>Ga0335070_10001466_pt1 | contig 27270 bp, 27 predicted proteins | sample Lox_Sample_13_FD_206722 | JGI IMG/M metagenome (GOLD analysis project Ga0335070, IMG submission 206722) | Soil microbial communities from Loxahatchee National Wildlife Refuge, Florida, United States - Lox_Sample_1.3 | ecosystem: Environmental > Terrestrial > Soil > Wetlands | place: USA...
GCTTAGGACTGGTGAGTATCAAAACTCGGTATCAAGAACTGCGTATTTCTGGATGAACCGCCGGATGCGGACCCGCATGTCCGGTGGTGTGAGAGGAGGCGGCTAGCCGCCGCCCCCTACTCGATTTTCAGTGTGTAACGGAGTGCGCCGTGGGCGCGGGCCTTTTCAGCCCACCCGGCACGACTGCGGGGCGGAGCGCTGGTTTCCAGTGAATCCAGCAGCGCCTGTGAGGCCGCGGCGATGGCGTCGACGGCGGCATTGAAAGCCGCCTCGTTGGCACGGGATGGTGTTTGGAAGCCGCTCACCTTGCGGACGAACTGCAGGGCTGCCGCCCGGATTTCATCCTCGCTGACCGGCGGCTCGAAATTGAATAGGGGTTTTATATTTCGACACATCAGGATAACCTCATGCCTTCTGCAAAATCCAGGCGATGATCTGACGAACCTCTTCCCGGTCCGGGGAGCGGACCAGGTAGCCGTAGTCGCCGATAGCGGCGCTGAACACCCCGTTGATCTGCTCCTGGTGGACCACCTTCCCCGGAAAGGTTGCCACCGCTTCGCGGTAATCGTGTAAATAATGATTGGCGTATTTTCGCCCGACGTACGCGCAGTAAAAGGGGCGAGTGACCCGCGCTTCGAAACAGTTGTTAACGACGATATTGGCATATTCGCGGTAAATATCGATGTCGTTGGCGTAGTTGAACATATCCGTGGTCAGCCCGCCAGGTGGGCGCATGTTGACCTCCAGGGCGATCAACCTGCCCTCCCAGGTGCGGAAAAACTCAAAATGGAAAAATCGCTCGCGCAGCCCGTACGTCTTGACCAGCTTCTTGCCGGCTTTGGTCAGATCGGTGGGGATTTCGCGCAGGATGGTGTAGGAAAAATCCAGGCCCTGGTTGACGATCTCCATAATCCCATCGCTGTAAACCATGGAGGAATAGAAGACGACCTGGCCGTCCTGGTCGATCAACCCGTCAAAGGTCTCGATCGTCCCCTGGATGAATTCCTCGAAGATATATTCGACCGGGAGCGGATCGGCAAAAAAGCGCTCCAATTCGCTCATATTCTGGATCTTATAGGTGCGCGCCGCGCCGACGCCGATATCCGGCTTGGCGATCAGGGGGAAACCAACCTCGTCGACCAGCACGCGGGCTTCGGTCAGGCTGTGGAGGACTCTCCCGCGCGCTGCCGGGATGCCGGCTTTGAGGAACTGCTTTTTCATTTCGGATTTGCGCTTGATGCGGGCCAGGTCGGTGGTGTGCAGACCGGGGATATTGAAGTCGGTGCGCAGGCGGGCGTCGGATTCGAGCCAGTACTCGTTGTGCGATTCGAGGCGGTCCATTTTACCGTAGTGGAACGTGAAATATCCCAACGCGCGAACCAACTCGTCGTAGCGGTGGGCGTCGGAGACGCGGTAATATTCGGTGAGCGCGTTTTTTAACTGGGGATTGAGATCCTCGTAGTGGGCATCGGCCAGGCCCAGGACGTTGACTCCCATCCGGTGGAGGTTGGTCCAGAAGGGCAGGTAGTTGGTCGGAAAGTGGGGAGAAAAGCTGACGAAATTCATCATATCATGGCAAGGGGTGCCAGTTGAGCGAGAGGAGAACGGCGATCAGGGCAAGGAGGGCGCCGGCCGCGACCAGGGCAAAGCTGACTTCCTGGGTATCGTGCTTCATAATCAGATAGGTAGGCAGGCTGTCGAAGACCTTCTGGAGCTCACCAGCGCTGGAAGCCGTGTAATACTCTCCGCCGGTCGTGGCGGCAATTTGCTTGAGGGTGGTCTCGTCGATCGCGGTGCGGAAGCGGCCGCGGCCAAAGCCTCCCCCGCCAAATCCGCCGGGTCCGCCGAAGAATCCTCCTCCGCCCCCCTGCTGGAACTGGGGATCGATGGGGATCGAACCGTTGGCTGTGCCAAACCCGATTGTGTAGACGCGCACCCCCCGGTCTACGGCAAACTGAGCGGCATCCAGGGGTGAGGGGCCGGCGTTGCTGACCCCGTCGGTGAGCAGGACGATAATATCCGGCGCATAAACGCCCTTAGGCACCGGGTCCACCTGGATCTCTGATCCAGTACTGTCTCTACTGGCGACGACATTTTTGTCCACATCGGCGATAGCGTCGATGGCCTCGAGAATCCCGCTACCAATCGCCGTCGCGCGGCCGGTCGTCAGGCTCTCGATTGCAGATTCGAGCGCATCCTGGTCAGTTGTCGGCGGCTGGACCAGGTCGGCGAAACCAGAGAAAGCGACCACGCCGATCTGGGTGCTGGATTTCTGGCGTTGAACGAAAGAGATCGCGGCGGCTTCCGCAGCAGCCAGGCGGGTGGGAGGAATATCGGCCGAGCGCATGCTTCCGGAGACGTCGATGCTGAGGATGATCGTTGTCTGGCTGGTGGGAATGCTGACGATCGTCGCCGGGCGGCCGAGGGCGAGGATCAGCGCAGTCAGCGCGAGGATAAACAGGGCAAAGGGAAGGTGGCGGCGGAGAAAGGAATAGCGCGGCAGCGCTTCGCGGACCAGGGACAGGCTCGAATAGCGCAGCGCGAACTTGCGCCGCCGGCGCAGCGCCCAGATATAGATCCCAATCAAGAGGGGGATCAAACCCAACAATGGATAAAAACCAGGCCAAAGTAAGGTCATGGATTACCTCCGACACCCCTGGTTGGTTTCATGGCAGACGGCTGAACCAGAGGAGAGAAAAAACCCCACCGATCATCAGCGCCAGGATGCTGGCGCCCGCGAACAGCGATGTGACCTCCAATTTCTCGGGCTTGAGGATCAGCTCGGGATCCAGGTGATCGTAAATCGAATGTAGCTCCTGGCCGGTTTGAGCGTTAAAATATTCACCGTCAGTGATCTGGGCGATCTGCTGCAGCGTCGCCTCATCTAGTTGGGTGTGGACTGTGAAGCCGTTGACGTGGAGGGTGGTACCTGCCGGGCTGCCAATCCCAACCGTATAGATACGCACGCCACGGTCGGCGGCGGTCTTTGCCTCCCCGAATGGATCGGGGTTTTCGTTGTTATCGCCGTCGCTGAGCATAATAATGACTGCCGAGGTGTACGTTCCCTTGGGGACAGGTGTGGGGGAAGCAGTGGGCTGAGGAGTTAGGTTGCTATAGAGGTGAGACACCTGACCTTTCCCCACGGCGATGGCATTGAGAGAAGCCTGGATGCCGTGGCCGACCGAAGTCCCGCGCTGTGGGGTGAGCCGCTCGATAGCCGCCAGGATCGACTGCTGGTCGTTGGTGGGCGATTGCACCGAATAACCACTGTCGCTGAAACCGACGACGCCGATCTGGACGGTTGTGGGCTGGCGTTGAACGAAATCGCGGGCGGCGGCTTTGGCGGCCTCCAATCGGGTTGGCTTCATATCATCGGCGGCCATGCTGCCCGAGACGTCAAAGGCCAGGATCACCGTGCCCTCGATTTTCGGCAGGTTGACGTTGGTCTGCGGGCGGGCTATGGCGACCAGGAGGATCGTCAATCCGGTGAGAAAGAAGAGGGGTGGAATGTGGCGGCGGATTCCCGGTTGTTTCATCATACCTGCATTCTGACCCATTCCCAAGGAAGCAAACTGGTTGGCCATGCGCTGGCGGCGCCGCTGCAGAGAGACATATTGGATGATCAACAGGGGAACCAGGATCAATGTGAAAAGCATCAACGGCCAGATGAAGGTCATTTTTCTCCCGGTTATCCTTTCCGGCGCTGCTGGCGCAGGGTCGCAAAACGGACGATCGCCCGGACGAGATCTTCTTCGGTCGAGAGCGAGAGTGCATCGACCCCGGCGCAGTTCAATGCCTCGATCATCTGGGCCTCACGCCGCCGGGCGGCTTCTTCGAAGCGAGCCCGGAAGCGCCGGTCGTGGGTATCTACGTACACCTGCTCGCCTGTTTCAGCGTCTTCCATGACCACCAATCCAACATCGGGCAGCTCCCGCTCGCGCGGGTCCCAGAGGCGGATGGCGAGGACTTCGTGGCGGCGGTTGAGCAGGCTCATGGGGCGATCCCAACCGGGCACGCTGATGAAGTCGGAGATAACGAAAACAAGCGATCGCTGCTTGATCGTGTTCAGCCCGGCTTCGAGCATCACCGACAGGTCCGTGAAGGGAGAGCGCGGAAGCTGTGGCTGGTTGAGCAAATCGTTGATCAGGCGGAGGACCTGGATGCGCCCCCCTCGGGCCGGAACCATGCGCTCGATCTGGCTGGCATAGAATATTGCGCCGACCCGGTTGCCATGGCGGGTCAGCAGGCGTGCGATGACGGTGACAAAATCGATCAGGATGCTGCGCTTGACGTGATCCGCGACGCCAAAATCGACGGAAGGGCTCAGGTCGAGCAAAAACCAGGCGGTGATCTCGCGATCTTCCATGTACTGGCGGACGTAGGGCGCGTCCATCCGCGCGGTCACGTTCCAGTCGATGTAGCGAATATCGTCCCCGGGCTGGTATTCGCGCAGGTCGGCAAAATCAACCCCATAGCCGTAGAACAGGCTACGGTAGTCGCCCTGGAGCAGACCGTCGAGCCGGCGGATGACCTTCCAGTCGAGGCGCTGGAGGATACGCTCAGGTGTTTGCGCTGACTTTGGAATGCTCATGCAAAGGCACCACCGGGATGGGGATTCTTTCGAGTATCTTCTTCAAGAGATCGTCGCTGCTCACATTATCGGAAAGGGCCTCGTAGGAGAGGACCAGCCTGTGGCGGATCACATCGAGAGCCATGTCGAGAACGTCTTGAGGCAGCACGTAATCTCGCCCGCGGACGAAAGCCAGCGCGCGAGCGGTCAGGATCAGGTTGATCGAAGCACGCGGGCTGGCCCCGAACATGATGTAATGCTGCAACTCTTTCAGGCCAAAGTCCGCCGGGCGGCGGGTGGCGGTTACCATGCGAACGGCGTATTCGATGAGAGCGGGGTCGACGAATACCTGATCGGTTTGTTTTTGCAGATCGACCAACTGTTCCGTGGTCAGCACCTTCTGGACCTCCTGGAGGTAGCCGGTCATCCGTTCGACGATGACGAACTCCTCGGTTGAGGTGGGGTAGCCGACCAGAACTTTGAGCATGAAGCGGTCTACCTGGGCCTCGGGGAGTGGGTAGGTGCCTTCGGTCTCGATGGGGTTCTGGGTTGCCAGGACGAGGAAGGGATTGGGAACTTTGTGGGTCTCACGGCCAATCGTCACCTGGCGCTCCTGCATCACCTCGAGCAAGGCGCTCTGGACCTTGGCCGGGGCGCGATTGATCTCATCGGCCAGGAGGAGATTGGTAAAAACCGGGCCGAGAGATGTGTTGAACTCTCCAGTTTTCTGGTTGAAGATACGCGTGCCAACCAGATCTGCTGGGACCAGGTCTGGGGTAAACTGGATGCGTTTAAACTCCCCGCCGATCGATTCAGCCAGGGTCTTGATCGCCATGGTCTTGGCCAGGCCGGGCACGCCTTCGACCAGGATGTGTCCGCGGGCGAGCAAGGCGACGACCATACGTTCCAGAAGATGATCCTGCCCGACGATGACCTTCTTGACTTCGTACAGCACGCGTTCCATTGGCCCGTGTTCAGGCCGTTTGCTTTGATCCATGATTACTCTCCCTATCTTTTCCAGACGGTTTCGGTTATTTGAGTGGTTTCTGAGGGCTAATCCGGAGGAGAGCCAATGGCTCCCCCGGCAATATCGATTGGCACGGCAAAGCCAATGCCGATGAAAACATCCTGCCCGGTGGGGTTGACGATCCCCTCGACGATGCCGATAACCTGCCCATAGCGGTTGAGCAGCGGGCCCCCAGAATTGCCAGGGTTCACCGCTGTGTCGATCTGGATCAGGCCTTTCAGGCGCTGATCGCTGTTTGGTGGACGGAAGGAGCGGTCAAAACCGGAGATGATCCCCGCGCTCATCGAGTTGTACAGGCCAAAAGGATTGCCGACGACGTAGGCTTCATCGCCGATCTGCATGGATCGCGGGTTTCCCAGGACCGCCGGGACGAGGACACCGGGGAGCTTGTTCGAGTGCAGCACCGCGATATCGTTTTCGGGCTGTTTGTTGGTGATCTCGGCAGTGGCCTTGGTGCCATCTGCGAATGTAAGGTCGATTTCGGTAGCTCCGGAGACCACATGCAGGCTGGTGAGAATGTCGCCGCGATCGGTGATCACCACACCGGTCCCCAGCGCGTCCTCTTCCTTCCCATCCTTATCTTTTCCCCTGGTTTGAATCAGGACCAGCGAGGGCTGGATGATCTGGTACACTTGCGAGGAGAAGGACGGCGGAGGGGTGGCCGAGGCCATGGCCGAAGCCACGGTTTGGCTGACCTCCTGGGCTGTGATTTGATGCGGGTGGGGAAAGGCATAATTGTAGATCAGCAGGGCAACCAGTGCGGCCAGTATCCCCCCGAAGAAGGGGATGGACCGGCGCAGGGCGCTGCCAACGCTGTGAAGCCGGCCACGCCACAGCTCCGCGCGTGTGATTTCAGGCTCGTTCATACGGACGTCTGGCAGAAGGTGTGTTGATGATAGGAGTGTAATCAACCTTTAACATGCAATTGAATACCCCTCCCGCGGCCCCTTTTTAAAACTACATAAAGATACCCAATATACTCCAAATATCGATCCTTATCATTATAGATCCTTTTTATGAAATCCAGATGAACAAGGGGTAAAAAAATGGGGTAATTCTGCGTAGCGTCGTCCCGCAGAATTACCTTAATAAAAAGCAATCACGACCGGATTTTATCCCGCTGCCATGGGTCCAACTTCCTTCAACAAGGAATTTAATCCATCGGAAACGGATATATTCTTCCGGCGCAGATCGACGGGCAAAAAGTGGTACCGGCCCTGGAAAAACCAGTAAAGGTGCGGGCTGATCGAGCCGGGTTCCCCCTCATAGGCTTCGATCACCAGCGCAGTAAGCGCTCCCATGGTCGCGAGGATCCGCTCATCGTCGACCGGGCAGCAGATGACCGTACCCCGGTTGGGAACGGCGAACAAACAGCCGTGCTGGCCGATCACTTCGGGATGCCTGGACAGCACCAGGGTGTGGACAGAGGTGAATGGACTGCTTCCGGTCCAGACCTTCACCTCAATCGCTGGGGCCAGCTCGCGAGTAGACCGCTCGATCGGGGCCTGTTGGAAGGCATTTTCCAGGCTTATTTCGAATAATTCGGTTTTTTCTTTTCCCCAGGAGGCAGCCTCGGCCGGGGAGACCATCTGCAAATTGCCCGGTAAATCGAGCATCAGGACAGATGCCGTCTCTTCGAGGTCCACGCGATAGACCAGGTTCTCTTTGCCCACAGCGATCAGCGTTCCGGTCGGCTGGAGGCAGATCGCCAGGAGGGGAGCAATTTGGGAAAAGTCCAGGTGTGCCGGGGTTTTGGTCGCCGCCAGGATCGCGGGTGAGGATTGAAAATAAGCCTCGATGGTCCCTCGCCACTGGCCCCGGTCCTGCCCGGCGCACTGGCGGGCCAGGACTTCCAAATCGATCCGGCTCCCATTTTCTCCCAGGTAGAGGGCATCGACCCGCAAAGTGAAATCGACTTGCCTCCGGCGGAGGTAAGCCAGGACCATATTCAAAAAATCAAAGTAATCGGAAGGGGAGAACAGGCTCTTCCAGCCGGGCACAAACTCTTCGGATGTGTCGGTGTGTTGTTCGCGAGGTAAGATCCAGTTGCGGAGGAAATCCAAGGCTTACTCCTTTATTGGGCTCTTGCGGGCTCTCACAACATTATGGGCCAAAGCGGGCGATCAGAGTTTGTAAATAATGGGATTTGAACTGCTGGCTGGCCATCGCCTGCTGGATGGGCAGCAGGCGCAGGATCACTCCCAGGACGGCGGCCAGGGCGCGGTGGTTCCACAACACGCGGTTGTCAAAGATCAGGTTCTGCAGGTTACCGCGCTCGATGGCCATCATCACCACCCGGTGGACGGAGTTGACCGGGGTGATCACCCGCTCGGGACGCGAGCGAAGAGCGAGGCTGTTTTTAGTGCACACCCGCACGCAGACCCCGCAGCCCAGGCACGTTTCTTCGCTCAGGCGAGCCTGCCGGCGGTTAGGGTGGTGCGGGTCGTTGGCTGAGACGAGAGTCATGGCTTCCACCGGGCAGGCATTGACGCATTTTCCGCAGCCGTTACAGCGCTCCAGGTCGACTGCCGGCAGGAAGTTGGTGGTGTGGATGGGGTTGAGCAGTCCGAATCTGCGTTGAGCGATCATCGCTTCGCAGCAGCAGCCGCAGCAGTTGCAGATGAAGTTGACCCCTTCCTGGACGTTCTCGCCGAACTGGACCAGGTTCTGGTCGTAGGCCTGCTGGAGCAGGTCCAGGCCTTCCTGAACGTCCACCGGGCGGGCATAGCCATGTCTGGTCAGCGATTCGGCGGTGGAATTGAAGGTCATACAGATGTCCATCGCTGCTGCGCAGGCCCGGCCCACGTGCTCCATTTTGTGCCGGCAATAGCAGATGCCCACGCCGCGGTGAGTCGCCGTACGGATGACCTCGTTGGCTCGTTCGTAGTCGAGCACGTGAAGGGAATTCTCGGCCAGAAGGGCCGGCTCGTTGACGAAAACCCGGCCGAGCTGGGTCTCACCGTTGACGAACAGGGCGCGGATAAACTCTTCCTCCACGTTGAGGTACTGGTAAAACAGCTCGCCGAGGAGATGCTGGTCGATGTCGCCGCGAGTGCGCATCATCGAAAATTCGAAGAACCCCGCCATCGGCGGGGGCAGGGAGTAGATCGTCTCGCCGTCCCTTTCCACGTCGACCAGGATCGCCCGGCTGGCAAGCGTGTCCAATATCTTGCGTGCGGCGGTGAGATCGAGGTTCCATACCTCGCTGGCCTTGCGTGCGGTGAATGGCTTGATCGGCAGGAGGGCCATCAAGCGCGCCTCCTCCTCGCTGAACAGGATCTGGAAGATTTTGTAAAGCGTCTCGGAAGGCGGCGCTCCCTGGGGAAAACGGTTCAACCGATCCACCAGCTCTGCGTAACCGGACTTCAAGGTTGTATGAGACATTTGGATTCCTGGAATCGAGATTGGAAAGCAACCTGTAAAACTGGCTACCCTTCGAGTATATCATGACCCTTTCGGATGGATCATTCTTGTCTGATTGGGAATCGCCGTAGAAGAGATCTCTCCTTCGACGAGGCTAGATCCCGAACATGATTTTTTCCAGCCATTGTAAAATCGTATTATCGTATTATAGTAGCGCTTTTGGAGCGGAGAAAAATGGTCATCACACCCGATGAAATCCTGAAGATAGGTTTTGCAATACTGATCGGCGGTGTACTTGGCCTGGAACGCGATCTGAGCCACAAATCGGCGGGATTCCGGACGATCATTCTGATCTGTATCGGGTCGACGATAGCTACCATCATGGACAGCCGCTTTAATGCTGCGGGCCGCATCACGGCCAACGTGCTTACTGGGGTCGGTTTTATTGGCGCGGGATCGATCTTGCATGACCAGGTGCGGATCCGGGGTCTGACGACCGCTGCACTGGTTTGGGCGGCAGCCACGGTCGGAATCATAATCGGGTCCGGGAACTACCTGTTCGCCGGGATAGCCGGCGGCCTGATCCTGATCGTGATGACCGTGTTCAACCGGTTGGAGGATCTATTAACGCAACGGTACGACCGCCGATCCTATGTCATCACCCTTTCCAGGGATTCAGATAAACAAGATCTGCAAGATATGAGAGAGAAAATGGGAAGCTGCAGCCTGCGCGTATTTTCCAGCCAGCGGATGAAACGGGGGGATAAGATCTACCTCACGATCAATGCGGTGGGGCAGACCACCAACCAGGAACGTTTCGTGGATGAGGCATTGAAAGACGAGAGGGTCGAAGAGATACAATGGTAAAGTGAAAATGAGCCTTCATCGGATCATTTATGACGAATCGAAACTATCTGGGTAATCAAGAGGATCGGAATGTCGCATCCTGGAGCAGTTTTTCTGGCTGGCAGCCTGATTTTGATCTGGATCTCGCGGGCGTCGCTGGCGCATCCCGGGTCGCACGGCTTCTACCGTTTTTTTGCCTGGGAGGCGATTCTGGCACTATTTCTAATGAATAGGGGCTTCTGGTTCCGCGATCCTTTTGCCTGGTACCAGCTCATTTCCTGGCTGTTCCTGCTGGTTGCGCTGTTCCTGGTGATCCATGGGATCTGGCTGCTTCGGCAACGAGGCGTCCAGGATGCGGCTCGCTCCGATGCGCCGCTGCTTGAATTCGAAAAGACCACCGTTCTGGTTACCCAAGGGGCTTATCGATATATCCGCCATCCACTGTACAGCTCATTGTTCTTCCTAACCTGGGGGATTTTCTTCAAATTGCCATCGCTTTGGGGAGCGCTTCTGGCCCTGATCGCTACCGCTTTGCTGGTAGCGACAGCTCGAGCGGAAGAGCGAGAAGATCTTAATTTCTTTGGAGCGCCATACCGCGAATACATGCGCCGGACGAAGATGTTCATCCCTTATCTATTCTGAACGAGATCAACCCATTCGAGCCATGATCCAGAGAATAACGCTGATCTTAACCGCCCCATTACCCAGGAGCGGGTAAACGTTGGGGTTAAAAAGGGTATGGTGAAGCAAAAAACTTCACCATACCCGAGAAGACAGCTCTCCCTGCTTAGCTGGCTTTCCTACGGCTGGAGAAGAAAAACAGGGCTGCGCCAAGGATGGCGACGATGACGCCCAAAATGGTGAACTGCATTTGACCGGACATGAAGCTGCCCAAGAGCACATTCGTCCCTTGCAGAATCCAGACCAGACCGATGAGGACGAATAAGAAACCGATAATCCTTCCAACCCAACGCATGATTTCCTCCTGCATAACAAAACTGACTACCGAGGTTGTTACCATAAGATACGCAGGAATTCGCGGGTTGGATGTACGCAGACCGGGCGGTCAGAACCAGCGGGTGGTTTTGGATTGGTCGTCGCGGAAGGCCGTGCTGAAGATGCGCCACTTTCTGACTCAAACCGAACCCAGGCGTGCACGGGCGAAGAGGAGGCCGGCTGCCCCGAGGAGAATCAGCGCTCCGGCCAGGATCGGCATGAACGGCGGGGGTTGGGAGGTGATGCCGGCGGTGGCCGGGATGGGGATCGACGTCCCGGTGGGAAGCGAGGTTGCGGTGGGCGGCGGCTCGGTCGGCGTGCTGGTGGGCGGGACCAGGGTTTCTGTGGGGGGCTGGGTGGCGGTGGGCGGCAGCGCGGCGATCGCGGTGGGCGCGAGACCGACGATCAGTTTTTGTCCAACGTAGATGACACTGGTTTTGGGATCCAGGGCATTCCAGGTGCGGATCTCATCGATTGTCGTTCCATAGGTTACCGCAATGCTCCACAGAGTCTGGCCTTCCTCGACAGTGTGGACCGTACCGCTGGTGGTATCCAGGGTGGCGGTTGGGGAGCTGACTTCAGTCGTGGGTGAATTGATCTCTGCCGTTGGGGAGCTGGTCTCCACGGCTGCGGAACTGGTGTCGGCTGATGGAACGTTTTGCTTTTGGACGGTCGCTGTCGGGGATGGGGACGCGCCATGGGATTCTGTCACCGATGGGACGCCCTTGGGACGGATATCCAGGCTGACGTAGGTGTAATCCGCATTCGAGGCTACACCCACTCCGATAGTCCCGGTTGGATAGCCAAGCAATGTTTTGGTGTGAGTGGCATCCCCCCAATTATCCGAAATCAGTTGTTCCACATTCAGGTACCCTATACTGGCATAGGCAATATTTTCCAGGATCCCGTGCTGCGAGGGCATGGTTCCGTCTTTGTGTTTGTGCGTCAGGGTATTGGTGTCCGCCTGGTAGCGGGCATGCTCCTGAGCGTAAGCCATGAGATAAGGGTCGACCTGGTAAGGGGCTTTTCCAAGACTTTTCCGCAGGGCGTTCACCGCACCGATGATATTCACAGCGGTCAGCTCAGTCTGGGCGGAGACCGGAGCATGAGATGGAATGGCCAGGCTGGCTATTGTCAACGGGAAAGCCAACAAAAGCAGGAGCGGAAAGGCATGGATGCAGCGCAACATGTGGACCCTCCAAATCGGCAAAAAAAATCCCACAGAGTACACAGAGACCTCGGAGAGGAAGAGTAAAAGGTCATGAAGAGCAGTGGAAGGCAGGAAATTGGCTATTCTTTTGTAAAAGGATAATGCTTATCTGAATATGATTATACGGCATTCGGCAAAGGAATGTTATGGTGAGTTTGGAAAGGTCTATTCTACCCAAGGAATTGGCCAAATAATTTCTAATATCAATATACAAATAAATAATAGATAATAATATCAATTTAATACTTGACAATTGTTATTTATTGTGTATAATCAAGAAGTCAATCATATTGGAAAAAAGATTCCTGGGAGGTCTGGATGCTGAAGTTATTCGAAAAATGTCCTGCCTGTGGAGGGGAAATTATCATTCAGGAAATACGCTGCGCCAACTGCCAACTGGTAATGCGGGGTGAGTTTACTCCAGGGCCTTTCGCGGCTCTTTCGGAAGACCAATTCACCTTTGTGCGTTCGTTCTTGCGCGTACGGGGGAATTTGAGCGAGCTGGAAAAAGTTCTGGGGATTTCTTACCCAACGATCCGCAACAAGATCGATGAAATCAACCTGGCTTTAGATCAAGCCGATTCGATTGGGGGGGTAGCCCAGGGACAAAAAGAGACGCGCCTGGAAAATGCCCAGTCGTCTACTGACAGCGAACGCCAATCTATCTTGCAGCAGGTGGCTGCCGGGAAACTGAGCGCCAGCGAAGCCATCCAACTGTTGAATCAGCGAAAAGGAGGTAAGGAATGACCAAAATCCAACAAACCTGGCCAGTAGAGGCCTTTGATTCTATTCAAATTCTCGCGTACGAATGGGAGCTCAATCTTCTGGCCACGGAGGGCGATCAGGTAATCCTCGAAAGTGAGGAGAGCAGCTTCACTCCTGCGGATCGGATCCTGGAGGTCAACCAGGGCTGGCTCCAGATGGGCATGATGGAAGACCATGGCGGGCATTCGAAATTTGATCTCCGCCTGCCGCAGCGAAAGCCCTGGACTGTCGAAGTCTCAACCTGGAAAGGAAAGATCGAAGTCCACAACCTGGAACTGCGCCTGAACGCCGCGCTGGGAAAAGGCGAACTGTACGCTACTAACTGCCAGGGCCAGTTTTCTATTTCAGGTGGGGATGGCAAAGTAGTTCTGGAAAATTGCTCTGAAAAAGAAATGCCCTCGCGCCAGAACCCACCCGAGTTCGAAGCGATGTCCAATCCTTTCGAAAACCCAAGCCCGCAAGACCCAGCGCGCGATTCATGGGATTGGTTTGACTGGAGTTCGAGGGACTGGAGCGATTGGGGCCAACGCTTCAGCAGCCAGGCACGGGTGTGGGGATTGAAATTTGGCCGCATGTTCGCTCCCATGGGCCGCATGGTTCCCAATGCCGGGATCTCCATCCAACTGGCCAAAGGTGATGTGACTGTCGAGCGAATCCATGCAGATAGCTGCTCGGTGGCTATATCCAGGGGAAATTTGAAAATCCAGCATGGGACGGTCAAAGACCTGGCCTTGACCAATTCTCATGGCGACATCGAGTGTTCCGCGGTCCTGCCTGCCGGTTCCTGGGAATTCCAATCCAATCACGGCGATTTGCGAATTGACCTCCCCGCGGATGCCCAGGCTCGTATCGACGCTGCCACCCGGAATGGAGATATTCGCTCGGATATCCCGCTGGTGCGCGTGCCACGTCCAGGGCCGGAAAGCAGACGAGGGGCGCGGATGGTTGGTACCGTGGGACAATCCAGGGGAGAAGGCGCTCAGATCAGTCTGCTTTCTAACCATGGGCAAATCAAGATCGGACTGCTCAAAACCGCCAGCGAGTACTCTGCCCGGCCAGAACCGCCGCAAGAAGTAGAAAAAACGATTGAGCCGATCGCGGAGGGTGTTGCTGTAGAAGCGGACCGGCCTGAGGTGCATCATGAGCCCGGCCAGACTGCCGGACGAACCGAGAGAGCCCCGGAAAATGCCCTTCACCAGTCTCAACTTTTGATCCTGCAGGCGCTGCGCGATGGGGCGATCAGCGTAGAGGAGGCCGAAAGGCTGTTGAACAGTTTGTAATCGCCCATACCCATCCTTTGATTTTCCAAACCGCACAGGTACGTTCTAAGGCGGCCTGATCTAGACGACCGCTGGAGTTCGAGCCGTTCATTGGCGAACCGGTTCTGCTTCAAGCCGCCTGTATCTCATAACAAACCGCATTCTTGCGACGACCAGAAAACCTGGTGGCTTGATTTCAGTTTTGGAGGACCTATGAACACGAATTCCCTTTCCAGGCGCTCCCTGGGCCTGATTTTTTTCGTAATGTTGATGGATATCATCGGCATCTCGATACTGATGCCCATTGCGCCGTATATCGTCAGCCGTTACAGCGGAAACGCATCGATGGTGACCTTGCTGACCGTGATCTACGCCGCAGCCCAGTTCTTCTCTGCCCCCATCCTGGGGAAGATCAGCGACCGGGTTGGCCGCAGACCGGTACTGCTGGGCTGTGTGTTTGGCTCGGCAGTGGGGTACTTCATTTTCGGGATCGGAGGAGCCCTCTGGGTGCTGTTACTCTCACGACTAATCGATGGAATCACTGGCGGCAATCTCTCCACCGCTTCGGCCTACATCGTCGATCTCTCGAAACCTGAAGAGCGGGCAAAAAATATGACCCTGATTGGCATAGCCTACGGCCTGGGTTTTATCCTCGGGCCGGCTATCGGTGGAGCATTGGGACAAATCAGCCTCAATGCACCCGTCTTTGCTGCCGGAACGATCTCACTGATCAGCGTCATTTTCATCTACTTCATGCTGCCCGAATCGCTGGAACGGGAGAGACGAGCTACCACGGCGCTGCGCGCCAGCGATTTCAATCCTTTCGCTTCTATCAGAGAGATGCTGGCCAGGCCCGGGCTCGGTGCTTTGCTGGTTGTGGCTGTCCTGTTCAATTTTGTATTCGATGGCTATAACAGCGTCATGGGTGTTTACGTATTGAACAGATTCAACCCCACGGCGCTGGAAACCGGCCTGTTATATGTCATCGCCGGGATCGGCACCGCCTTCGTCCAGGCAACCCTCGTCCGGCGCCTGGTGCCCCGTTTCGGGGAGAAGCAAATGGCCCTGACCAGCCTGATCGGCGCGGCGGTGGGCGGGCTTCTGTTCATCGCGAGTCCCTCCTTAGGCCTGCTCTACCCCATGGCTTTTTTGCAGTACGGGATCACCGGTTTTTTCTGGTCGACAGTGGGCGCGATGTCTTCACGCTGTGTTTCCTCTCGGGAACAAGGCCTGCTCGCGGGGGTGAATGCAGCGTTGAGCGGACTGGTGGCGGCATTGGGTCCCTTATGGGCGGGCGCCATGTACGACCAGCTTGCTCCTACTTCACCATTCTGGATCGGCGCAGGGATCCTGATTGTCGCCTGCCTGGTGATATTGCGGGTCAAACCCAGGCCCAGGCCGCGAGAGGTGGAAGTGCTCCAGACTGCGGGCGATTGACCCCGGCCTAGATGAAAACAATTCGAAACAGCAGAGCCTGATCCGGAAAGGATCAGGCTCTGCTGTTCTTGTGAATTTTAGAAAGCATACGGACATTAGAAAGACGAGACGGCCTGTCATGTTTCCCAATATTCTCTTATAATCATTGGCACCAGAGGGAATACACCATTAAGAAGGGAAACCTGGGATGAGCGGCAGTGAGGAGCAGCTTTTGCCTGGCGAGCAGGTCCAACTCAGGGCTCGCATCCAGCGGGTGATGTTTATCGTTCCGGTGATGCTGGTCCTGGCCGGCCTGGCCCTCTTGATTCTCTCGATGACCAAGCCGGCGAGTTTCCCGGCCTTTGTCGCCCCGGCGGCGGTAGGTGTGTTTCTGCTGGGATCTTTCCTGTTCCTCTACGCTTCTTTTATCTTCACCACCACGAAGTTTGAGGTAACCAACCGGCGCATCCTGGCCAGGGCAGGATGGCCGCGGAGCAACTCGCTGGAGATCGGGCTCCAGCGGGTGGACAGCATCCTTCTCCGCCAGTCTTTGCCCGGGCGGATTTTTGATTATGGCACACTGATCGTGGTCGGTTCGGGCGGGTTGCTCAAAGAGGTCCACAACATCGTGGCGGCGCGGGAATTTCGCACCCGCATCGAGGAAAAGCTCCCCAGGCATTCCTGAGAGGCCTGTTTAACAATCCCTGAACAAATTTATTTCTCGCCAAATACAGATAAATATAGACCGGATCAGGAGAATATACTCCAAATGCGCATAGGAACAGTGACGCATAATGATGAATTGGTACCAAATTCCCCTTTTCAGCTTTTGTGAATTTTGGCATAATGGAATTGATAGGAAAAACAATTTTCCCAGTCATTTCTGATATGCCAATCGAGCAGGAGGTACGCGTGAAGGAAACTCCATCCCAATCGGGAGATACAGGTTCGAGCTTTTTGGAAGAGGTGATCCAGGCCACGCCTGGGGACCCGCGGTTGGAGATGTGCATCCAGTGCGGCACCTGTGCCGGATCCTGCCCTTCCGGGGCGGATATGGATCACACCCCGCGGGCGATTTTCGCGATGATCCGCGCCGACATGCGCGAGGAGGTCTTCCAGAGTAACACGCCCTGGTTCTGCATCTCCTGTTATTACTGTACGGTACGCTGCCCGCAGGAGGTGCACATCACCGACCTGATGTACACCCTCAAGAGCATGGCGCTGCGCAAGGGCTACGCTCGCAATACTGCCTGGGCTGATTTTTCCAAGACGTTTAACGAGTATGTCTTCAACTACGGGAAAGCTTTCGAGCTAGGCCTGGCGACGCGCTTCACGATGCGCCACGCCTCGCTGCGCGACATCCCCGGGCTGGCCCAGATGGGGATGGGGATGATGGCCCGGCAGCGGATGAGCCTGATCCCCCAGAAAATCAATGGGCTGGAGAGCTTGCAGAAGGTTCTCACTCGTGCAGAGGAGATCGAGGAGGAGAGCCGATGAGAAAATACCTGTTTTATCCGGGTTGCTCCCTCGAGCGCAATGCCAGCGCCTACTACGACTCGGTCATGGCCTTACGAGAACCGCTGGGGATCGAATTCGAGGAGATCGAAGACTGGAATTGCTGTGGGGCGACTGAATACACCTCGCTGCACCGCCTGGGCTCCTTTGCCCTGCAGGGGCGCAACCTGGCGCTGGCGGCGAAGCAGGTAGCTGGCGGCAACAACGTCCTGGCGGCGCCGTGCAGCGCCTGCTATCTTAACCTCTCCAAGGCCGAGCATTACCTGCGCGGGGACGAACATCTCGCCGCGCAGGTTAACGAGGCTCTGGCGACGGGCGGACTGAGCTACCGGCCAGGGACGATCGACGTCCGCCACATGCTGGACATCCTGCTGAACGATATCGGCCTGGAAGAGATCCGCGCGAAGGTGGTCAAGCCGCTGACCGGCCTGCGCGTGGCCGCTTATTACGGCTGTTTCGTCATCCGGCCGGATTACGAGCACCGTTTCTCCAGCCCGGAATACCCGACAGTGCTCGAAGACCTGCTCGAAGTGCTGGGGGCCGAAGTGGTCGAGTATCCCGCCAAGGCGCACTGCTGCAGCGGGCACATGCCTTCGATCAGCGCGCCATCGGCTTACGAGCTGATCCGCCGCCTGATCGCGATGGCTGTAGAGAAGAAGGCCCACACCATCGTGACTCTCTGCCCGATGTGCCAGCTCAACCTGGACGCTTACCAGGCGGACATGAACCGCTTCTTTGGGACCAAATACCGCATGCCGATCCTCTATTTCACTCAATTGATCGGGCTGGCTTTTGGCAAAGCTCCGGAGGAACTGGGGTTTGGCAAAGAATTGGTCGACGCTCGCCCGGCATTAAAGAAGATCGGCGTGAAGATGGTCCATCCGGCGGAGGAAACCGGCGGGACTGCTCCAGCCGCGCCGAAACCGCGTAAAAAAGAGGAAGGCCTGCCGATGCCCAAGATGCCCGCGAAGCACCAGAATGAGGAGGTAAGCTGATGGCCGCTGAAAGCGAAACAAAGCAGCCCCAAGAGCGCATCGGCGTCTACGTTTGCCATTGCGGGAGCAATATCGCCGGGACGGTCGACGTGGCCGAGGTGGCCCGCTGGGCGGGTGAGGAGTTAAAAGACGACGGCGTGGTCGTATCCCGCGATTACAAATTCATGTGCTCCAGCCTGGGGCAGGAGATGATCCAAAAAGACATCGTCGAGCAAGGCCTGACCCGGGTGGTCGTGGCGGCCTGCTCGCCGCATTTGCACGAGGCAACCTTCCGAAACGCCTGCGCCCGGGCGGGGATGAACCCTTACCTGTGCGAGCTGGTCTCGATCCGCGAGCAGTGTTCCTGGGTGCATACGGACAAAGCCAAAGCCACCGAAAAATCCAAGGCTATTCTCGCAGGGGGGGTATTGCGCGTGGCCCGCGACACCCCGCTCGAACCGATGCGCGTGCCGATCCACCCGGATGTGCTGGTAGTGGGCGGCGGGGTGACCGGGATCCAGGCGGCGCTCGAGCTGGCCAACGGCGGGAAGCACGTTTACCTGGTGGAGAAGGATTCCACCCTCGGCGGGCACATGGCCCAACTCGATAAGACCTTCCCCACCCTGGACTGCTCGGCCTGCATCCTCACCCCGCGCATGGTTAGCGCGGGAAACCACCCCAACATCACCTTGCTGACCTGGAGCGAGGTGACCGGGGTCAGCGGCTACGTGGGCAACTTCACCATCACCATCCGCAAGAAGGCGCGCTTCGTCCGTGAGGATCTATGCAATGGCTGCGGTGTATGCACCGAGAAGTGTCCGAAGAAGGTGGTAGATGACGGCTTCGAGGCGGGGTTGGGCTACCGCAAGGCGGTCTATACCGCTTTCCCCCAGGCGGTGCCCAAGTACCCGGTGATCGACGTCGAAAACTGCACCTACTTTATCAAGGGCACCTGCAAGGCCTGCGAAAAATTCTGTCCCACCGGAGCGATCGACTTCAACCAGGAAGACGAGATCCTCACCGTGCCGGTCGGGAACATCATCCTTGCCACAGGTTACCAGACCTTCGACGCCCGGCGCATCCCCCAGTATGGCTACGGACGGCTGGCGAACGTCTTCACCAGCATGGAGTTCGAGCGTCTTTCCAACGCCGCCGGTCCAACCGGGGGGAAGGTAACCCTGCGGGATGGGAAAACCACCCCTAAAACCGTCGGGATCATCCACTGCGTCGGCAGCCGCGACAAAAAATACAACGAGTACTGCTCGGCGATCTGCTGCATGCAAAGCCTGAAGTTTGCTCACGTGGTCAAGGAGCGCACCGGGGCGCAGGTCTACGAGTTCTACATTGACATGCGCACGCCGGGCAAGAGCTACGACGAGTTTTACCTGCGCAACCTGGAAGAAGGGGTGCTTTTCGTGCGCGGGCGGGTGGCCGAGGTGACCGACGTCGCTCGCCTGCCGGGTGAGGAGGGCAAACTGATCATCCAGGCCGAGGACTCGCTGATCGGTAAGCAGCGCCGCATCCCGGTCGACATGGTTATCCTCTCCACCGGGTTGGAGCCACGCGACGACGCCAAGGAGGTGGCCAAGCTGTTTGGCATCTCCTGCAGCGCGGACGGCTGGTACATCGAGCGACACGTCAAGCTCGAACCGATCTCTACCATGACCGAGGGGGTATTTATCGCCGGGTGCGTGGTCGGGCCGAAGGATATTCCGGCCAGCGTGGCCCAGGGTTCGGCGGTGGCGGCGCGGGTGTACCAGTACATCCAGCAGGGCGAGATCTCCCTAGAGCCGTACCGGGCGACGATCAACGCGGAGGAGTGCTCCGGCTGCCGGATCTGCAACGACCTCTGCCCGTTCAACGCGATCTCGTACCATGAGGAGGAGCAGGTCTCCGAGGTCAACCCGGCACTCTGCCAGGGCTGCGGCACGTGTGTTTCGGCCTGCCCGGCCGGTGCAATTACTGGCTGGGGTTTCAGTGACGAGCAAATCCTGGCCCAGATCGAGGGCCTGATGGCGGTAAGGAGCTGAGGATGAGCGATCCATTGGATGGGAAGACGTTTGAACCGGTGATCATCGGTTTCACCTGCAACTGGTGCTCGTACCGCGCCGCGGATATGGCCGGCATGGCGCGGATGAAGTACCCGCCGAACATCCGCCTAGTGCGGGTGATGTGCTCCGGCCGGCTCGATCCGACGTTTATTTTCAAGGCCTTTGCCTCGGGGGCAGATGGAGTGATGGTCACCGGCTGCCATCCGGGCGACTGCCACTACATCGAGCAGAACTACAAGCTGATGCGCCGCTTTATCCTGATGCAGCGCACCCTGGAGCAGATGGGCATCGAGCCCGGCAGGCTCAAGCTGACCTGGGCCAGCGCCGCCGAAGGGGCGAAATTCAGCGAAGAGGTCACCAATATGGTCGAAGAGGTCCGCCGGTTAGGGCCGTTGAACTGGCCCAGCGCGGAGACGATGGACGAGTGGATGGCAAAAGAGCCATCCATCGAAACTGAGGAGAGGCCATGATGACGATCGGTAAAGCAAAACTCGGCCTATACTGGGCTTGCTCCTGCGGCGGCTGCGATATCGCTACCCTCAATATCCACGAGAAGATCCTGGAGGTAGATGCGGCTTTCGAGATCGTCTTCTGGCCGGTGGCCATGGATGCCAAGGTCAAGGACGTGGAAGCGATGCCCGACGGGTCAATCGACCTGATGCTGTTCAACGGCGGGATCCGTACCACTGAGAACGAAGAGATGGCCCACCTGCTGCGGCGCAAGTCCAAGATCCTGGTGGCCTTCGGTTCCTGCGCCAGCGAGGGCTGCATCCCGGGACTGGCCAACCTCTCACCGGTCAGCTCGATCTTTGATGTTTCTTACTCAGCTACCCCAACCACTGAAAACCCGCAGAATATTCGCCCAACGATCACCTGGCAGGCTCCCGAGGGAGAGTTGCATCTTCCCGGGCTGTTCCCGGTCCTGCGTACACTGGACCAGGTGGTACCGGTGGATTACTATATCCCCGGCTGCCCGCCCGAATCGGAGGAGATCGCGGCGGTGATTGAGCAGGTGACCCAGGTCCTGGATGGGAAAGCGTCTCTTCCGCCCAAAGGGTCCACCCTGGGAGCGGGGAAATCGACCGTTTGCGACGAGTGCAAGCGCACAAAAAACGTCAAAGAAATCCATCAGTTCGTCCGCATCCAGAGCCTAGAGCGGATCGACCCCGAGCTGTGCCTGCTCGAACAGGGCCTTCCCTGCAACGGCCCGGCGACGCGCAGCGGCTGCGGCGCGCTTTGTCCGCAGGTCTCGGCGCAGTGCATCGGCTGCCACGGACCGGCTGAAGGCGTCATCGATTATGGGGCGCGGCTGATGTCGGCCTTTGCCTCGGTGATCGCCAGCAACGATCCCAAGGAGATCGGCCAGATCCTGGACGGCATCCCCGACCCGGCCGGGCAGTTCTACCGCTTCAACCTGGCCAAATCCCTGCTGCGTTCCGGACGGCAGGCCTGGGAAGGACTGGAGGAGGGCAAATGAGCGAGCGCATTACGATCGATCCGATCACCCGCCTGGAAGGGCACGGAAAAATCGAGATCTTCCTCGACGACGAAGGCGAGGTCGCCAACACCTACTTCCAGATTCCTGAACTGCGTGGGTTCGAGCGCTTTTGCGTCGGCCGGCCAGTCGAAGAAATGCCCCTGCTGACCAACCGCATCTGTGGGGTTTGCCCCGAGGCGCACCACATGGCGGCGGCCAAGGCCGCCGACGCGGTTTACAAGGTGACCATTCCACCCGCGGCGAAGAAGCTGCGTGAGCTGCTTTACAGCGCCTTTTTTGTCACCGACCACACCACCCATTTCTATGCCCTGGGTGGTCCGGACTTCATCATAGGTCCGGATGCGCCGGTTGCCGAGCGCAACATCCTTGGGGTGATCCACAAGGTGGGCCTGGAGACGGGCAGTCAAGTCATTCAGGCCCGAAAATATGGCCACCGCGTGGTCGAGATGATCGGGGGGCGTAAGGTTCACCCGTGCACCTCGATCCCGGGGGGTCTGACCCAGGGGATCAACGAAGAGCAGCGAGCGGAGATCGAGGCAATGGGCCGCTGGGCGATCGAGTTTGCCCAATTCAGCCTGAAAATCTTCAACCAGATCGTGATGGGTAACCCCGAATACGTCGAGATGATCCTCTGCGACGCGTACACTCACCACACGTACTACATCGGTACAGTCGATGAGAACAATCGGGTCAATTTCTATGATGGCAGGGTGAGCGTGGTGGACCCGGACGGGATGCGAATCGGGTATTATTCCGGCGCGGAATACCTGGACTGGATCGCCGAGCGCGTCGAGCCCTGGACGTACCTCAAGTTCCCCTATCTGAAGAAGATCGGCTGGAAGGGCTTCGTCGACGGAAAGGACTCCGGCGTCTACATGGCCACGCCGCTCTCGCGGCTCAATGCGGCGGACGGGATGGCCACCCCGCGGGCGCAGGAAGAATACGAACGCTTCTTCTCCACGCTGGGCGGTAAGCCGGTGCACCAACGCCTGGCGATCCACTGGGCGCGGCTGATCGAACTGCTTTACGCAGCCGAGCGCTGGGTGGAGTTGGCTACCGACCCGGAGATCACCTCGGACAATTTCCATACCGTCCCCACCGAGAAACCGTCCGAGGGCGTGGGCATCGTCGAAGCCCCGCGCGGTACGCTGACCCACCATTACTGGACCGACGAGCGCGGCCTGGTGACTAAGGTCAATCTGGTGGTGGGCACGACCAACAACTATGCGCCCATCTCCATGTCGGTCAACAAGGCGGCGCGCGACCTGATCCACAACGGGACGATCATCACCGAGGGCCTGCTCAACCGCATCGAGATGGCTTTCCGCGCTTACGATCCCTGCTTCGGCTGCGCCACGCATGCCATGCCCGGCAAAATGCCGCTGGAAGCGATCATCCGGGATGCGCATGGGGAGGTGGTGGAGGTGGTGAGGCAGTATTGCTAAAGATATGCCCTCATCGCACACTTTGATCCTCGGTCTTGGGAACCCAATCATGGGGGATGACGGGGTTGGCTGGCGGGTCGCTGAGCGGCTCCGGGGCCACCCTCTCATCCCTGGGGTGGAGGTGGACCAGTTGGCCGGTGGGGGGATCGGGTTGATGGAGCGCCTGATCGGGTACCAACGTGCGGTGATCGTCGATGCCATCTACACCGGAAAATTTCCCATTGGCAGTGTGCACGTCTTTGGCCTCGAAGAGCTGGAGAATTCGTTCGCCGGTCACCTTGGCTCGGCTCATGAAACCAACCTGCGCACGGCGCTGGAACTGGGCCGCAGGTTGGGGGTAGCGCTTCCCGAGATTGTGACCGTGGTGGCGATCGAATCCCAGTATGTGTACGACTTTTCCGAAGTGTTGAGCCCGGCTGTGGCTGCCAGCGTGGAGGGGGCCGTTCAGGCCGTGTTGGGACTCTTGTAGAACAGGTCTCCTGGCTTGTTTCTGGCCGGGCGGTATGGCCAACTTACAAGAGCGCAAGCCCGGAGGCATGCGTTACAGCGCCGGGCGGTACGGCCAACTTACAAGAGCGCAAGCCCGGAGGCATGCGTTACAGCGCCGGCCGAGACAGCCGACCAAAAACGGGCGAGACACATGGGTTACAAATTCCGGATATAATCACAGAAGGTCCAAAATCCTGCCAGAAGAATATCCCAGGTAGGCGCATGCCCCGGCAGCTACAACCCCCGAAAAAAGCTGCACATCTGCAGAAGAACAACCTCCGCCAGAAGACTCCGCGGAAGGCGGCATTCTTTCGCTCGGTCCTGGATTCATCTCCAAACTGGGAATACCAGATCCTGCCAGATGGCCGGATGGGCTATATCTCCCCGGCCTGCGAGCAGATCAGCGGGTACGCGCCGGAGGAATTTGAACAAAACGTGGGGTTGCTGGAAACGATCCTGACAGAGGAGGACCGCCAGAAGGTCGCGGGGCACTTTCCTGAGGATGGTAAAGGGGAGGCGAAGTCTCTCGAGTTCCGCATTCTCACCAGGAACGGGGAAATGCGCTGGATCCGTCATCGCTGCCGGACGATCTACTCGGCGGATGGCGCCAACCTGGGCTGTTGGGCGGAGAACCAGGATATCACCGCGGACAAACAGCGCATCGAGAGCGAGAAGAGCCGCGTCGAACGGCGTCTCGAGCAGCTCAACCAGCAACTGATCACCATCCAGGAGGAAGAGCGCCAGCGCATCTCCCAGGACCTGCACGATGACACCGGCCAGGGGATGACCGCGATCCTGCTGCGCCTGAACGCGATCTTGAGCCTGCTGGGGCCGGAGCAGCAGGAGGCGAGACAACAGCTCGAGGAAACGATTCGGATTGTCGAGGCCCTGATGAACCAGGTGCGCACGATGGCCTACCAACTCCGCCCGCCATCCCTGGACTCGGTGCCGCTATCCAAGGCGCTGGAGGCGCTGTGCTCCTCTTTCGGCCAGAACGCGGGGCTGCGCATCGATTACAGCAGCGACGAAGACCTGCCGCCCATTCCCAACCTGCAGGCCACCGCGCTCTACCGCCTGGTGCAGGAGGGGCTCAACAACGCGATCAAATACGCGCAGGCATCCACGGTCTGGATCAACCTGGATTATATCGATGGAGAGGTCAGCCTTTCCGTAGAAGATAACGGCAAGGGCTTCGACCTGAACCAGGTCGGGGTGGGGGGGATGGGGCTGCTGGGCCTGCAGGAGCGCTTTCGCCTCTTGAACGGCGGGCTGGAGATCGAGTCCGCGCCGGGGGAAGGAACTCAGCTCTACGGATATCTGCCGTTGGCCAATCACAGTCTATAAGAGGTTGCGATGATTCGAATTGTCGTGGCAGATGATCACCTGCTGGTCCGCGAAGGGATTTGCAAGCTGCTGGAAGAGGCCGGGGACCTGCAGGTCGTTGGGGAGGCGGATAACGGCAAAGACGCCCTGAAGCTCACCCGCCTGCTGCACCCGGATGTGCTCGTGCTGGATATCTCCATGGCCGAGATGAACGGGCTGGAGACGCTGACCCAGGTCAAGGCTATCGAGCCCAGCCCGCAGGTGGTGATGCTCTCCATGCATGCCGATCTGGGGCTGGTCCAGCAGGCACTCCAGCAGGGCGCCCTGGGGTACGTTCTGAAGCAGGCCGTTGCGGGAGAGCTGCTCGCCGCGGTGCACGCCGCCAGCCGGGGGAGCATGTATCTGAGCTCGGGGGTTTCGCAGGTCTTCAGCAAGAGCTTTTTCATCAACCATTCCGAAAACTTGCTGGACCGCCTCTCGCCGCGCGAGCGTGAGGTGGTCGAGCTGATCGTGGCAGGGAACTCGATGCGCGAAATCGCCGACCGCCTGCATAGCAGCATCAAAACCGTCGAAAAGCAGCGCCGCGACGCGATGCGCAAGCTTGAGGTCGACAACCTGGCCAGCCTGGTGCGCACCTGCCTGGAACTGGGGCTGAAAGGATAAATCCTTGGCCAGATACATCGCCGCGCTGCACCAGGGAACCCTTCATACCAGTTGCATGATTTTCAACCACAGCGGGCGCCTGGTGAGCGTCTCCCAGAAAGAGCACCGCCAGATCTATTTACAGCCCGACCGGGTGGAACACAATCCGCTGGAGATCTGGGAGCGAGCCCAGGCGACGATCCGCGTGGCGCTCTCCAAGATCGACGCTCGCCCGGGAGACATCGCTGCGGTTGGGATCACCAACCAGCGCGAAACGACCGTGGTCTGGAACAGCCGGACCGGCCGGCCGTACTACAACGCCATCGTCTGGCAGGATACCCGCCCGATGAGCATCAACGCCGAGATGATCTCTTTGGGCGGCCAGGATATCTTCCGCTCGAAGACCGGCTTGCCTTTGACGACTTATTTCTCAGGCTTGAAGATCAAATGGATCATGGACCAGGTCCCCGGTGTCCGCGCGGATGCCGAGCGAGGCGAAGCGCTCTTCGGGACGATCGACTCCTGGCTGATCTGGTGGCTGACCGGGGGGCCAAACGGCGGCTCGCACGTCACCGACGTGACCAATGCCAGCCGGACGCTTTTAATGAACCTGCATACCCTGGATTGGGACCCGGAGATCCTCACTGCCCTGGGCATCCCCCGCGCCATGCTCCCCCGTATCGTGCCCTCCAGCGACCCGCGGACCTGGGGAACGACCCTGGTCGATGGCCCGTTTGGTGACGCCATCCCAGTCTGCGGAGACCTGGGCGACCAGCAGGCCCCGCTCGTCGGGCAGGCCTGCTTCAGGCCCGGCGAGGCCAAGAATACCTACGGGATCGCCTGTTTTATGCTGCTGAACACCGGCACCCGCCTCATCCCTTCTAAAAGTGGCCTGCTCACCACGGTTGCCTACCAGATCCAGGGCCAGCCGGCAGTCTACGCGCTGGAGGGATCGATCGCCACCACCGGCGCGCTGATTCAATGGCTGCGCGATAACCTGGGGATCATCCGCCGCGCTTCGGAGGTGGAGGACCTGGCGCGCAGTGTGGAGGATAACGGCGGTATATATATCGTGCCGGCTTTTACCGGCCTGTTTGCCCCCTACTGGCGCTCGGATGCGCGCGGGGTGATCGCCGGGCTGACCCACTCGATCAACAAAGGTCACCTGGCGCGCGCCGCGCTCGAGGCGATCGCCTACCAGACCCGTGAAGTGCTCGACGCGATGAAGCAAGACTCGGGGATGGAAATCAGGTCGTTAAAGGTGGACGGCGAGATGATTTACAACGAGCTGCTGATGCAGTTCCAGGCCGATATCCTCGGCGTGCCGGTCGTCCGCCCGGAGGTGTCCGAGACAGCCTCGCTCGGGGCGGCGTACGTCGCCGGGCTGGCTACCCAATTCTGGGATTACGGCAGCCTGGATGACCCTTTCGAAGACCTGAACGCGAACTGGCACGTGGACAAGACCTGGTATCCGCGGATGAGCGATGAGACCCGCTCCCGGCTGTATACGTACTGGCTGAAAGCCGTGCAGCGCACCTTTGGGTGGCGGGAGTGAAGCAGTCATCAGTTGTCAGTCGTTATAGAACGAGAACTGAGTTAGCCGGGTCCGTAGAGAGCTTATTCAAAGGATAAGGCCAACCCATCCGACCCGGTATGGCAATCTCCAAGCTGCCCAAGGAAGGTGGCATTTTGCCTGGGAATGCCCTGGTCTACTGAGGCTTGGCTTGGTCGGTTTGGAGATTGCTTCGTCGCGGAAAAGCACTGCTCCTCGCAACGACATGACTGGACTAGAATGAGTTTGTAGATTTTTTCCCTTGCAAAATAAGGGGAGTTATTCTTTTTCGACTTCTTAGATGTCAAGCTCGACAAATAGTGGGCAGT
>Ga0335070_10001467_pt1 | contig 27264 bp, 30 predicted proteins | sample Lox_Sample_13_FD_206722 | JGI IMG/M metagenome (GOLD analysis project Ga0335070, IMG submission 206722) | Soil microbial communities from Loxahatchee National Wildlife Refuge, Florida, United States - Lox_Sample_1.3 | ecosystem: Environmental > Terrestrial > Soil > Wetlands | place: USA...
TTCCCGGCTATCCATACGGGCCCGTTGCCCGGAACCCACCTGCCCATGGCCGCCGCCCAACCCGCTGTCCTGCCGCTCGACCGCTCGCTCGACGCGTTGCGCCGCGAGATCGATGCGCTCGACGACGCGATGTTCGACCTGCTCGGTCGCCGCGCCGCGCTCGCCGTCGAGGTGGCGCAGGCGAAAGCGCGGACCGGCGGCAACGCCGCGCCGCTGTTCCGGCCCGGTCGCGAGGCGGAGATCCTCCGCCGGCTGATCGGCCGCACCCGCGCGCCGCTGGCGCCCGCGCTGGTCGCGCGCGTGTGGCGCGAGATCATCGTTGCGTCGACCTGCGTGCAGGGACGTTTCACGGTGGCGGTTCCGGCAGGCGCTTCGTGTATCGAGGTGGCGCGCGAGCATTTCGGCAGCCGCGTGCTGCAGCCGGCCGCGAGCGGCGCCGCGGTTCTGGCGGCGGTTGCCAAGGGCCGGGTCCAGCTCGGCATCCTGCCGCTTCCCGGTGGCGCTGCGCGCGCGTCGGCATGGTGGTCGGAGCTGCCCAGGAGCCTCAACGTCCTCGGACGTCTGCCTTTCGTCACCACCGGCGCCCGCCGGCTCAAGACGGAGGCGGGCGCGCTGATCGTCGGCCGGCAGGATTTCGAGCCGTCGGGCGACGACGTGTTCTATCTCCAGGCCGAAGGTGCGGCGCTGAAAGGGCTGCCGTCATCGTCTGTCCGTGCGACCACCAGGCGCGGGCGCACGGTCTTGCGCTTGATCGAAACGGCGATGCCGTTCGAGGAGATCGGCAAGGTCGCGGCCGGCCGCGGCGTCCGTTTCCTCGGCGGCTACGCGCGCCCCGTCGTCTTGTCCGCGTCGTGAGTTCTGTTCATGTCAGCGCCTAAGCCGCATTCCAGCATTCTCAAGATCGAGCCGTATGTCGGCGGCAAATCGTCGCTGCCGGGTGTCGCGAAAACGATCAAGCTATCATCGAACGAGAGCGCGCTCGGGCCCAGCCCCCGCGCTGTCGCCGCGTTGCGCGCCGCCGCCGAGACCATGCACCGGTATCCGGACGGCGGCTCGACCGATCTGCGCCAGGCGATCGCCAAGCGCTTCGGCCTCGATGCCGACCGGATCGTCTGTGGCACCGGCTCCGACGAACTGATCGCGCTGCTGTGCCGCGCGTATTCGGGGCCGGGCGACGAGGTGCTCTACAGCCAATATGGCTTTGTGATGTATCCCATTGCGGCCTTGTCGGCGGGTGCGGCGCCGGTGACGGCACCCGAGAAGACGTTCCAGGCGGATGCGCTGTCCGCAGGTGCCACGCCCGTCGTGGCGCCCGCGAAAGGCTATTGGGCGGACGTCGACGCGCTGCTCGCGCACGCGACGCCGCGCACGAAGCTGTGCTTCATCGCCAATCCGAACAACCCGACCGGCACCTATCTCAGCGCCGCCGAGATGCGGCGGCTGCGCGACGGATTGCCCGCCGGCTGCCTTCTGGTGATCGACGCCGCGTACTCGGAATACGTGACGCGCAACGACTATTCGGCCGGCGCCGAGCTCGTGGACGGCCGCGACGACGTGGTCATGCTGCGGACGTTCTCCAAGCTGTTCGCGATGGGGGGCATGCGCATCGGCTGGGCCTACTGCCCGCCTGCGATCGTCGACGTGCTGCACCGTATCCGGGGCGTCTTCAACGTCTCAGGTCCCGCACAGGCGGCGGCGATCGCCGCTCTCGAGGACCTTGCGCATCAGGACCAGAGCCGCGCCCACAACGACATGTGGCTGCCCTGGTTCGTCCAGGAGCTCCGGGCGCTCGGCCTCGAGGTGGTGCCGAGTGTCGCCAATTTCGTGCTGATCGGCTTTGCGAAGGACGGCCCGAAGACGGCGGCGGCCGCCAACGCGTTTCTCAACAAGCGCGGCATCATCCCGCGCGCGGTCGGCAATTACGGCCTGCCAAATCATCTGCGCATCACCATCGGCCTCGAATCCGAGCTGCGCGCCGTCGTGGCGGCGCTTCAGGATTTCCTGAAATGAAGAAGCGGCACGCGGCCGGGAAGCCCCTCTTCGACAAGGTCGCGATCATCGGTATCGGCTTGGTCGGCTCGTCGCTCGCGCGCGTCTTGCGGCGGGAAAACCTGGCGCGGCAGATCGTCGCCTGCGATGCGAGTGCTGCGGCGCGCGCCGCGGCGAAGCGGCTGCGTCTCGTCGACCGGATGGTCTCCGACGCGGCGACGGCGGTCGCGGGCGCCGACCTCGTCGTCGTCGCCGTGCCGCAATCCGCCTACGCCAAGGTGGGGGCTGCGATGCGGCCGAAGCTCAAGCGCGGCGCCATCGTGACCGATGTCGGCTCCGTCAAACTGGCGGCGATGCAGGCGCTTGTACCGCACGTGCCGTCCGACGTCGCATTCGTGCCGGGTCATCCGCTGGCCGGGACGGAGAATTCCGGTCCGGAGGCGGGTTTCGCCGAGCTGTTCGTCGGCCGCTGGTGCATCCTGACGCCGGCAAAAGGGACGGCGGCCGCGGCCGTGACGAAGGTCCGCGAGATGTGGCGGCGCTGCGGCATGCATGTCGAGACGATGGACGCGGCGCATCACGACCGGGTGCTCGCGATCACGAGCCACGTGCCGCACCTGATCGCTTACACGATCGTCGACACCGTCGCCGCACTCGAATCGCGCATGAAGGCGGAAGTCATCAAGTTCGCCGCCAGCGGCTTTCGCGACTTCACCCGCGTCGCCGCCTCCGATCCCGTGATGTGGCGGGACATCTTTCTCAACAACAAGGACGCCGTCCTCGAGATGATGGGCCGGCTCTACGAGGATATCGCCCTGCTGCAGAAGGCGATCCGCAACGGCGACGGCGAGCTGCTCCACCGCGTCTTCACGCGCTCGCGCCGCATCCGCCGCTCGATCGTGCAGGCGAAGCAGGCGTGATGGGTCGTCGATCCGCAGCGCTGCGCAAGTTCCTCAAGTGGGCAAAAATTCTTCCGGCGCATCACAGTCCCGTCCGCTCGATCGTTGCCGAGGCAGGGAATAGACTACGTCGCTCTGACGAACCTTGCAGCGGCCCGCGAGCATCCGGATGGCCTTGTCATTTTCGAAGGGGACGACGGAGGCACAATTTATCTTACCGTCCCTGCGGCGAATGTGCGGTGCACAGAGGCAACGCTGCGGCAGCTACTGTTGGACGTTGATCGTCTGTGTTGGAACGATGCGACGATGGCTCATGTTGTTTTCGAGCCGCTGCCTCCGGGAAGCCATGTTGCTGGCGGTGCCGGAGGTGGGGAGGTGACGGGCGCGCTGTGGCTGCACTCGAAAATCGAAGAGCTGGGTATTCGCAAGCAGGTGGAAGAAGTGCTCGCGGGCTTACGCCCCTTGCTCAGTTCAACGCAATAACCCCTCACCCGCTCGCTGCCGCTCGCGACCTCTCCCGGTGGGAGAGGTGAATGATCGTGCATACGATTCCCTCTCCCACCGGGAGAGGGTCGGGGTGAGGGGTTCTACTCGAAATTCAGGGCCGGGATCGCGATCAGCGGAAATCCCGCGACGAACAGCTTGCCGTCCTGCGCGGTGAGCGGGATCTGCACCTCGTCGACACCGCTGCCGTTCTGGCGTGACAGCGCACGGAGCGCGATCTTGGCGCCCGCCGCCTGCATGGGGCGGATCTGGCCGAGGTTCACCAAGGTGTCGATGGTCTCGTTGTAGCCGCGCCAGCGTGCCGTGAACGCACCAAGAAGCCGGTTCTGCTCGTCGAGCGCCAAGGTGCCGTTGCCGTCGGCGTCGATCGGTCCCCATTTCACCGCGACGCGGTTGATATCGACGGTGCCGCCGTCGTCGCGCCACACCGAGACCGAGCTCGGCAGATTGCCGTTCGGCAGCCGCCCCTTGAACGACAGGTCGATGTCGGCGTGGGCGATCTGCGTGCCGAGGAGTGCGGCGACCGGCCGTGGCAGCTGCACGTTGTCGAGACCCAGCGCCAGATCGAAGGTGTCGGTCTGATGATCTGCCGCCGTCTGACCGTCCTTCGCGCGGAAGAGCTGGGCATGGGCGGTGACGTAATCGGCATGCGCGGACTCAGGACTGGAGGCGCGGGTCAAGGTCACGTCGCCGAGGTCGAGATTGAGCCGGTCGAGCCGGCCGCGTTCGTCGAGGCCGGCTTGGCCCTCCGGCCGACCGGCCACGACGGTCCACCGCTCGGCGACGTCGCCGCGCCCGGCGGCGAAGGTCTGCCGGCCGGGAAAGCGGAGCGGGATTTCGCTGATCCGCCACGGCTTGAGATCGGCCTCCACGGCCGCACCGTCCCAGGTCCAGCCGGTCGGGCCGGCACCTTCGAGGTGCGGCTGGGTGATGCTGACGTGCCAGCGCAGCGGAAAGCCGTCGATGCCGATCGCCCCGTAGTTCACGGTGACGCCTTCGGTGCGCCGTGCCGCTGCCCATAGCCCCACCCGTTCGCGGATGTTGCCGGCGAAGTGATACCAGGTGAACACCCACCCGGCGATACCGGCGGCGGCGACGGCGGCGACAATGGCCCAGACGATGCGGCGGCGCATGCGCCGCTTATAGTCGGAGACGCCCATCCGGTCGATAGCAATCGCTTAAGCCATTCCGCAGCCGCAGCCCTGACTGGCGCGCTCGTGAATTGCGATGGGCCCGGCACCGGGGCTATGCTGAATCTTTCGGCCGTTTCACCATGCCGCGCGACGATTCCGTCATTCCCGCCGCTTATGCGCCTTCCTTCGCCTGGACCGCCGTGGCGCCGGCGGTGTTCGTCGTGTTGTGGTCGACCGGGTTCATCGCCGCCAAAGCCGGTCTGCCCTACGCCGAGCCGCTGACGTTTCTGACGGCGCGGTTCGCGATCGTCGCCGCCGTAATGCTGCCGGCGGCGCTGCTGATCGGCGCCCCTTGGCCGCGCCGCATGACCATCGTCCACGTCGCCGTTGTCGGCCTGCTGATGCATGCCTCTTACCTGGGCGGCGTGTTCTCGGCCATTCATCTTGGCATGCCCGCCGGGCTCGCCGCTCTCGTCGTCGGCCTGCAGCCGATCCTCACCGCGACCGTGGTCGGGCCGGTGCTCGGCGAGAAGGTGAGCTGGCGGCAGTGGCTGGGTTTTGTGCTCGGCTTCGGCGGCGCCGCCCTGGTGCTCAGCGAGCGCTACGGCTTCGGCGGCGGATCGACGGGCCTCGCCGCGCCGGCGCTGGCGGTATGGGCTCTGGTGGGCGCCACGGCCGGCACGCTCTACCAGAAGCGCTATTGCGGACACGTGAATATCTGGACGGGTGCCGTCATCCAGTACGTCGCGGCGGCGCTGCCGATCGCCGGACTCGCCTTTGCGTTCGAGACCATGCGCATCACCTGGTCGGGTCCGTTCATCGGCGCCATGGTTTGGCTGGTGCTCGTGCTGTCCGTCGGCGCCGTCAGCCTGCTCTATCTGCTCTTGCGCCGCGGGGCGGTCTCGAAGCTCGCCAGCCTCTTCTTCCTGATCCCGCCGACGACGGCGCTGATCGCCTGGGCGATGTTCGGCGAGCAGCTGGGTCCGGCCGCGCTTGCCGGCATGGCTGTCGCCGCCGTAGGCGTCGCTCTGGTGCAGCGCGGATGAAGGCGCGACGGCAACGGTCGGCAGCAAACGGCGCCGACGGTCGCGCCGAACGCGGCTATGTCGAATGCCCGCCGCCGCATGACGGGCACGACCTCTGGATCTTCGCCTACGGCTCGCTGATGTGGGATCCCGGCTTTCCGTTCGAGGAGGCGCGGCCGGCGCTGTTGCGCGGCTATCACCGCTCGTTCTGCCTTTACTCGCACCGCTATCGCGGCACGCCGGAGAAGCCCGGGCTGGTGCTCGGCCTGGAAGCGGGCGGCGCCTGCCGCGGCATCGCCTATCGCGTGGCCTCGCACAATGCGAACCGCGTGATGAAATACCTGTGGAAGCGCGAGATGCCGAACCGCACGTACGCCTGCCGCGAGGTGAAGATCCGGCTCGGTCGCAAGTCGGTGCGCGCACGCGCCTTCGTGGTTCGCCGCGACCATCCGCAATACGCGCCCGACCTGTCGGTGAACCGGACCGTGCAGCTCATCTGCCAGGGCAAAGGCATGCGCGGCCATTGCCTGACCTATCTCGAGAACACCGTCCGCCATCTCGACGAGCTCGGCATTCCCGATCGTCGCCTGCACGCCATCCTCAAGCGCGCCGAGGCGCGTCTCAAACGCACGCCGGCGATCGTCTCGAGATTTCACTAGAGCGGGTGTTGCCACCCTCACTTCGCCGGCATGACGGAAAAAGGATCGGGCTATTCCCCGAACATCTTGTCGAGGTGCCGCTTGGTCGATTCGCGCATCAGGCCCTGGTCCATGCGCGCGGGGTCGTTGAAGAAGGCGGCGGCGAGGCGCCGGTCAGTGACCGTCGTCGCCAGCAGATCGAGGCCGCCGGCGACGTCGGTCACGTTGTCGGCGTGGAAGAGACGGTTGCCTTCCGCGTCCTTTCCCAGCAGCCGCACGAAGTAATCGTAGGGCGGATGGCGCTCGCGCGGGCGGCCGAGACCCAAGACCACGACATATAGCTGCTGCCAGTCGTTTTCGCCGATCTCCGCGCGCCACCGCTTCACCAGCGCGTCGAGGCTCGCGAGCTCCGCCGCCGAGGCATCATAAAGATCGCCGAGCAGGATCGGACCGACGTCGTCGGCATAGGCGCGCAGTTCCGCGGCTGTCACCCGGCTTTGCGCCTGGATGCGGTCCATGAATGTCAGCGACGTCGTCAGCAGTTCGCGTTGTCGCTTGGCGTCGTCCCAGTGCAGGCCGATATCGCCGATCAGCGGCAGAAGTTCGCCGACTTTGCCGCGATACGCCGCGAGGTCGCCACGCCAGGCGGCGAAATCGTCCCGGTCGGCGTGCGGCTCGGCGAGCGAATACACGCCGAGCCCGACATGGGCGATCGCCTTGAGCTCGCGGTAGCGCTCGGGCAGGTACACTTCGCGAATGTTTTTTCCGCCGCGGATCAAGGTGAGCGCGTCAGGCTCGACGACGATGATCGGGCCGATCTGCGCCAGGGTCGCCGCTTTCGCCTTTGCGTAGTTGGCCCGCGACAGGACGTTCAGCGCGTCCAGTTTTTCGTCCACGGGCGAGCCGGCCAGCGCCGCACCGGTCACGCCCACGAGATATCCCACCACCGCCAGCGATCTCGACAACCGGCCCATCGCCGCCTCCGCCTTCCGACCTGACACCGTATGTTCGTTGATCCGCATCTGTGCCATGCCCGCGAGGTTGACGCGAGCCCGCCCTATGCTAAAGCTTCGCGCACGCTGTCAGGGTCACGTTTCGGGGAGGGGTATCATGCAACGTTTGTGGACCGGCGTCGCCGCCGGTTGTGTCGCGCTTGTCGCTTTCGCGGCTCGGGCGGAGTCGCCACTCGAACGCGGCACGTACCTGATGCACAGCATCGTGGCTTGCGGCAATTGCCATACGCCGAAAGGTCCGAACGGCGAGCTGCCCGGGATGGAGCTGGCCGGCGGCTTCAAGGTCACCGACGAGGCGTTCGTCGCCGTCGTGCCGAACATCACGCCTGATCCCGAGACCGGCATCGGCAAATGGACCGACGCGCAGATCATCACCGCGATCCGCGAAGGCAAGCGGCCCGACGGCTCGATCATCGGTCCGCCGATGCCGATCGGCATGTACAAGAACATGTCGGATTCGGACGTGAAGGCGATCGTCGCGTATCTGCGGCAGGTGAAGCCGGTGAAGAACGCCGTCGGCAAATCGGAATACAAGATCCCGCTGCCGCCCTCGTATGGGCCCCCCGTGACTTCGGTCGCCGAAGTGCCGCGCAACGACAAACTGCGCCATGGCGCCTACCTCGCCGGACCGTTGGGCCACTGCATGGAATGCCACACCAAGCTCGTCAACGGCGTGCCGGATCTCGAGCATCGAGCCGGCGCCGGCGGCAACAAGTTCGAGGGGCCGTTCGGCATCTCGATCTCGCGCAACATCACGCCCGACCAGACGCACGGGATCGGCAAGTGGACGTTGGCCGAGTTCAAGACCGCGCTCGGCAGCGGCGTCCGCCCGAACGGCGAGCAACTGAAGCCGCCGATGGGCTTCGGCTACTACAAGAACATCTCGGACGAGGACTTCGAGGCGATCTGGACGTATCTCGGCTCGCTCAAGCCATTGGACGGGCCGTAACGGCTGTCGCCTGCGCCGGCCGCAGCTCGGTCGCATAAGCCAGCAGGGCGGCGACGGCCAGGGTGGCACCGATGGCCGTCGCCAGCGGCCAGCCGCCGGCGGCGAGGCTTGCCGTCGCGGCAAGCGAGCCGGCCGCACCGCCGGTGAAGAAAATAGCCGTGAACAGCGCGCCGATACGACTGCGCGCGTCAGGCCGCGTGCCGTAGATCGCGCGCTGGCTAAGCACGAAGTTCGTCACTAGGCCGACATCGATCAGAATGGCGGCCACGACCAAAGCGGCCACCGATCCGGTGACGCCACCCAGGAACGCGATCGCGAACGCCAGAAGGACGGAGCCGGTCGCGAAGCCGGTCGCTGGCCGTGTCCAGCCTTTATCGGCGATCCACCCCGCGACCGGCGCGATCACCACGCCGCCCGCGCCCGCCAGCGCGAAGAACGCGATTTCACGTTGCGTGAGGCCGAAGCGCGGGCCGGCCAGGAGGAGGGGGGCCGCCGTCCAGAACAGGCTGAAGCTCGTATAGAGGGCAGCATGATAGCCGGTGCGTCGGCGCAACAGCGGCAGTTCCCGCCAGAGACGCGGCAGCGAGCGCAGAATGTCGCGATAGCGCAGCGACGAGGCGGGGCGGCGGCCCGGCATCATCGCGGCGAGAGCCACGGCAAGCAGTGCCAGCATGGCGGCGGATGTCGCGAAGACGGCGCGCCAGCCGTAATAATAGGTCTCGAGACTGGCCACCGGCCGCGCGAACAGGATGCCCAGCATCAGCCCGCTGGTGAGCGCGCCGATCACCCGTCCGCGATCGCGATCGGTGGCGAAGTGCGCGGCGAAGGGCAGGAGCACCTGGACGGTCGTCGCACCGATGCCGACAATCAGCGTGAAGACGAGGAATAGGCCGGCGTTCGGGCACAAATAGATGCCGAGCAAAGCGGTCGCCGCAATGCCGACAAGGACAGTCACCAGGCGCCGGTTCTCCAGCAGGTCACCGAGCGGAACGACGAACAGCAGCCCGATGCCGTAACCGAGCTGGGTCAAGGTCACGAACAGGCCGGTCGCGGTGGCCGGCATGTGCAGATCGGCGCCGATCAACCCGGTCAACGGCTGCGCGTAGTAGAGATTGGCCGCGAGCAGCCCGCAGGCCACAGCGAGGACCGTCGTGGCGGTCCGCGTCAGGCGCGCGGTCGCTGGGGGGAATTGCTGGATCTCGTGCGGCATGGCTCAAACCTCGTTCCACCGGGTGAGAAGCCAAGCTAGGCGGGGCCGGGGCGGCGGCGCACTCCGGTCGTTGCTGCCGAATCCCGGTCGTGCGACCCTGTCCGCGAGAAGGAGCTGCCGATGATCGGACCCGATGGCAAGCCGATGACCCGCGATGAGATCCGCACGGTAATCGCGATCTACAACACGGGTGCGCGCGGCTCGAAGGAATTCGCCCGTATCCCGCGGGCGCTGGTGACGATCCTCGACAACCTGGCTGTCGGCAAGACCGCCTATGTGAAGGGCGCCGACGGCCAGCTGCAGCTCAGCCGGCGCAAGGACAAGAGCGTCGTCGCCGGATAGCTTGCGATGATCCGCCGGTGTCCTCTGTTCCTGGCGTCCGTCATCGTGCTGATGACCGTCGCCGGCGTGGCGACGCGCCCGGCCTGCGCCCAGACACAGGCCCGCTACGAGACGGTCTTCTACCCGAGCGGAACTCTGCGCATCGCTGCCTATCTGTATCGGCCGGCGGGCGAGGGGCCGTTTCCGTTGGTCGTCTACAACCACGGCTCGCGTGTCGGCGCCGAGCGGCAGCCGCGGCCGTTTCCCGACCAGGCGCAGCTCTTCCTGTCCGCCGGCTACGCAGTGCTGGTCGCGGAACGCCGCGGCTACGGCGCCTCCGACGGCCCGACGGTGGCGGAAGATGTCGGCAACGAGACCGGGCCGCAGTTGATCGCGCGCCTCCAGGAGGAGACTGACGACGTCCTCGCAGCCGTCGACTATGTGAAGACGTTACGGTTCGTGGACAGTGACCAGCTCGGCGTCGTCGGCTGGTCGTTCGGCGGCATCGTCACCATGCTCGCGATCAGCCGCAGCGCTGCGTTCAAGGTCGCCGTCGACCAGGCCGGCGGCGCCTTGACCTGGAACCGCAGCGCCGCGGTGCGCGCCGCCCTCACCGATGCAGCGCAGCAGGCGCGGGCGCCCGTTCTGTTGCTGGTGGCGGCGAACGATAACACGACGGCGTCGATCACCACCGTCGATCACGAACTGACGTCGCGCGGCTTGCCGCACGAGATGAAGATCTATCCACCGTTCACGCCGCCACGACCGGCGCGCGGCATCGCACCAGGACATCTGGTCTTCAGCGCCGCCGGCATCGGCGTCTGGGGTTCCGATACGCTCGCATTCCTCGGCCGCTATCTGTCGCCGGCGGCACCGGCCGCCTCACGCTAATGCGTAAGGCGGCCGGGCCCGGCGGAGCATCTCGAGGTCACTCATTCAGCGCGGCATCCATGCCGTAGCGATGGATCGCGCGGATCGCGTCGAACGAGCTGAGATAGTCGACGAGCCGGTTTGCCGGTCCGTGTGCCGTTGTGTCCGTCGCCACGGCCGCGACGATCGCCGTGAAGCTCTGGAAAGACCACGGCAACCGCTCCAGGGCTTCGATGCCGGGGGTTGCGGCGAGCTTGGCTCCGAAGGAGACGCCGATCTCCGCCCGTCCTTCCGCCACCGACTCCAGCGGGTCGCGGTTGCCGGTGTCGATCAGCTTGGGTTCCGTCTGGACGGCAATGTCGAGCTGCGCCAGCAGGTCGCGGAAGCGAGCGCCGCTGATCTGGTCGCCGCTGAATGCGATCGATTTCGCGGAAAGCAGCGTCTGCCGCAAGGCGTCGTCGGTGCTCACATCCGGCTTCGTGGCGCCGGAGCGCACGCCGAGTGCGAGCTGGTCCCAGGCGACGCACCAGAGTCTGTCGGGAGAGATCTTGCCCAGCTTTACGAGCGTAGCCGCAGTCGCCTCGTCGACGACGGCGACGTCGAACGCTTCACCCTCGTCGACCTTGCCCGGAATGTAACCAGGCTCGGCGGTGTCGATCACGACCGTGCGATCGGTGAGCTCCTCGAGCCGCGGCACCAGTGCGGCGATGACCGGGCCCATCTCCGGGCCGGTGAGCACCCTGAGTTCGGCGGCCCTGGCATCGACCGTGCCGGCGAGCGCAAGCGCTGCGGCGAGCGACGCCAGCGTGCGGCGGAACCGCGGCGGCGCGGTCGACCCAAGGAGTGAAGATGATTGCAACGTGACGTCCATGGATGCTCCTTCCCCGGAGGGAACTGGAGCAGCGCTTGGACGGATATCGTCTTGGGAAACCGGGCGGCTGCGATACGGGCCCGATGTGGCGCGAACTATACGAGTTCCGATTTCGGCCGCAACCGCAATTATTTTGGGCTGGGCAGTACAATTTCTCAGGCTTCCGCGGCTGGCTGCAAAAAATTGAAAGCAGGCGTCAGAAGATGTCAGTTTGTGTTCGTGCGCCGCCGCTCCAATGTGCGCCAATCCTGCGGCCGTGCGGCTGCAGCCACGGAGGAGGATGCAGATGAGCCGGAGCAATGCCGGGATCGCCACGTGCCGGGACTTTGCCGCGGCGGAGCTGTCACAGCAGGGGCGTCGCGCGCCTTGTCATTGACCGGGCAGGTTCGGGTCGCCTCTGCCAGTCGCCGGGGCCGATTTCACCTGATACGATGTCTCGGGCAGGATAAAGGACGGCGGCGATGGATCGCGCCACGTGGCACCCCAAAATTCGCCGGCTTTATGAGCACTGGCGCAGCATCCATCCGGCGCCCGATCGGCTGCCGGGCCGTCAGCATCTCGATCCGCTCGCCATCCCGGCGTTGCTGCCGAACATCTGGCTGGTCGACGTCGTCCGCGCGCCGTTCCGGCTGCGCTACCGGCTGGTCGGCACACGCATCGTCGACGGCCTCGGCGCCGACTTCACCGGCCGATGGTTCGACGAGGCCCATCCGGACTTCGGCCCGGCCGGCCGCACCTACCAGGACTATCTCCGTGTCGTCGAGCAAAAAGACGTGAGCTGGCGCCGCGGCAAGCCGATCTTCATGGCCTATGCCGATGCCTGTGTGGAGATCGAGCGCATCCTGTTGCCGCTTGCCCGCGACGGCCAGTCCGTCGACATGATCATCGCCATGACGATCTTCTTCGGCGCCGACGGCCAGGAAAAATAAATTATCGTCCGCTGCCAGTCGGTGCTGCGCCGGGGCTGGCCGTACCGGTCGCCGAAGTCGCGCCGGTCGCGGCCGGGTTCTGCCCCGAGGGAAGGTGCGTCGCACCACCCGCCGCATTGTCGGTGGTGGAACCATGGCCCGCATCGCCCAACGATTCGTTGCTGTTCGGCGGGGGCGTGGTGGCCCCGCTCGGATTGCCCGGACTGATGCCGCCCCTATTCGATCCGGGCGCGCCGAGACCGGCTGGGCTGCTGCTGCCGCTGCCGTTCACCTGCGCCAGCCGAATCGGACCCATCTCCGCCGGCCACATTTGCATCGGAATCGTCACCACGTTTGTCGCGGGTTCGTGCGATCCCGTCATCCGCGCTCGCGCCTGGTCCCAGGCCTTGACCCCCATGGCGAAGGCAAGCGCTGACACCAGTGCCGCGATCACGGAAAACTGACGGACGGGGCGACGGCTCATGGCGTGTTCTCCGGGTGCACCGGCTTATCAATGGCCGTCCGCGGCGGAAGTTCCTCGGTATTCTGGGATGGCGGGTGCGGCTCCGACGATCACCAGCGCAATGCCGCCGAGAATCGCCGCCGAGGACAGCAGGAGACGCAAGGTCAGCAGCTCGCCCAGAAGGGCGATACCGCCGAGGGCGGCGATGGCGGGGACGCTGAGCTGCACGGTCGCGGCCGTGGTAGCGGTCAGTCCGCGCAGCGCCGTGTACCAGATCGCATAGCCGACACCGGACGTGACCGCGCCGGAGAGGATCGCATAGGCGATGCCGGCATTGTCGAGTTCTGCCCCGTTGGATTGCCAGGTGAGGGCCAGGAATGCGAGTCCGAGCACGATCGCGAGCGGAGCGGCGCGCACGAAGTTCGCCGTCGTCGCCGCGAGCGGATCGCCGGCGCCACGGCCGAGCAGCGAATAGGCGCCCCACGCCACGCCGGCGGCGACCATGGCCGCGGATTCGAGCGGCGGCGGTGCTGCGAGGCCGGGCATGACCAGGCCGATGAGGCCGCCGACCGCGATCGCCAAACCGAGGAGTTGCCGCGGACCGAGGCGCTCGCCCGACCAGATGCCGTAAAGGATCATCGTCGCCTGCACGGCGCCGAACAGCAGGAGCGCGCCGGTGCCGGCGGGCAGGCTGCGATAAGCGAACGAGAAACTCGCCGCGTACGCGAACAGCGCCGCTGCCGCCGGCCAGCTGCGGATGCCGGGCGAGTTCCTCGCATCGCGCATGCCGCGGTCGCGGACGGCGAGGATCAGGCCGAGCGCGGCCGCGCCCGCAACGATGCGGATGGCGGTGAAACTCGCGGCATCGGCATGGCCATCCTTCAGTGCGACGCGGCAGAGCAGCGAATTGCCGGCGAACGCCATCATCGCCAGCACCGTCAGAGCGAAGACCTTCAGTCGTGACACGGGCGGCTTTCGGCGACTCGCGAGGTATGTCGATGGGCGACTATAACGGAACGCCGGGTTCGGAACAGGAGGGCGCCTGTCGCGTTTCTTTCCGTGGAGGCGCACGACGCTGCGGGCTCCATGAACCGACATGGCGACGAAGGCGCTGCGGTATCGCGGCGATTGAGGGGCCCATGACTACGGCAACGCAAGACAAGAGCGAAATCGATGAGCTGCGGACGGAGCTCGCGGAGCTGCGCGCCGACCTGCGCCGCGCGACCAAGGCGATCCATGGGACGGTCCACCGGCCTAACGGCGGCGGCGTCGCTGCGGCCACCGGGATCACCAGCGGGCTCGCGGCTTTGATCGCGCGCCTCACCGGCAATTTCGTCAGCGACGCCGTGATCAAGCGCGGCCGCATCTTCCAGCGGCCGATGGAGCGCGCGATCACCGGCCATCCCGTGCGCGCCGCCCTCATCGCGGTCGCGGCGGCGATGCTGTTCGGCCGCTACTTCACGAAGAAGACCCGGTCCTGAAGAGATCTCGCAAGACCAACGCGGCGGTTCTCCTGGCGCGGCTGACGATCGCGTCCTGGGAGACCATCGGTCGTCGCACTTGGATGATGGCGACCGGCACGTGCTCCGCCGCCGAACGGCGGCGCATGGTCCGCGAGAAGATCGCCGCGGCGATGCACTCGGGCGTCGCTCTGGCGAGCGGCCGGCATTCGCTTGCCGCCATCCTGGCGCCTTGGCAGCAGCGGGCGTCCGCGAATGCCAAACGGCTCCGCAAACGCCGCCGGTCTCGGCGATAAAGTTGTGACTTTGCCCGGTTCCGATTGGCGGGCGGATGCATCGCCTCTATGTGCAACCGTGTCGGATTCGCCGACCGGGAGACGCATCATGAGAGTGAGCTTTTCCGCAGGCTTGGCCGCGTTGGCCTTGTGGGCCGTCCTGGTGTTATTGACCTTGCCGTCGCTCGGCGCGCCGCCGGAAGGCGCCGATCCCGCCTTGGCGCCGTGGTTCCAGTCCTTGGAGTCGCCGAACGGCAAATCGTGCTGCTCGATCGCCGATTGTCGGCCCGTTTCCTATCGCGTCACCGGCGATCACTACGAGGTCCTCGCCGGCTCGGATGATAGGGGCAACGAGATCTGGCTCGCGGTGTCGCCCGACGTCGTGCTGCAGCGCTACGACAACCCCGTCGGGCGGCCGGTCGCCTGCATTCTCGGCGGCCGCGTGCTCTGCTTCGTGCGGGCCGCCGAGAGCTAGGGGTTCGGCAAAAGCACTGATTGCCGTGAGTGACGCGCAGGCGCGGATGCGCCTGCGGCGCCGCGCGAGGAGGGCAGGTGTGGCGGCTACTCGCGAGGCCCCAGAATCAAGAACTTTCTCCCGCCTGCGAGACCAGCCGCGGCGTCTCGCGATAGAGGCCCGGGAACAGCCGCTTGAGATTCTCGATCTTCGGCAGATCGTTGAACACGATATACGGATAGGTCGGGTGCAAGGTCAGGAAGTCCTGATGATAGCCCTCGGCCGCATAGAAGGTCTTGTCGGGCTCGATGGTGGTGACGATCGCCTTGGGATAGACCTTCGCCTGGTCGAGCTGCGCGATGTAGGACTTGGCGACGCGCGCCTGCTCCTCGCTGGTCGGGAAGATCGTCGACCGATACTGCGGACCGGTGTCCGGACCCTGGCGGTTGAGCTGCGTCGGGTCGTGCGCGACCGAGAAATAGATCTGCAGGATGCGGCCATAGCTGATTTTGTGCGGATCGAATGTGATCCGCACCGATTCCGCATGTCCGGTTGTGCTCGTTCCGACCATCTCGTAGTGCGCTGTGGTCTTGGCGCCGCCTGCATAACCCGAGACGGCGTTGCTGACGCCCTCGACGTGCTGGAACACGCCCTGCACGCCCCAGAAGCAGCCGCCGGCCAGCACGGCGACCTCGCTCGCACTGCTTGCCGGCTCGTCGACGGCCGGCGGCGGAATGACGACCGCGGACTCGGCGGCGAAGGACGGCGCCGCGCCGCCGGTCCTGAGCAGGAACACTGCGACCGGCACAGCGAGTGCGGTTAACCCCGCACGTGCCAGGGTGAGCCAAGGCCGAGAAAGTGAACCGCGCATGCGCCGCTCCCGTGTTTTCGACGACCCTATTATATCGTCGGATCGGGTTCTCGGGTTACACGGATCACGTCTGTGTGAGTAGGGCTTCGCGGCGCGCGCGAGCCGCTCAAGCCAAGTGATCCTCGGGATCGAGCCACGTATCGGGTGGGTTCACGTTCACGGTCGCCACCATCAGCATGTCGACGTCGCCACCGCCGGTGGTGAGCGGCAGGATCAGGCGGTTGTAGTAGATGCGCTTGTGCTCGTGGAACACCCGCACAACTTCGAAGCTCGGCGCCGCCTCGGCGAAGGCCGCGTAATAGCGCGTCACCAGATGATCGCGGTACCACTCGACTTCGGCCAGGTTCTCGACGAGCTTGCCGCGGATATAGCCGAAGCGGTCGTTGCGGATCTCCTCGCCGACGAGGCGGAGGTAGAGGCCGGGCCGCTCCGCTGACGGGCGGTCGACAAGGGCGATATGCGGCAACGCCGCCGCGAACTCCCACGGCCGCAGCTCGGCATGCGGCAGCCACGGCCGGTCGCCGCGTGCGCGGTTCCACCACTCATAGAGCTCCCGCAACGTCGCGGGCGCGACGGTCTCGAGCGGCCGTCGCGACGCCTCGATCTTGTCTGTCATCGCCATGGGATGGGGGAGTTTGGCGGCGATTTCTTAAAAAGGGGGTAAGGAGCGCCGCCGCACACATGCATGTGAGACATGCGCGGTCCGCAAGGTCGACGTCGTGCGGAATCAAACGCGAAACGCCGGGTCTCGAGTCAAAGACCGCTAAAACACGCGCGGCTTTGTGCGGAGCGGCTAATCGATGGCGTCGATGATCCGGCGCAGCTCGTCGGTCGAGAAGCCGTCGAGCTGGCCGCCCAGCAGCGCCTTCGCCTTGTCGGGCGTGGCGCGCAGGATCTGGACGAGCTGGCGCTCGTCATAGCGGCGCCGCTTGATGACCCGCGCCATCGTTTCGGTCAACGTCACGCGGATCATCTGTTCCCGTGGATCAGGCATTGTCCTGCCCCCTCAGCCCTGGAGTCGATCGACCAACGCGTCATTCAATCAGAGTGCCGGATGCGAGTCACGTGACCATGGGCCGCGCGCGAACCGGCTAGGACACGCTGAACACGTGATACGTCGGGCCGCTGGCCTGGCGCTGGCCGGTGGCGATGCAGCAGGTGCGGTTGATCCACGCGTACTTCTCCGACGACGTCTCGAAATAGGGCGTCGCCCGGAAATAGTAGAGGCTCGGGTCCACGGCTTCGCCGCGGTTCAAGCGGTCCATCACGTCCTTGGGCCCGTGGCGGAAGCCCTTGTAGGTCATGTAGATCAGCTGCCCGTCGTCCGTCTCGAGCGTGATCCGCACGTCGAGCTGCAGCACGCCGTCGTGGCGCATCAGGAGCCAGTCGCCGCCGCCCGGCAGGACCTTGCCTTTGATGCGGGCGCCCTCGAAATGACCGCCGGCGATCTGGGCGATGCGGCGGCCGCCATACGGTGTCGTGCCGAGGTCGCGGATCTGCGGCACGTCGAGCGCGATCGTGAACAGATGTTCGGTCTTGATGTCGGGCATGTTTTACTCCGCTGCCGCCTTCGTGGCCGGCATCGTATTGCGAACCAACTTACCGGGAAGGGCGCCGGTGTGCTTGCCTTTCTCGAATATCGGCAGGCCGGCGACGAACGTGGCCTCGTAGCCGTCGACGCGCTGCACGAGACGCAAGCCTCCGCCCGGCAGGTCGTTGACGAACTCGGGCTGGTAGACTCGCAAACGGTCGAAATCGATGAGGTTGATGTCGGCGCGCTGGCCCGGCGCCAGACGGCCGCGGTCGCGGAAGCCGAAGAAGTCGGCGGTCTCGCTGGTCTGGCGCTTGACCAGGAGCTCGAGCGGCAGGCCGGGTCCGCGGCTGCGGTCGCGGCCCCAATGCATCAGCATGTAGCTCGGCGTGCCGGCGTCGACGATGGAGGCGCAATGCGCGCCGCCGTCGGACAGGCCCAGCAAGGTTCCGGAATCGAGCAGCATCTCGCGGATCGGCCCGTGATCGCTCTCGGTGTAGTTCACCACCGGGAAGAACAGGAAGCGTGCGGTTCCGTCGAGCGGATTGCCGGACGTGATGTAGTCGTAGGCGACTTCGTCGGGCGAACGGCCGTCGGCTTCGGCGATGGCGGCGACGCTCTTGTCCGGCGGCGGCTCGTAGTCCGGCGGATCGCCCATGACGAAGATCTTGTCCCAGCGCGTGGTGATGTACTGCCGGAACTGCGCCAGCCGGCTGACCTCCTCGGCCGACGGTCTCTCCGCGAGGATCGCGCGCCGCACCTCCGGCTCGCGCAGGCGCCGCAGCTGCTCGGGGATCGGCAGCGCCTCGATCGCCTTGTAGCTCGGCCGGATGGTGAACGGGTTGAGCGCCGTGCCCACGCCCATGATGACGCCGATCGGCCGGCCGGCGATCTGCGCCGTCAGCGCGGCACCCGCTTTGCGCGCGTCGTGGACGGCTTGCAGCAGCCGGCGCCAGCGGCCCGGGTCCATGTAGCGGTCGGTGAGCAGGAACCACACCGGCCGGCCGGTCTCCTTTGCCAGCCGCGTCATCCACGCGAGCTCGGCGTCTTCGTCATCGAAGTCGCTGTTCATGCCGAAGGCGCCGGTGCCGACGTCGCCGAGCGCCCGGCCGATGCCGACCAGCTCCTCAGCCCCGGCGTAACGCGACGGCACCAGCTCACCCGACGGGCTCTTGTGCGAATCCGTGCGCGAGGTGGTGAAGCCGAAGGCGCCGGCGCGCAGCGCTTCGGCGGTCAGCCCGCGCATGGCCGCGATGTCGTCGGCCGTGGCCGCCTCGCGGCGGATCGCGCGTTCGCCCATGACGTAGACGCGCAGCGGCAGATGCGCGATCTGTGCGGCGATATCGAGCGCGCGCGGCCTGCGCTCGAGGGCGGCGAGGAAATCGGGAAAGCTCTCCCAGCTCCAGTCGAGCCCGTCGGCGAGGACGGCGCCCGGAATCTCCTCGACCCCTTCGGTCAGCTCCATCAGCGCCGCCCGATGCTCGGGCCTGACCGGCGCGAAGCCGACGCCGCAATTGCCGAACAGAACCGTGGTGACGCCGTGCCAGGACGAGGGCGCCAGCAGCGGATCCCACATCGCCTGCGCATCGTAATGGGTGTGCACGTCGACCCAGCCGGGCGTCACCAGCAGCCCGGCCGCGTCGATCTCGCGCCGGCCCGGCCCGGCCTTGCCGCCGACCGCGGCGATCACGCCGCCGTCGATCGCGAGGTCGCCGGTGAACCGCGCACGGCCGGTGCCGTCGATGATGGTGCCGCCGCGAAGGACGATGTCGTGCATCAACCGGCTCCCGAAAGGTTAAGCCGAAAGCATGCGCCGAGGCTGGCATGGTTGCAACCGGTGGCGTTCGCCGGACGGCATTGGCACGATGGCGCTTAGGAGGGGCCGGGGATGCGTATCAGACGGACAGTCGCAATCCTGATCGCCGTGTGCGGAGCGATCGCGCCGGGGCGTGCCGACGACCGGCCGACGCCATTGGGCGCGCAAGCGGCCATCCCGCTGGCTTTAGCATGGGTCGAGGCGCATTCGCGTTACAAGTCGGTGCCGCCGATCCGCTTTTGGGTGGCGTTGACCGCGGATCAAATGGCGGCGCAGGCGATCAAGTTCAATGCCGCCGGCGACTTCCGGCGCGTCATGGCGGCCTACGCGTGCACCGAGCATACGATGTATCTGCGCTCCGACGCCGATTACAACGACGCCGGCACCATGAGCTACCTCATCCACGAGACGGTGCATCACGCGCAATGCGAGGACCACCAGCGGCTCGGGACCTGCGACACCGAGCGCGAAGCGTATCGGATTCAGGCCGCGTACTTCCGCTCTCTGCCCGTGGCGCTGAGCGCGCTCGGCCGCCCGCCCGGCGAGGCACAGCGCCAGGCGATCGAAAACGCCGCGGTCAGCATCGAGAAGACCGCCGATCTGGCCTGCGCCGCCCTCAAGACCCGCTGACCGGTCCGCACCGACGCTGAGGACGGTCGACAGGCCGGTTCGACCCCGTTGACCTGGATCAAAGCGGCCGCCGCCTGTTTTTTGGACACTCGTGTCGTCGAATCCTTCAATTGGGAGTCTGTGATATGGGCTGTCGAACCAAATTGCTTGCCGCCGCCGCGTCTCTGGCGTTCGCCTCCATCGTCGGCTTGGCCGACGCGCCGGCCGCCCGCGCCGGTGACGGTGTGATCCTCGGCACGTTGACCTGCAGCAAGACCGGGCCGGGGCAGACTTACGTCCTCTACTCGCGCATCCCGGTCGAGTGCAATTACACGGGCCAGAACGGCCCCGCCAAGTACATCGGCACCACGGGGATCCTGCTCGGCGTCGATCTCGAGATCGAGGACGAATTGAACTTCTCGTTCATCGTCATGGGCGGCACCGGCTCGTCCGGAGCCGGCCTTGAGGGTTATTACGTCGGCGCCAAGGCTTCGGTGACGCCCGCGGTCGGCGTCTCCGTGCAGGGCGGCTTGGCTGGTGCCGGCGGCGGCTTCAGCCTCGTGCCCGTCGGCCTCGGCTATCAGAAGGGCGTCGGGGTGAGCGGTGGGATCAGCTACCTCGACATCAAGTAAGCGTCACGCCGCCAGCGCGGCGGAACGTTCCGCCGCGCGGCTTCCGCAGACTTTACACACGGCTGCAAGGCAGCCGCGCGCGCCATCATGAGCCGCTCTTGCCGCTCGTGCGAATGCGCACGGGCTTTTAAGAATTAAGCCGCCCGCACGTCGGCCGGATGGCGCGCATCAAGATCGCGGAAGATGTCGCCGTAGAGCCGGGCGACCGTCGCGGCGCAGTCGAGGATCGCGCGGCGTGCATCGGGATGCTCGACGCGGTTGACCAGGTCGCGGAACGCCGCCACCCGGCCGGCGTCACGGCTGCCTTGCGCCCGCAGATAACGCACGCCCTGGGTCTGCGCCGGCTCCAGCGGGCGATCGCGTCCGCCATCGGCTGCGCCATCTCGGCGGAAAGCTCGCCCAGCACGTGCAGCAGACCGAGCGCGGCATAGGGGCTGATCCACTCGATCGCGTAGGCGACGTAGGCGAGCACGAGCTGGCACGGCAGGCGCGGCGTCCCGTGGATCACCGTGTCGGACGCGCCGCCGAGATGGGCGATGTCCTCGAGGATCCGGCTTTCGTGGCTGCGCGTCTCGTCGGCGTAGCGGAAATTTCGACGACGCGGCAGGCCCGATCGCGCAGCGCGATTTGCCGGCGTCGCGCCCGGCGCTTGCAGGACGAAAGATCAGAACGCCCGTTCGGCGACGTAGCCGGCAAGGATCATGTTGACGGTGCCGCCGTCATCGGACAGCGGGAGCGCGATGCGCTCGTACTGGAGATGGCGGCCGTCGGCCGCCTTCGTGAAACGTACGCGCGCCACGACCGGCCGGCATTCGCGCACGAGTGCCGTTAACTGTGCGACGATGTCGGGCCCGACCGTGTCGAGGTCGATTTCATCGGCGAACCGGCCGGTGAGGTCCTCGCCGTACGTACGCACGAGGCCGGTGCCGAACAGGCGGATGCGAAAACGCGGCGGCTCGCCGAGCACGTCGAGCAGCGCGAGATAGGGCAGGAGCCGCGGGATCTCCTCCGGCCGGATGGCCGCGCGCGCCGGCGCCGCGCGGTCGCCTTTCTTCGCCAGCCAGTAGGCGTGCAGTTCCTTCAGCCGGTCGTAGCTTGGCGCCGGCAGCGGCTCGACCGCGCCCGTCCCGTCCCAGGAATGGCCCTGGAGATTCCACCGCTCCATGCGGTGTTGAACGCCACAAGGAGCCGGTAAGCCAATGTCTATAACATGACATAACCCGCGGTCCGCGAGCGGCCGGTAGCATCGTAAGAGCCCGTGCCAATTTCATGAGCCTTTGCATGCGCCGTGGAGGCCTGCCGGCTCGCTGCCTACGTCAATCACAAGCGGGGGTCTAGATCACGACGAAGGAGGTTTCATGCGCAAGACGGCCACGGTACGACCGGGTCGTCGGGCGGCGGCACGACGGGGCACTAGAAGCGCAACTTCGGATACGCCCGAAACTCCGAACGGGGCCGCGTCCTGCGGGGCGCGGCCCTTTCGGTCGCCGCGACCGGGCTCAGGCCTGATCGAGGAAGCGCGCGCGCAACGCCGCCCAGCCGGCCTGCGCGGCCGCAGTCAGCTCACGCAGCAGTCCGGCGGCGCGCGCCGCATCCTGGGCCCGGCACGCGGTCTCGAGCTGGCGCGCGAGCTCGGAGGCGCGCTGCAGCCCGTAGCTCCCGGCGACGGAGATCAACTGGTGGGCCTCCTCGCCGACGCCGGCGAGCTCGCCGGCAGCGTGGCAGGCGCTGGCGCGCGCCAGATAACCGGCGGCGCTCACCAGATACTCCTCGAGGAACGTCACGAAGTCCGCGCGCGGCAGCGCCTTCTCGATGTCGCTGAGCGGCGTCTCGTCGAAATCCGCGGCTGACGGCATGCGTCCGCTCCTACACCCGGCGCGTGGTCCAATGGTGGACCCGCGCCAGCAGCTTGTCACGGTCGAAGGGCTTGATGATGAAGTCGTTGCCGCCGACTTCCAAGCCGCGCTTCACGTCGGCGCGGCTCTTGCGCGCGGTGAGGAAGGCGATCGGGATGTGCTGCGCCTCCGGCATCGAGCGCAGCCGCTGGCAGGTCTCGAAGCCGTTCGCCTGGGGCATCTGGATGTCGAGCAGGATCAGCCGCGGCGGCGCGCGCAGCACGAGGTTGCAGGCGTCGTCCGGATTGCTCGCGCCGACGAAGCTGTAGCCGGCGCCCATGAGAATGAGGTTCAGCAGTCCGAGATCTTCGGTGCTGTCGTCGATGCCGAGAATCACCTTGGCGCGGTCGCGCGCGCCGGGCCGTTCGGCTGGGGGCGGCTCCGTCTCAGTCATGCTGCGGCACTCTCAATGGACCCGATTTTCTAGCCCGCGAGGGTTAACGTCTGATTTAGATTGGGCGTGCTACCACGGCCGGGCCGCCCCCGCGCGGACGTCCGGCGCCGGGGGCTGATCCAGAGGGCGGCTTTGGCACCAATCGCATGAGTGATCCCACCGATCGTTCGAATGCTGCCGGGCCGGCTGATGCGGGTGCTGCGGACCCGTCGCCGTTTCGCGGTGCCGCTTGGCTCGGCGCCGCCGCCGTCCTGCTCGTGGTCGCCGCGGTCGCGTTCGCGGCCTATCGCTTTCGCGACGAGCAGCAGCGTACGACGGCCTCGGTGGATCACACCTATGAGGTGATTGAAAAGCTGCACGATATCGAGCAAGGTTTCCGCAACGTCCGCGCCGGCATGAACGGCATCCTGATCGCCGGCAGCGCGTCCTACGAGCGGCGCTTCGTCGAGGCGCGCGCCGCCACACTGCGCGATCTGCCGGAGCTCGAACGGCTGATCGCCGACAACCCTTTGCAGGTCCGCCGCGCGCGGCTGCTCCGCGAGGCCATCGCCGCGCGCTTCGACGAATGGCAGGCGGCGGTTGCGCATCCCGAGACGCGGGTGCAGGCACTGGCCACCGAATATGCCCCGCCGGCGGTCCAAAGGAACGCCGATATCGTCGAGAAGATCGACACGATGATCGACGCCGAGCGGGCGCTGCTCGACTCCCGCCACCGCGCGGCGGCAGCCGCGGTCGACCAGTCGCTGTGGTTCGTCGCCGGCGTGCTCCTGGTCGCGCTCGGCGGCCTCGCCGCCGCCGGTTTCATCGTCCGGCAGGAAACGCGCCGCCGCCGCAAGGGCTATGTGCAGGTCTCGGAGCTCAAGCTCGGCCTCGAGACGGTCAACCGCCACATCGACGAGACCAACCGCCGGTTCGCCGCCATGGCGGCGAACGTGCCGGGAATCCTCTACCAGCGGACCATGAGCCCCGATGGCACGATTTCATATCCCTTCATCAGTGCCGGCGTGCGTGAGCTGATCGGCCTCGATCCCGAGGCGGTGATGGCCGATCCCTGGGTGTGGCTCCACCGCATTCATCCCGACGACCTGCCGCGGGCACTCGCGACCATGCGGGAGTCGGCGCGCACCCTGGCGCCGTGGTCGATCGACGCCCGCATGCTTCATACCGACGGCCGGGTGATCTGGGTGCACGCCGAGATGCACACCGCGCGCCGCGACGACGGCACCGTCGTGTGGGACGGATTCATGGGCGACATCACGGCGCGCATCCGCCTCGAAGAGGACCTGAGGGCCGCACGCGAAGCGGCCGAAGCCTCGGCGCGCGCCAAGTCCGAGTTCCTCGCGACGATGAGCCACGAGATCCGCACGCCGATGAACGGCGTCCTCGGCTTCACCGGCCTCTTGCTGGAATCGAAGCTGGACGACGAGCAGAGGCGGCACGCCGAGACGATCCGCGATTCGGCCCGGGCGCTCCTGGTGCTGCTCAACGACATCCTCGACTATTCGCGCATCGAGGCCGGGCGCATCGAGCTCGAGCGCACCGACTTCGCGCCCGCCGCCGTCGTCGACGGCGCCTTGTCGATCGTCGCCGAGGCGGCGCACGGCAAGGGTGTGGCGCTCGCGGGCACCGTCGCCCCCGGCGTGCCGGCGTTCGTCATCGGCGATCCGCACCGGCTGCGCCAGGTGCTGCTCAACCTCGTCGGCAACGCCATCAAGTTCACCGAAAGGGGCCGCATCGACGTCCGCGTCGGCCAGACGGAAACGTTCGCCGACGGCTCGGTGCGGCTGCGCTTCGAGGTCGCCGACACGGGCATCGGCATCCCCGCCGGGGCGCAAGCGCGGCTGTTCGACAGCTTCACTCAGGCGGACTCGTCGGTCGCCCGCAAATACGGCGGCAGCGGCCTCGGCCTGTCGATCTCGAAGCGGCTCGCCGAGCTGATGGGCGGAGACATCGGCGTCGACAGCAAAGAAGGCCAGGGCAGCACGTTCTGGTTCACCATCCGCGTGCCGCGCGGCCGGGCGCCGGAAGAGATCGCAGCCGTGCCGGCCATACCCGCCGGCCGCCCGTTGCGCATCCTGCTGGTCGACGATGCGGAGATGAACCGCCGTCTCGCCACGTTCATGCTCAAGAGCGTCGGGCATGCGATCGACGCCGTCGACGGCGGGGCCGCGGCCCTCGCGGCGGTGCAGCGCACGGCCTACGACCTCGTGCTGATGGACGTGCAGATGCCGGGGATCGACGGTTACGAGGCGACGGCGCGCATCCGCAGCCTTCCCGGCGCCGCCGGCCGCGTGCCGATCGTCGCGATGACCGCCAACGCCATGGCCGAGGACGTCAGGCGCTGCCTCGACGCCGGCATGAACGGCCATATCGCCAAGCCGATCGAAAAAGCCGCCCTGGTCGCCGCCGTCGTGCGCTGGGGCAATCGCGAGCCGGCGCCGGCATAGCCGTCGCCCGCCGTGGCCAGGGCATTAACCTTGTTCCTAGCATTAACCGACACTTAAAGTCGGTGCGGGACACTTGGGAATTCCCCCTTTCCGGAGATCCCCACCATGCCCCAGATCGCCCGCCAAATCGCGCCCCGCATTCACACGTCTGTCCGCGCCCTCGCCGTCGCTGCGCTGCTCGCCGTTGGCTCCACGCCGGCGTGGAGCCTCGACCTCAGCACCAAGGCGGGCCTGCAGGCCGCCATGGAGACCTATGTCGAGCAGCAGATGGTCGACGGCAAATTCCTCTATCTCGACAAGCAGAACGGCCAGGCGAAGACGCTGCATCCCGTAACCGCGCATCCGATGGTCTTCACCATGGGCGCCAATTACGTGCTGTGCTTCGACTTCCGCGATGACCAGGGTAAAGACGTCAACCTCGACCTCTACATGGCGCGCAAGGGTAATTCCTTCGTCGTCTTCAATACCGAGGTCGCCGACCACCAGATGCTCGAGAAGTTCATCGCTGAGGGCAAAGTCAAGACGACGGAGTGATGACCGAGCCGCTCCCCAGCCGGGCGAGTGAGTTTCTGCCGCCGAGCCGCCGCTCGCGGAGTTTGCTCGTCAAGTTCCTGTTGATCCTGGTGCCGGCCTATCTGTGCTTGGCGGTGCCGGGCATCGGCTATCTCGTGCACCTGCAGCTGCGCATGGACCAGGACGCCCTGGCCCGGCGCATCGGCAGCCAGGCGGCGCGCGCCGCGGCGGCGCTGGGCCGGCACGATCCGCGCGCCGACCCCGGGCTGGCGCAGGATCTGCTGGCGCCGCTGGCGTCGGACCGTGCCCTGTTCTGCGCCGAGCTGCGCGGCGCCGACGGCCGCCTGCTTGCCGCCCTGCCGCCTGCTCAGGGCTGCGTGGAGCGCGCCGGCGTGGGCGAACTCGTCCTGCCGGTGCGCGGGGTCGAGACCGGCTCGCTGCTGGTGCGCTTCACCGCCATCGAGCTGCGCGAGGCGCAGCGCCTGGAGGCGGTGCTTGCGATCTCGGTGGTGGCAGTGGCGTTCTCGTGCGCGGTGCTCGCGGCCGGCATCGGTTTTCGACTCATGGTGGGCCGGCCGTTGCGCCTCCTGCTCGCCACGATCCGCCATTCCGCCGCGACCGGCGACAAGCAGCTCGTGGGCTTGCGCCGTTCCGACGAGCTGGGCGCGGTGATCGGCGCCTTCGACGAGATGGTTCTGCGCGAGAAGGAGCGCGAGGCGGAGTTGCGGCGGACCAACGCTCACCTCCAGGTGGCCCTGATCGAGCTCAAGAGCCTGAACGAAGGCCTCGAGCAGCGGGTAAACGAGCGGACCTCCGAGCTCAACCGCAAGACGGTGCTGGCCGAGGCGGCGAGCGACGCGAAGTCCCGCTTCGTATGGTCGATGAGCCACGAGCTGCGCACGCCGCTCAACGCGATCATCGGCTTTTCGCAGTTGATGGCGGGTGAGACCTTTGGGCCCCTCGGCAACGCCCGCTACCTGGGCTACGCGCGCGACATCGACGCGAGCGGCCGCCACCTGCTGGCGATCGTCAACAGCATCCTCGACATCGCCAAGATCGAGAGCGGTACCGAGCCGTTGCACGAGGAGACCGTGAATGCGCGCGATCTCGTCGCGGAATGTGTGCAGGTCGTGCGCCCGCTCTGCGACGCGGCCGGACTGGTGCTGTCGCATCATCTCGAACATCTCCCGCGCCAGCTGCGCGCCGACCGCACCAAGCTCAAGCAGGTGCTGATCAATCTCCTGGGCAACAGCGCGAAGTTCACCCCGCGCGGCGGCAGGGTCGAGCTGACGGCGGGGCTGCGGCCGGATGGCGACGTCGAGTTCGTCATCAGCGATACCGGCATCGGTATGCGCGCGGAGGACATCCCCGTGGCGTTGTCGGCGTTCGGCCAGGTCGAGGGCCCGCTGACCCGGCGCCACGGCGGGACAGGGCTCGGTCTGCCGCTCGCCCGCATGATGGTCGAAATGCACGGCGGGGAGCTGTACGTCGCCAGCGAACCGAACAAGGGCTGCCGGGTCACCGTCCGCCTGCCCGCGAGCCGGGTGATCGCGAGCGCCGCGTAGCCGCGCCGG
>Ga0335070_10001470_pt1 | contig 27251 bp, 14 predicted proteins | sample Lox_Sample_13_FD_206722 | JGI IMG/M metagenome (GOLD analysis project Ga0335070, IMG submission 206722) | Soil microbial communities from Loxahatchee National Wildlife Refuge, Florida, United States - Lox_Sample_1.3 | ecosystem: Environmental > Terrestrial > Soil > Wetlands | place: USA...
GGGGCTTCGCAGCGCCGGAAACAGCACCGAGAGATAGCCGGTGATCGAGGTGGCGATCGCGATGTTGGCGATCACGTTGGAGAACCAATAGAGCAGGGTGCACTGGAAACCGGCGAAATCGCCGAGGCCCTCGCGGGCATAGGCATAGGGCCCGCCGGCCTTCGGCCGCGCCTTCCCCAGGCGGGCAAAGAGATAGCCCATGATGAAGGCGCCGGGCACCGTCACCAGCCAGCCGAGGACGGCGATGCCGCCGATGCTGGCCATGATGGTCGGCATCATGAAGATGCCGGCGCCGATCATGTTGCCGGCCACCAGCATGGTGGCCGAGAACAGTCCGATCTGCCTGGCGCCCGTGCTCATTGCGGGATCGCCTCGGCGCGGATCAGCGCCCCGGCCGTTTCGGCCTCGGCGGCGAAATACTTGGTCAGCAGCGTCGTGAATCGCGGCGTGGCGTAGAAGGCGGAGAGCGTGCGATCGACCAGGAGGCGAAGATCGGCGTCTCCGCGTCTCATGGCGATGCCGTAGAAGTCATGGCTCAGCAGGCGCGGGGACAGGATAAGGTCGCGGGTGTCGCCGAGTGCGCCGACGAGGAGTGCCCGGTCGGCGAAATAGGCGTCGATCTCCCGTGCCCGCAATGCCGCGAGGCCGTCGGCATGACCCTCGAGAGTGACGACCTCTGCCCCGTAATGGCCCTCGAGGATGGCCTCGCGCAGCACGGCCTCGGTGGTCGTTGCGGCACGGACGCCGATTCGGCTGGTCGCAAACGGCCGCAATTCCGGGGATCGCGGCGGGCTGATGGTCCGCTCTCCGGTGAAGAGCTCCTGCAGGTCGCGGGGCGAATCCTTCCGCAGGACCGCGCTCATCCCGGTCACGAAGACGGGCTCGGAGAAATCGACGCGCTGCCGGCGGTCGAGGGTGATGCTGACGGCGCCGCAGAGAAGGTCGATCCGGCCCGATGCAACGGCATCGAAAGCGTCCTTCAGCGGCGTCTCGACGTAAACGCGCTTCAGGTCTTTGACGCTCCGTCCGATCTCGTCTGCGACCACGCCGCAGACGTCGATGGCGTAGCCTGTGGGTTCGGCGCCGCCTTCAGCGGAAGCGAAGGGCTGTTGGTCGGGAACATAGCCGATCGTGACCGTGCTGCTCGCCGCAATCCGGTCGAGCGTCTGCGCCGCCGCAGCAGCCGACGACAGAAGGCAGCACGCCAGGATCCACGCCGCGTATCGCCCCATCGGCAATCCCCACCGGACTACGGTCCCACGGAAGTGTGCTGGGTCGGAGCGACGGTTGCAAGCGGCGACCTGCATGGCCGGAAGGCAGCGGCCTCGTCCTTCCGCAGCGCTGCGTTCTCGTCTGAAGCTCGAAGGCAGACTTCGCCGACGACCTTCGTCGCAAGATGCGACTTGGATCGAAAACCGGCCTCGATCGCACCCCCTCAGTTAAGACTTTTTCATCCAATTTTAATGGTTTGAAGTCAGGCTCTTAGCTGTTTCCAGCTGCCATCATTGGGGTGGTTGTTTGGATTCGCGCTAAAGTTTAGCGTTGTAACGGGTGATTCGCGCTGTTTGGGGCGGCCGCGCCGATGGGGGTAAGTATCCGACGAAATGCCGACCCGGCGCGCCGCGCGCCGATCTCGTGCCCGCCCGTCCGCCCCACAGCCACTCCCTCTCACGCAATCGCAGTCCGTTAGATTCAGGGGAAATCCCATGGCCACCGAAACCGGCACGACCGGCAATGACACCTTCACGTTCAAGGCCGGGGACACTTATGACGGGTCGGCCGGTACAGACACGCTGGTGTTCACCGGTACCGCCGCGAATCTGTCGACGACGACGGTCACCAGTGTCGAAATTCTCCAGGCCGGGAACTCCGGCAACACGGTCTTCAGGGTGGACCCGGCTGATCTGGTGGCGGGCGGTTCGGTCATCGGCAGTACCGGAACCGACACCCTCACCATCGTCGGAACTGCCTTCGATCTTCGCAGCACGACTCTCGCCAGCATCGAGAAGCTCGTCGCCGACACCAGCGTCCCGACGGCCAGCACGGTCTTCACCGTCGACCAGAAGGACCTGATCTCAGGCGGGACGGTCCAGGGAACCACCAACACCCTCGACGAACTCCGGGCCTCCGGCCCCACGCTCGACTTGACGAGCACCGTCATCGATCACATCGACATCCTGTCGACGGTCTATTCGAAAGGCACGACGTTTACCCTGGATGCGGCCGACCTCGCCGACGTCGATCTCACCACCATCACCGGTGGCGCCGGCAAGGACACCCTGATGGGCAAGGACGTGACCATCAGTCTCCTCGGCCGCGACGTAACCGGGATCGAGACGATCAAGGCCGGCCTCTCGACCAGCACGCATTTTCAGCTCGATACCGGGCAGCTAAAGGCCGACGGCGGCGACATCATCGCGATCGTCGGCGGTGCCGGCCTCGGCGACAAACTGGAGGTCAACAGCACCAATTTTGACCTCAGTGCGACGACGCTCTCCAGCATCGAGCAGCTCAGTTTCGGGGCCGCCGGCACCGACAGCACCACGTTCATCGTCGATCAGTCGGATCTCGCGAAAGGGGGATCGGTCCTTGGCTCCAGCAACGGCGAGGATACGCTTCTCGCTGCCGGCGCCACTTTGAACCTTGTCAGCACCTCGCTGTCCAGCATCGAGGCGCTGGCGACCAAGTTCGTCGGCAAGACCGCGGGCACGACCTTCACCATCACCGACACGGAGCTTTCCGCCCTAGGTTCGATCAGCGGCGACGCGGGTACCGACACGTTGGTGGTGAAAACCGCGAGCAGCGCCATCGACCTGACCAGCATCAGCCTCGACAGCATCGAGGTGATCCGGACCGGAGTCTCGACCGCGACAACGTTCACGCTGCTGGAAGCCCAGTTGCCCGGCGCCAGCGGGCCGGATGGGCTCGTGACGGCGATCGTCGGCAGCTCCGGGTCGGACACCTTGACGGTCAAGGGAACCGGCTTCGATCTCGGCGGGACCACGATCGCCAGCATCGAGCATTTGGTTGCAAGCAATAACGGCACGGACGGAACGGTCTTCACTCTCGATCAGGCCGATCTCGCCAAGAACAGCTCTATCGCCGGATCGTCGAGCCTCGACCTCACCAGCACGACGGTCACGGGCGTGGAGTTCCTCTCGACCGTGAACACGTCTGGGACCGTCTTCACGCTTAAGGACGGCCAGTTTGCGGCCTTCACCTCCGTCACCGGTGACAGCGGAACGGACACGCTGGTCCTGAGGACCGGCGATTTCGATATCACCGGCACCACGACACTCACCGAGATCAACGTCCTGAAGGCGAGCGTCACCGGACCTACGACCTTCACGGTCAACACCAGTCAGCTCGCCGGCGGCGGCGGCGACGTCTCTGCGATCGTCGGCAAGACCAGCTCTGATGCGCTCATCGTCAAGGGCACCGATTTCGACCTCAGCGGCACGTCGTTGAGCAGCGTGGAGCGGTTGCTGGCTGATTCCGCCAATGGCAGCACCGATACGACCTTCACCCTCAATCAGAACGACCTGGCCATCAAGGGCATGGTCGTCGGCAACGCCTCCGCCACCGGCGACACGATCGAGACGGCCGGGACGCTTCTGAGCCTTGCCGCCACGACTCTCTCCAGCATCGAGGTGCTGAAGGCGGGGACCGCGTCCGACACGAGGTTCACCGTCACGAACGACCAGTTCCATAAGCTCGACTTCCTCGGCGGCGCCGGTGATGACACGGTCAGGGTGACCAGCCAGGTGATCGACCTGACCTTGGCGACGGGTGGTCATTCGAGCGTCGAGCTGCTGGGCGCCGGGCTGACAACGGCGACGGTCTTCAGGATCGCGGAGGCCGATCTTGCCGGCAAGGGCGGCGACTTCACCGGCTTCGTCGGAAACAAGAGTATCGATACTCTGGTCGTCATCGGCTCGGATTTCGATCTGAGCGGCACGTCCTTGACCAGTGTCGAAAGATTGTCGGCCAACGGTACGGTTGCGACGCTCTTCACCCTCGACCAGGGCGACCTTGCGGCCGGCGGATCGATTGCCGGACACCTCGGGACCGCGACCGCCGATACGATCGCGGTCAACGGCACCTCCCTCGATCTGACCAGCACCACGCTGACCGGCGTCGAGTTCCTGGAGGCGACGAACGCGGGCACGACCTTCACGGTTGACGCGACCGACCTCAAGGCCTTGAGCGGAGGCATCTCCGGCAATGGCGGGACCAACACGCTGATCATGAACACGACGGCGTTCGACGTCTCCGCGGCGGTGCTGAGCGACATCGAGGTTCTGCAGGCCGGCAAGGCCACAGGGACGACCTTCACCGTCACGAAGGCGGAACTCGTCAGCGGCGGCGGCGACATCGACACCATCCAAGGGAACAAGGCTGGCACCGAAGCCCTGGTGGTCAAGGGACAGGATTTCGACCTCGGCGGTGTCACGCTGGATGGCGTCGACGGTCTGATTGCCGGCAGCTCCAAGGGAACCACCTTCACCATCGACGACGATAATGCCCTCGGCAGCGTCCGTTCGGTGCTCGGCGGCTCCGGCGTTGACACCCTGCTGACGCATGGCACCCAGCTCGACCTCAGCGGCATGACGCTGACCAGCGTCGAGATCCTGAAGAGCGACAATACGGACGGCACCAGCTTCATCATCGACCAGAGCGATCTCGCCAAAGGCGGCTCCGTCATCGGCGATGCCGACGACGCGATCGTCGCCGCGGGCACCTCGCTCGACCTCACGAGCACGACGCTGACCAGCATCGAGATCATCGCCGCCGGCAAGGCGTCGGCCACCACCTGGATCGTCGATCAGGCCGATCTTGTTTCCGGCGGATCGGTCGAAGGCAGCACCGGGACCGATACCCTGATCATCAAGGGAACCGGCTCGGATCTCACCAGCACGACGCTGACCAGCGTCGAGGTGCTGAAGTCACTGGCCGCTTCGTCGACCTTTACCGTTGACAACGCCGACCTCAAGGCGGGGGGCGGATCCCTGACGGCGATCGTCGGCAGCAGCGGCATCAACACCCTCGTTGCAGCAGGCACCCATCTCGATCTCTCGCAGACGGCGTTGACCAACGTGCAGCGCCTGGCGGCAGGGACCACCAGCAATACGACCTTCACCCTCGACCAGAACGACCTGGTCGCCGGCGGTTCCGTGATCGGCAGCTCCGGCGACGACACCATCGCTGCGGGCGGTTCGTCTCTCGACCTCTCCAGCACGGTGCTCACCAGCATAGAGAATGCGACGATCTCCTCGAGCTCCGGATCGACCCTCACCGTGACCGCCGAACAGCTGGTCAATATCAACGTCACCGGCGGCGGCACCACCACGAACGACACGCTGATCGTGACCGGCACCAACTTCGACCTGACCGGAACGACCTTTACCGACTTCGAGGCGCTGAAGGCGGGAGGGACGCTCGGCACCAACTTCACGCTCAGCGACAGCAACATCCTAGCGCTCGGCAGCGACGGATCGATCACGGGGACCGGCAAGATCGACGCGCTCACCATACGCGGCACCGGCTTCGATCTCTCCAGCACGACGATCACCAGCATCGAGATCCTGCGGGCCGGCAGCACGCTTGCCACCACCTTCACGCTCGATCCGGACGACGTCACCGGCGTGACCAATATCATCGGCGGCAAGGGCACCGACACCATCCTGGCGGCCGGGACAGCGCTCGATCTCTCGAACGCGACGCTTTCCTCCGTCGAGAAGCTGACCGCCGGAAATGCGGCCGACACCACGTTCACGCTCACCCAGGGTGAGGCGGCGGGCCTGACCATCACGGGCAGCACCGGCGACGACACGCTGGTGATCAAGGGCACCAGCTTCGACCTGACCAGCACGACTCTCAGCAGCGTCGAGATCCTGGAGACCGATAACACAAGCTCCAGCCCGACCGTGTTCATCGTCGATCAGGCAGATCTCGCCAGCGGCGGGACGGTCGTCGGTAGCACCAACACCAAGGACACGCTTATCGTCAACGGCGCCAGCCTCGACCTCACCCATACGACGCTGACGGACATCGAGATCCTGAAAGGGACTGCGGCCTCGGTGACCTTCACGCTCGACCAGGACGATCTTGCCGACAAGGGCTCGGTGACCGGCGGCACCGGGGCCGGCGACACGATCGTGATCAACGACGCAAGCCTCGATCTCACCAGCACGACGTTGAGCGGGGTCGAGATCCTGAAGGCAGGAACCAGCAACGATACGGCGTTCACGGTCGATCAAGGCGACCTCGCGGCCAATGGCTCGGTGATCGGCACCAGCGGCACCGACACCATCCTCAGCACGTCCGGCACGGCTCTTGACCTCACGCACACCACGCTCACCAGCGTGGAGGTGATCTCGACCAATGTCGCCGATTTCACCTTCATCCTGGACCAGGCCGATCTTGCCTCCGGCGGCACTGTCAACGGCGCGTCCGGAGACACGGTCGTGAAGATCAACGGTACCGTCCTCGACCTCTCCAGCACGACGCTGGACGACATCACCACGCTGCGGGCGGGAACCACGAACGCGACCGCCTTCACGGTGAACCAGGTCGACATCGATTCGGCCGGGACCATCATCGGCAGCAGCAGCAAGGGCGATGCGCTGGTCTCCGCCGACAGCCAGTTCGACGTGACCAGCACGACGCTGACCAGCATCGAGAAGATTCAGGCCGGCACGGATGACGACACGACCTTCACCGTGGACCAGGCGCATGTGGATGCACTCGGTCTAAACGGCGAGATCGACGGCCGCGGCGGGTCGGACACGTTGCTCACCGCCGAGACCGTTCTCGATCTCAGTCAGGTCTCGGTGATCTCGATCGACGCCCTGAAATCCACCAATGCGACGGGCACCACCTTCATCGTAGACCAGCTCGACCTCGCGTCCGCCGGCTCGGTGATCGGCGCCGGGACCACCGATATCCTGGAGACGGCGGGCAACAGTCTCGTCCTCGGCAACACCACGCTGAGCGGTATCGAGAAACTGGCGACCATGTCGTCGCTGGGGACCACCTTCACCGTCAATCATGCCCAGGTAGATGGGACCGCGAGCGCCGTCGCCGAGATCGACGGCAACAGCGCGGCCAACGATACCCTGATCATCAAGGGCACGGCTTTCGACACCACCAGCATCACTCTGGACAGCATCGAGATATTGAAGGCGACCGGCGCCGCCGGTGTCACCTTCACCGTGCATCTGGCCGATTTGGCGAGCGGCGGCTCGCTCATCGGGGTCGCCGCGCAGAGCAACACGCTCACGATCACGGGAATGGATTTCGATCTCTCACACACCGCCCTCTCGAACGTCGATCATCTGCTGGCGGACACCGCTTCCGCCACCTTTACGCTCGATCAGGCCGATCTCGCTTCGGTCGGCACGATCGAGGCCTTCGGCGTCGGCGGCACGGACATCGTCTCGGCCGCGGGCAGCAGCCTCGATCTCAGCAGCACGACGCTGATCGAGATCGAGAAGCTGGAGGCCGGTACGACGGCCGATACCACCTTCACGCTGACGCATGCCGATCTTGGCGGCGTCGATCCGACGCTGACCGAGGTCGACGGCGGATCCGGCAGCGACACCCTGGCCTTGAGCGACACCGGATTCGACGTCACCAGCACGACGCTGAGCAGCATCGAGGTGCTGAAGGCCGTCAGCACGTCGGGCACAACCTTCGCGGTCGACCAGAGCCAGCTCGCCGGAATCCATTCGATCGTGGGAAGCACGGAGACGTCGACCACGGACACGCTGGTCGTCGCCGGCAATGCGGTCGACCTCAGCAGCACGACCCTGACGAATATTGACACGATCGAGACGAGCGCGCCGACCAACGTTACGACGTTCACGATCGGCGATGGGCAGGGCGGCGCCACGTTGGAACTGACCGCAAACACGTTGGCCGACACAGTGAAGTTCACCGCGGCGTACAAGGTTGCCGACGTCACCGACGATTCGACGATCGCGGCGCACATCCTGACGATCGACAATTTCGAGGACGGGGTGGGTGGCGACAAGCTGGACTTGAGCACCCTGACGAAGGGCACGGGTACCTATCAGGACCTCAAGCCGGTGATCGACTTCCTGCAGCCGACAACCCTGAAAGAAGCCCTGGACATCGCGGCACACACCGTGGTCGGCACAGATGCGAAGGTGGTCCAGTTCGACTTCGACGACGGCAGCGGCGTGGCAACCTATATCGTGGTCGACAACTCGGCCGCCCAGACGCTGACGGCGAACGACGCCGTCATCAAGCTGGTCGGCACGCACAACGCGACACTCACGCAGGCGGACAACTTCAACTTGTAGCGGAGGGCCTGTCGAGAAAGACGCAGCGATTCCGACCGTGCGCTTTTCGACACCGACCGTTGCGAAAGGCTGATATTCTGCAGATGTTTACGGGTCTGAAGGCGCGGCGGGGGCCGGCGATGGGTCGGGACTATGGCACAGCGGCGTAAAGCGGCGCGCAAGCAAGGTGCGTCCGCCCAATCTGCGCCCGGCGAGTCTGTGTCCAGCGGATCGCAGATCCAGAGGGCGACTCGCCTCCATCTGGCGGGGAAGCTTGCCGAGGCGATCCCGCTTTACCGGGAGGCATTGGAGAGCCTGCGGACGCCGGCGCTGCTCAACAACCTCGGCGCGGCGCTCCGCGATCTCAAGCGCGCGGAGGAGTCGGCGCCGCTGTTCCGTGAAGCCGTCGCCATCGATCCTGCCTATGCCGACGGCGTGCTCAATCTCGGCCTCAGCCTGCTGGATATCGGCGACCTGGATGGCGCCGAGGCGGCTTTGCAGCGCGCCCTGGAATTGCTGCCGGAACCGACGGCCGGTACGCCGATCGATCCGCGCCGACTGCAGGCGATCGGCGCCTATGGCTCGGTGCTCAGGACCCGCCAGCGGTTCGACGAACTGATCGCGCTCTACCTGCGCGCGGTCGAGAGCGCGCCGCACGACGCCACTCTCCGCTGCCAACTCGGCAGCGTCTATTTCGATCTGAGCCGGCTCACGGATGCAGTCGCGGCCTTCGAGAAGGCGACCGAGCTCGATCCCAAGCTGGTGGCGGCGCAAGGCAATCTGGGCACCGCCTATTCGTCTCTGGGCAGGGCGGATGAGGCCGTCGCCTGCCAGCGCCGCGCCATCGCGCTGGAGCCTGAGAATCCGAAGCACTACGTCAATCTCGGTGCCGCCTTGAAGGCGAAGGGTCTGCTGGGCGAGGCGGCGGATGCCTATCGGCAGGCTGCCGCCCTGAAGCCGGATTACGACTACGCCATCAACAATCTCGGCAATCTGTTGCGCGAGCAGGGCCGGTTGGATGAGGCGATCACCTGCTTCCGCGAGGCGATGCGGATTTCTCCGGACTATCTCACTGCATACTCGAACCTGCTCTTCACGCTGAACTCCGTTCCGGACATGAGTCCCGAGAGGATCTATGCCGAGCATCGGCGCTTCGGCGAGATCGTCGAAGCCAAGGCGCCGGCGGCTGCGCCCTATGTCAATCTCCCCGACCCCGGTCGGCGCCTCAGGATCGGCTATCTCTCGCCCGACTTTCTCGGCCACTCGGTCGCGTATTTCATCGAGAACCTGCTTGAGCATCATGATCGCAGTCAGATTGAGGTCGTCTGCTACGCGGTCAACAAGCGCTCGGATTCGCTGTCGCGCCGGCTGCAGGCGCGCGCGGATCATTGGCGTTCCTGCTCCTTCCTTTCGGATGCCGAGCTCGCCGCGCTGATTCGAGCGGACCAGATCGACATCATGGTCGAGCTCGCCGGGCATACCGCCGAGAACCGCCTGACCATGATGGCGCATCGTCCGGCGCCGGTGCAGGTCTCCTATCTCGGCTATCCCAACACGACCGGCCTGAAGGCCATCGACTATCGGCTGACCGATGCATTGGTCGATCCGCCCGGCGAGTGCGATCGCCTCCATTCCGAAGAGCTGGTCCGGTTGCCGCGCAGCTTCCTCTGCTTTCGGCCCTCGGACTTCGCGGGCGAGGTACCGGCGCGTCCATCGCTCGAGAACGGCTACGTCACCTTCGGCTCCTTCAACGTGCTGGCGAAGATGACGGATGAGGTCGTCTCCACCTGGGCCGGGATCCTGGCGCAGGTGCCGAAATCGCGTCTGCTGCTGAAGTGCAACGCCTTTGCCGATCCGGCGACGGTAGAGCTCTATCGCCGGCGCTTCCGCGATGTCGGCGTCGCCGCCGAGCGAATCGATCTCCTGGGCCGGCAACCGCTGATCGGCGACCATCTCGCGATGTATGGCAAGGTCGATATCGCGCTCGATCCCTTCCCTTACAACGGCACCACCACGACCTGCGAGGCACTCTACATGGGCGTGCCGATGGTGGCGCTGCGCGGCGACCGGCATGTGGGCAGGGTGACCGCCGCGTTGCTGCATCATGTCGGTTTGGACGAGCTCGTCGCCGACGACGTGGACGACTACGTGGCGAAGGCGGTTGCGCTGGCGCGCGATCCGCTGCGCCTGCAGGCCTTGAGCGCCGGGCTGCGCCCGCGGATGCAGGAATCGCCGCTGATGGACGCGCCCGGCTTCGCGCGCGAGATGGAGGCGGCCTATCGGACCATGTGGCGCCGGTGGTGCGAACGGCGTCCGGAAGCGGTTCATCATGCGCCGCAGCTCGATTCCGACCTCGACGCCGGCGCCGCCCTGTTCGAGCGTGGTGATTTTCCCGGCGCTGAGCAGGCGTTCCGCCGCGTCCTCGCCGTCGCCCCCGATCATCCCGAGGCGACGCTCAATCTCGGCACCGCCATGAAGCGGCAGCGCCGGCTCCCGGAGGCGCTGGCGGCTTTCTCCAAGGCGGTGGCGCTGCGGCCCGACTGGGCGGCGGCCCATTCCAATCAGGGCTCGGCCTTCTGCGATCTCGGGCGGCTCGACGAGGCAGAAGCCGCCTGTCGCCGTGCCATCGCGCTCGACCCGCGGAATCGCAACGCCCATTCCAACCTTGCCTCGGTGCTGGCGGCACGGCGACGCGACGCGGAAGCGATCCCGCTGTTCCAGAAGGCGATCGAGATCGGACCGCAGACCGCGGACCTCTATGTCAATCTGTCCGCGGCCTGCATCGCCTCCGGCGCTCTGGAGCAGGCCGTGGCGGCCTGCCAAAGCGCGATCGCGCTTCAGCCCGATCTGGCCGAGGCGCATGCCAACCTCGCCTCGGCGCTGGGCGCCCAGGGCCGCTTGCAACAATCGATCGACGCGGCGCGCGCGGTGGTGAAGTTGAAGCCGGACATGCACCTCGCCTGGTCGAACCTGCTGTTCTCGATGAACTACGCCGATGACATTCCGGCGACGGAAATCGCCCGGGCGCATCGCGACTGGGGAGTTCGGCTGCAGCATCTTGCTACGACGCGGCACGATAACACGCGCGAGCCCGGGCGCCGTATCCGGGTCGGTTTCGTTTCGGCCGACTTCTGCGCCCATTCGGTGGCCTTCTTCCTGAAGCCGCTGTTCGACCGGCACGACAGCGCGAGCTGCGCATTCGTCTGCTATTCCGACGTCATCAATCCCGATCTTTACACCGACCTTTTGAAGGGGCGCGCCGACCTCTGGCGTCCCATCGTCGGGCTCGGCGACGACGCCGTCGCTGCGATGGTCCGCGAGGACGCCATCGACATTCTGATCGACCTCGGCGGCCACACCAGCAAGAATCGGCTCGGAGTGTTCGCGCGCAAGCCGGCGCCGGTCCAGGTGACCTGGCTCGGCTATCCCAACACCACCGGTCTTGCGGCAATCGACTGGCGGCTGGTCGATGCGGTCACGGATCCGGAAGGCGGGGCGGATGCGCAGGCGGTCGAGCGTCTCTATCGTCTCCCGGCGCCCTTCCTGTGCTTCGAGCCGGCGCCGAAGACGCCGGACGTGGCGCCGCTGCCGGCACTGGCCAACGGCCATGTCACCTTCGGCAGCTTCAACAAGATCAACAAGATCTCGGACCGGACCGTGCGGCTCTGGGCGCGGGTCCTGGCTGCGGTGCCGGGTTCGCGCCTGATTCTGAAATCGCTCTCCTTCAACGATGCGCCGACCCGCGATCGGTTGCTCGGAATCATGGCGGAGGCCGGCATCGGCGCGGACCGCGTGCTGCTGCTCGGCTGGGAGCCGCACCTGAAGGGCCACCTCGAGGTCTATCACCGCATCGATATCGCGCTCGACACCGAGCCCTACAACGGCACGACCACGACCTGCGAGGCGGCCTGGATGGGGGTGCCGACGGTCACGCTGCGCGGCGACCGCCACGCGGCGCGGGTCGGCGCCACGATCGACGCAGCGCTCGGCCTCGATCGGCTGGCGACGCCGGACGAGGAAGGGTTCGTTGCCGCGGCTGCCGACCTGGCTGCTGATCTTCCGGCGCTGGCCGCGCTGCGCGGGGGCTTGCGCGAACGGATGCGCGCCTCGCCCCTTTGCGACGGCAACGCCTTCGCGCGTAAATTCGAAGCCGCCTTGCGAGAGATATGGCGGGGATGGTGTACTGGAACGGAAGCGATGAAGTCAGCCGAAGCCGCGCCCGATGAGTCTGCCTGTCTCCGGTTGAAGACCCGCGGCGGGTTCGAGATCGTCGTGCCGAACGATCTTTCCCTGATCACGCCCTACGTCTTCCTCGAGCAGGAGGATTGGTTCGAGGAGGAAGTGCCCTTCGTCCGGGAGATGCTGCGTCCCGGCGAGCGCGTAGTCGACATCGGCGCAAATTACGGCACCTATACGCTCTCCGCCGCGCGTCGCATCGGAGCCGAGGGCCGGGTCTGGAGCTTCGAGCCGGCCAGCAGCACGGCCGGCTATCTTGCCCGCAGCGTCGATGCCAACGGTTTCACCAACGTCTCGATCGTGCGCGCGGCGCTCTCCGATCGGGTCGGCAACGCCACACTGAAGCTCAGCCGCAACACGGAGTACAATTCCCTTGGTCATCTGGCGCAGGGTGAGGCGATGGAGACGGAGTCCGTCGCCGTCACCACGCTCGATGCCTGGGCGGCCGAGAACGGCTGGCCCGCGGTCGACTTCGTGAAGCTCGACGCGGAAGGCGAAGAGATCAACATCGTGAAGGGCGGCGGCACGTTCTTCACCCGGGTATCGCCGCTGGTGATGTTCGAGCTGAAGCACGGTCATGCGCGCAACGACGGTATCGCGGCGGCCTTTGCCGCGCTCGGCTATCAGCCCTATCGGCTGATCCCGGGTCTCGGCGTGCTGGCGCCCTATCGACCGGATCAGACGGTGGACGGCGCGCTCATCAACCTCTTCTGCTGCAAGCCGGATTGCGCCGCAGGGCTAGTCTCGCGCGGACTGCTCGCGACGGAAGCCCCGGACTTCAGGCCGGACCCAGGGACGCGCGGCTTGTGGCGCGCGCGGCTCGCCAAGCATCCGTACTCGGGAGATCGCCTGGCGACTTGGGCATCCAATATCGCTTCCGATCCGACATACGAACAGGCGCTCGATGCCTGGTGCGTCGCCATGGAACGAGCGCGGCCCACCGCTCAACGCGTCGCTGCCCTAGCCTGGTCCGTCGCGACCTTGCGGCGGCTGGCGGAAGCGAAGGCACGCCCGCCGGTGCTGCTTGCGTTGGCGCGCGCGGCGCGCGACTTCGGCTTGCGAAACATCGCGGTGGCGGCCTTGCGCCATCTCAAGGGCCGGTTCGACCAGGAAGCCTTCGACCCCGATCTTCCCTTCCTGGCGCCCGCGTCGCGCTTCGATGCCCTTTCGCCCGGCGGCCGCTTTGCCGAATGGTGCAAGGCCGGAATCCTCGAATCGCTGCTCGACTGCAGCGCCTTCTCCTCCATGTTCGAAGGCTTCGACGGCGCCGTCCTCGCGGCCGCCTGCGCCACCGGCTTCCAGGACCTGAGACTGGACCGTGCACAGCAACTCGTGCGCCTGCGCCGGGGGCAGCCGGCGGCGCTACCGCTGCCCGCCCGGATGCTTCAGGAGACGCCGGACAATCTCAATGCCGTGTTCTGGAACCGGCTCGCTCTTGCGGACCTGCCGGTTGCACAGCTCCTCGATATGCTCCCCGAACTTGGCCGCGTGAACATCGTCGATATCGGCGCCATGGCACTCGGCGAGGAGGCCGAGCCCTATCGGCCGCTGCTGCGGCTCGGCAAGGCGCGGGTGGTCGGCTTCGAGCCGAACGAGAAGGAATGCGCCAAGCTCAACGCGACCGCCGGTGCCAACCGCTACTACCCGCATTTCATCGGCGACGGGTCGGAGCGGGTGTTCTACGAGACCAACATGCCGATGACAGGCTCGCTCTACCGGCCGAACAAGCCGCTGGTTGAAAAGTTCAGCTTCCTCGCGGAGCTGACGAAGCTGGTTGCCGAGCATCCCGGTATCAAGACCCGGCGGCTCGATGACCTCGCGACCCTCGACGGCTTGGACGATCTCGACCTCATCAAGATCGACATCCAGGGTGGCGAGCTCGACGTGTTCCGGGGGGCCGCGAAGGCGCTGGCCTCGGCGGTCGTGATCATCACCGAAGTCGAGTTCGTACCGATCTACGAGAACCAGCCCCTGTTCGGCGACATCGACCGTCATCTGCGCGAGCGGGGATTCCAGTTCCATACCTTCCTCGGAATGGGCCGGCGCTTCTTCCGGCCGTTCAGCGCCCCCAGCCAGCCCGGCGCCGCATTCCGGCAGATGCTCTGGACCGATGCTGTTTTCGTCAAGGATTTCATGAACCTGGACCGCCTTTCCGACGACAAGCTGCTGAAGATGGCGGTGATCCTGTCGGGGACGCTGGAGTCGCACGACCTCGCTGGCCTCGCGCTGGCGGAATATGATCGCCGGCACGGCACCCGGTATGCGGAGCGCTATGTGAATCTGGTTCTGGCCAACAATGCGAAGGCACGTCAGGCGACGCCCGGGAGCGCCGCCAATCATCCCGAAGAGCGGCGCCCCGAGGATCTGCTATGACCACGATCGCAAAGCCGCGCGCCACGGCGATCCGCCTCGCCCTTCGGAGCAGCCGCGCACACATTGTCGCCGCCAGCTTGTTCAGCCTCGGCATCAACCTGCTTTACCTGACGCCGACCATCTACATGCTGCAGGTCTACAACCGGGTGATGAACAGCGGCCATATCCCGACCTTGATAATGATCTCGCTGGCGGCGTTGCTCGGCATGCTCACCCTCGCGGTGCTGGAGGCGGCGCGCAATCACATCCTGGTCCGCCTCAGCAACCATCTCGACGTCGTGCTGGCCGGCGAGATCCTGCGCCGGCAAATCGAGATCACCAACGTGATCGGCGAGCGGCCCGGGATGGTGCGCGATCTCGACTCTTTTCGCGGTTTCCTGACCCAGACCGGCGCATCGGCGATCTTCGACATGCCCTGGCTGCCGATCTACCTGTTGGCCTGCTTCATGCTGCACCCGGTCCTCGGGCTGGTCGCCTGCGTCGCCATGGCGATCATGGTGGTGCTGGCCTTCACCAACGAGATCGTGACTTCGAAGTATCTGCGCCGCTCCGAGGAATCCGCGCGCAAGAATTACGGCTTCACCGACGCCAGTCTCCGCAATGCCGAGGTGATCCAGGCCATGGGCATGCTGCCCGGCTTCCTGCGGCGCTGGTCGATCAGCCGCGAGGAGATGCTGCGCCAGCAGACCCGGGCCAGCGAGCTCGGCGCCTACCTCTCGGGGTCAATCCGTTTCTTCCGGCTCTCGCTGCAGAGCGGCATCATCGGCATCGGCGCCTGGATGGCGATCGAGGGCGAAGTGACGGCGGGCGTGATCTACGCCGCTTCGATCCTGCTCGCGCGCACCATTTCTCCGATCGAGCAGCTGGTCGCCGGCTGGCGTTCCTTCGTCGGCGCCCGCGGTGCGATCAAGCGCATCAACGAGCTCCTGGCCTACGAGCCGAACTCGGATCCCATGCGGCTTCCGGCGCCGCGAGGCATGCTGTCGGTCGAGACCGTCGGCTTCGTGCCACGCGGCGGCACGAAGCCGACCCTGCACAACGTCAGCTTCGTCCTGCAGCCGGGCGAGCGTCTGGCGGTCGTCGGGCCCAGCGGCGCCGGCAAGTCCACGCTGGCGCGGTTGATCGTCGGTGTCTGGCGGCCGCGGGCCGGCTCGGTGCGGCTCGACAGCGCCGACGTCTACTTCTGGGAGCGTACGGATTTCGGCCGCCACGTCGGCTACCTGCCGCAGGAAGTCGAACTGTTCGAGGGCACGATCCGTGACAACATCGCGCGCTTCAGCGATGCCAGCCCGGAGCAGGTGGTGGAGGCGGCCCAGCGTGCCGGCGTGCACGATCTCATCCTGCGCCTGCCGGAGGGCTATGACACCGAGATCGGCGTCGCCGGCAGCGTCCTCTCCGGCGGCACGCGGCAGCGCGTCGGCCTTGCCCGCGCGATCCTCGGCAATCCCAAGCTTCTGGTGCTGGACGAGCCCAACTCGAACCTCGATTCCGACGGCGAGCGCGCCCTGCTCACGGTCCTCAATGACTGCAAGGATCTCGGCACCACCACCATCGTCATATCGCACCGTTCCGGCGTCTTGAGCGCGGTCGATAAGGTCCTGCTGCTCCGTGACGGAACCGTCGAGCGCCTCAGCCCGCGCGCCGAGTTCCTGGCGGCACTGGGGCAGCCGGACCCGCAGGCCCGGATCGCCAGCCAAAGCGGGGGAGGGAACACGAAATGACTCTCGCCCCGGTTCCGCAATCCACCCGTGCCCTCGACCAGATGCGGCAGATGCCGCACCTCCTGGGCGGCCCGGTCCCGACCAGCCCTTGGCCGGTGATCTGGGTCGGGGTCGGCGTCATGATCCTCTTCTTCGGCGTGCTCGGCGGCTGGGCGGCGGTGGCGCCGCTCGCCAGCGCCGTGACCGCCGCCGGCACGCTCGCCGTCTCCGGCGAGAACAAGGTGGTGCAGCATCTCGACGGCGGGATCATCCGCGAGATCCTGGTGAAGAACGGCGACAAGGTGAAACAGGGTCAGATCCTGCTGCGCCTCGACGATACCCAGGCCAAGGCCTCGGTCGAGCTCCTTCGCGCCCAGTATCTCTCCTTCCTGGCCCTCGAAGCGCGACTGCAGGCCGAGCGCGACGATCAGGGCACCATCGTTTTCCCGAAGGCGCTCCTGGATGCCGCCGGCCAGGACGACGTCCAGGAAATGATGACCGGCCAGACCAACCTCTTTCAGGAGCGCAAGCGCACCTTGGACGGGCAGGTCTCGGTCCTCGAGCAGCGGATCAAGCAGCTGAAGCAGCAGATCGGCGGCGCCTCGGTGCAACAGCAGGCGCAGGACGAGCAGCTGGCGCTGATCCAGGATGAGCTCAACAGCGCCCGCCAGCTCTATGATAAGGGCTATGTCCCGAAGACTCGCATCCTGGAACTGGAGCGCGCCGCCGCCGCCTTGAGCGGGCAGAGCGGGCAATATCGCAGCAGCCAGGCGAGCACCCAGCAGGCGATCGGCGAGGCGCAGTTGCAGATCCTGCAGCTGAAAAAGGAGCGCCTCTCGGAGGTCACGCAGGATCTCAGCGACACCCAGGACAAGATCAACGCCATGGAGGAGCGGCTGCACTCGGCGAACGACGTGCTGGCGCGGACGGTGATCGCCGCACCGGCCGCCGGCACCGTCCTCAACATGACCGCGAACACGATCGGCGGCGTCGTCGCCCCGGGGGGCCGGATCCTGGAAATCGTCCCGGGTGACGTGCCACTGGTGATCAATGCGGCGGTGCGGCCCGAGGACATCGCCGACATGAAGCCGGGTCTGAAGACCGAGATTCGCCTCACCGCCTACAACCAGCGCTCGACCGGGATCCTGCACGGCACTCTGACCGAGATTTCCGCCGACCGGATCGTGAGCCAGCAGGATCCCAAGGGCCATTTCGAGATCAAGACCGTCATCACCGACGATCTCTCCCAGACGCCGGGGATCGAGATCGTGCCGGGCATGCCGGCGATCGTCACGATTCCTGTGAAGCAGCGGACCGTTCTGGAATACATTGTCGGGCCATTGACGGATTATTTCGCTTCCGGCATGCGTGAGAAATAGCGCGCGCAGAGGGAGCCGGGGGAGAGCATGAACGACTGGAGCCAGGGTTACGTCCACGACATCACTTATACGCACGGCTTCTACCGGGAGCTGACGCCGGCGCTGCTGAACTACGCGCTGACCCTCGGCGGCTTCGAGGCGCCGGCGCTCGATCGGCCGTTCAATTACTGCGAGCTCGGCTCCGGCCAGGGAGTCTCGGCCAATATTCTGGCCGCCGCCAATCCCAATGGGCAGTTCTGGGCCACCGACTTCAACCCCAGCCATGCCGCCAGCGCGGCGCACCTCGCCGACGGCGGCGGCCTCACCAACATCCGCTGCCTCGACAAGTCGTTCCAGGAGTTCCTCGAGGCCGATACGCCGCAGTTCGATTACATCACGCTGCACGGCATCTACTCCTGGATCAGCCCTGAGAGCCGCAAGGCGATCGTCGATGTGATCGCCTCCAAGCTCCGGGTCGGCGGCGTGGTCTATATCAGCTACAACACGCTGCCCGGCTGGGCGGCCGCGATGCCGCTCCGCCAGCTGCTCTCCGATTTTGCCGACGGCAAGGACGAGCAGTCGGAGCGGCGGGTGGAGAAGGCGATCGCCTTCGCCGACAAGCTGCGCGAGATCAAGGCCGGCTACTTCGCCGACAATCCGCGTCTCTCCGGTCGGCTCGACAAGATCAAGGGCATGTCGCGCGCCTATCTGGCGCACGAATATCTCAACCGCTATTGGACGCCGTTCTATTTTTCCGACGTGGCGCGCGATTTCGGCGCTGCGAAGATGAGCTTCGCGGTCTCCGCCCATCTCGGCGACCACATGGACAATGTGGCGCTGCCCCAGCCGGCCCAGGCGCTGCTGGCCGAGATCGCCGATCCGGTGCGGCGGCAGCAGGCCCGGGACTATGTGATCAACCAGCAGTTCCGGCGCGACGTCTTCGTCAAGGGCACGATCCCGCTGAACCCGGTGCAGCGCAGTGCGGCGTTGAGTGCGACACGGCTCGTCCTGATGAAGCCCAAGGGCACTGTCAGCATGGAGGTTCCGTTCCCGGTCGGCGTCTGCAAGCTCCGGCCGGACGTCTATGGTCCGATCCTAGACCAGCTCGCACAGAAGCCCTGCACGCTGCTCGATTTGATCAAGGCACTGACGCCGCAGAAGATCGATCATAATTCGATCATGCAGGCTGCCAGCGTGCTGGTCTCGACCAGCGATGCCGCACCGGCCCTGCCGGAAGCGTCGGAGGCGGAGCGGAAGGTGCAGACGGACAAGTTCAACCTGTCGCTGATGCAACGCGCCATGGCCAGCGGGGAGATCAACTATCTGGCCTCGCCCGTGACCGGCTCGGGCGTTCCGGTGGCACGGCTCGAGGCGCTGATGCTCCTGGGGCGCCAGCGCAACATCGACCCGGCGAAGTTCGTCTGGCAGACCGTGGCGCCGCAAGGCATCCGGCTGATGGTCGAGAGCAAGCGCCTGGAGACCGAGGCCGAGAACCTTGCCGAGCTCGGCAAGAGGGTAGAGCAGTTCGATGCGGAGCGCCTGCCGATCCTGAAACAGCTCGGCATTGCCTGAGCCGAGCATTGTCGACGCTGGTGCTGATTTATTGCCCATCAGTTGGGCATATGATCTAGTCTGAGCCTTTCGACCCGTACCTGGGAGAGGGGCCGGACGGCCCGGTCATGACGTCCTTCGATCTCATCATTTTCGACTGCGACGGCGTGGTGGTGGACAGCGAGATCCTGAGCTGCGGCTGCCTCCTTTCTCTGTTGCGCCAGCACGAGATCGAGACCGACCTCGCCGAGATCTATCAGCGCTTCCTCGGCCGCAGCTTCCAGGCGGTGGCCGACCAGTTTCTGGTCTGGCGCGGCGAGCCGATTCCGGGTGACTTCCAGGCGAAGCTCGAGGCGGCGGTACGACTTGCCTTCTCGGCCTCGCTCCACGCCATGCCCGGCATCATCGATCTGCTGGATTCCCTGAAGATGCCCTACTGCATCGCTTCTTCCAGCAATCTCGACCGGGTCCAGCTGTCGCTTTCCCTCGCCAAGCTCAGCGATCATTTCAAGGACCGCGTGTTCACCGCCCAGATGGTACGCCAGGGCAAGCCGGCGCCGGATCTCTTCCGGCACGCTGCAGCGGTCATGGGCGTCAGTCCGGAGCGAGCCCTGGTGATCGAGGACAGCGTTTCCGGCGTCGCCGCCGGGAGGGCCGCCGGCATGACGGTCTGGGGCTTCACCGGTGGCAGCCATTACGCCGGCCGCGATGGGAAGGCGCTTCTCGGCCCTTCCGGCGCCGCGTTGATCTTCGATAAGATGTCCGACTTGAAGCGCCGTCTCGCGAGCTGATGTCCATGGCCGTCCCCGACAATGAACGTTCGAAGCTCGACGATGCGGCGCGGGCCGGCTGGCTCTATTACATCGCCGGCAACACCCAGGACGAGATCGCTAAGAAGCTGAAGGTGAGCCGGGCCACAGCGCAGCGCCTGGTCTCGCTCTGCCTCTCCGAGCGCCTCATCACCTTCAAGCTGGAGCATCCGATCGCCGCCTGCATGGAGCTGGCGGCCCGCCTCACCGACAAGTATCAGCTCCGTCATTGCGAGGTCGTGCCGACCGACGCGGTGACACCGACCTCGGTCACCGGCGTGGCGCAGCGGGCCGCGGCGCTGCTGGAGGCGACGTTGCGCGCCGAGAAGCCGGCGATCGTCGCGATCGGCACCGGCCGCACCATGCGCGCCGCCGTGGAGCAGATCCCGCCGATGGACTGCCCCAACCACCAGGTGGTCTCGCTGGTGGGGAACATCTCGCCGGACGGCTCGGCGAGCTTCTTCGACACGCTGGCGCGGCTCGCCGACCTCACCAATGCGCGACATTATCCGATGCCGCTGCCCGTCTTCGTCGCCTCGGATGCGGAGCGCCAGCAGCTGTTGAAGATCAGCCCGGTCTCCCGGGTCCGAGCCCTGGCCGAGCAGGCCGATCTCCGACTGGTCGGCATCGGCCAGATCGACCAGAACGCACAGGTGGTGCGCGACGGTTTCATTACACGCGACGAGCTCCTCGAGATGCTGCGCCTCGGTGCGGTCGGCGAAGTGATCGCCTGGGCGATCGATGCCGAGGGACGCATCATCCGGGGCGGCACCAACAAGCGGCTGACCAGCATGACCCTGCCGGTCCCCGCAACCTCTCTGACTGTCGGCGCCGCCCTCGGGCCCTCGAAGATCGCGCCGATCCGGGCCGCGCTGAAGGGCCGGATCGTCAACGGCCTCATCACCGACGAAGCCACCGCGAAGGCGTTGCTCAAGTCCTAGCCACTCAAGGACTGATTCCGGATTGCTGGCATGTCCGAATCGCGGCCCTCGCCGGTCCATCGCGATTGAGATGGTAGGACGCGTGCGGTAGGAACTGCGCTGTCACAGCGCCGTCAAGGCGCGGCCATAGACTGTGGCTCCTGTCCCCGCAGCACCGAAAGGTCCAATATGACTCTCTCCCTGCCTCAGCTTCCGTTCCCGATCGACGCCCTCGCGCCGCATATGTCGCGCGAGACATTGGAGTTCCATCACGGCAAGCATCACAAGACCTATGTCGACAAGGTGAACGCCCTCCTCGACGGCAAGGAGCTCGGCGGCAAGCCGCTGCCGGAGATCGTCCGCGCCGCCGCCAAGTCCGGCGACAAGGCGCTGTTCAACAACGCCGCCCAGGCCTGGAACCACGAGTTCTTCTGGAACTGCCTTGCGGCTCCCGGGAAGAAGCCGGACGCCGGCCTCGCCGCGGAGATCAACAAGGCCTTCGGCTCGCAGGAAGCGCTGATCAAGAAGCTGACCGACGAGGCGGTCGGTCATTTCGGCAGCGGCTGGGCCTGGCTCGTCTGGGAGGGCAACGGCCTCGCGGTGAAGTCCTACCATGATGCCGACACGCCGATCGCCCATGATGGCGTGAAGCCGCTGCTGACCCTCGATGTCTGGGAGCACGCCTATTACATCGACTATCGCAACGCCCGGCCCAAATTCGCCGAGGCGGTGCTCCACAACATCGTGAACTGGGACTTCGTCGCCAACAACCTGAAGGCCGCGAAGTAGCCGCGCGATCGCGCTTTCGACAGACCCAGGGCGCCGGCGGATTGAACCCGCCGGCGCCTTTTTCATTTTCCCCGCTCCGGGTTTTGCTGCGCTGCGGGATAGAATCTCCATTGACTCAGCCTCCGCCCGGTGTGAGCGTATATTCAACGTTGGAGCAAAAGTTCACACCGAACGTTCACAACGGTAGCTGGGAGGAAGAAATGAAACGCATTGTCGCGGGCGCGCTCAGCGCGGCCGCATTGCTCGCTGCCATTCCCGCCTTCGCCGAAACGACCCTGACCATCGCCACCGTGAATAACGGTGACATGATCCGGATGCAGGGCTTGACCGACGACTTCACTGCCAAGAATCCCGATATCAAGGTGAAGTGGGTGACCCTGGAGGAGAACGTGCTCCGCCAGAAGGTCACGACCGACATCGCCGCCAAGGGCGGGCAGTTCGACGTCCTGACCATCGGTACCTACGAGGTGCCGATCTGGGCGAAGAAGCATTGGCTGGTCTCGCTCGACAATCTGGGCAGCGACTACGACGTCGACGATCTGCTGCCGAAGATCCGCGACGCGCTCTCGGTCGACGGCAAGCTCTACGCCGCGCCGTTCTACGGCGAGAGCTCGTTCACCATGTACCGCACCGACCTCTTCCAGAAGGCCGGCCTCACCATGCCGGAGGCGCCGACCTGGGACTTCATCGTCGATGCGGCGAAGAAGCTGACCGACAAGGCGAACGGCGTCTACGGCATCTGCCTCCGCGGCAAGGCCGGCTGGGGCGAGAACATGGCCTTCCTGACCGCCATGTCGAACTCCTTCGGCGCCCGCTGGTTCGACGAGAAGTGGGAGCCGCAGTTCAACAGTCCGGAATGGAAGGAAACGCTCACCACCTACGTCAACCTGATGAAGGAAGCCGGCCCTCCGGGCGCCGCCTCCAACGGCTTCAATGAGAATCTTGCCCTGTTCAACGCCGGCAAGTGTGGCATGTGGATCGACGCGACGGTTGCCGCCTCCTTCGTCAGTGACCCGAAGCAGTCCAAGGTCGCGGACAAGGTCGGCTTCGCCCTCGCCCCCAACAAGGGCCTCGGCAAGAACGGCAACTGGCTCTGGGCCTGGAGCCTTGCGATCCCGGCCGGCTCGCAGAAGGTCGACGCCGCGGAGAAGTTCGTCTCCTGGGCGACCAGCAAGGGCTACACCGAGCTCGTGGCCTCCAAGGAAGGCTGGGCCAACGTTCCGCCCGGAACCCGGACCTCGCTCTACAACAATGCCGACTACCTGAAGGCGGCGCCGTTCGCGAAGCTGACCATCGAATCGATCAACTCAGCGGACCCGAGCCATCCGACGGTGAAGCCGGTACCCTATGTCGGTGTGCAGTACGCCGCCATTCCGGAGTTCCAGGGCCTCGGCACGACGGTGGGACAGCAGTTCTCGGCGGCGCTCTCCGGCGCCACCACCGTTGACGCCGCGCTGAGCCATGCGCAGTCCGCCGTCGAGCGCGAGATGAAGCGCGCCGGCTACATCAAGTAGCCGCGGCGATCCGATCATCGTGGGCCGGACGGGCTCTCCCTACCGGTAAACTCACGGCCATCCGATCGCACCATTGATCGGATGGCCGCCTCCTTTCGTCCACCGTTCGCAAGTCGAGGACGCCGAAGCAGGATATGGCGACGCAACAGACCAGGACTCTCGGCAGGATTTTGATCGCGCCCGCGGTCTCGCTCCTGTTCGTCTGGATGATCGTCCCGCTCGCCATGACGGTCTACTTCTCGCTGCAGAACTACAATCTGCTGAGCCCGGACGAGCAGAGCTTCGCCGGCTTCGACAACTTCGTCTACTTCCTGACCGATCCCTCGTTCATCGCCTCGTTGCTGAACACGCTGGTTCTGGTCGGCTCGGTGCTTGCGATCACGATCGTGCTCGGCATCTTCGTGGCGCTGCTGATGAACCTGCCGATCCTCGGCCGCAACTTTGTACGCCTTATGGTCATCGCCCCGTTCTTCATCATGCCGACGGTCAGCGCCCTGGTCTGGAAGAACCTGCTGATGCACCCGGTCTCGGGCCTGTTCGCCTGGATCGCCACCTCGCTCGGCCTGCAGCCGATCGACTGGTTCACCGACGATCCGATGCTGGCGATCATCCTGATCGTCTCCTGGCAATGGTTGCCCTTCGCGACGCTGATCCTCCTGACCGCCCTGCAGTCCCTGGACGAGGAGCAGAAGGAGGCGGCGGAGATGGACGGCGCCGGCCCGGTGTCGACCTTCTTCTACATCACGCTGCCGCACTTGGCGCGGCCGATCACGGTGGTGATCCTGATCGAGACGATCTTCCTGCTGACGGTGTTCGCGGAGATCTTCGTCACCACCGGCGGCGGCCCCGGCGAGCAGACCACCAACATCGCGTTCCTGATCTATTCCGAGGCACTGATCCAGTACGACGTCGGCGGCGCTTCCGCCGGCGGCCTGGTCGCGGTGGTCATCGCCAATATCCTCGCCTTCTTCCTGGTCCGCATCGTCGGCCGGAATCTGGAGGCCTAGCGATGGCACGTCAGACCACACCTGTCCGCTACGCCGTCGGCACCGGCGCCGCCTGGCTGGTCGGCTTCATCATCTTCTTCCCGATCCTCTGGATGATCCTGACCAGCTTCAAGACCGAGGTCGACGCCTTCGCGACTCCGCCCCAGTTCCTGTTCTTCCATTGGACCACGGAGAATTACGGCGTCGTCCAGGGACGCAGCGACTACGTGCTGCATGCGATCAACTCCGTCATCACCGCCGGCGGATCGACCGTGATCGCCATGCTGATCGCGATTCCCGCCGCCTGGGCGATGGCCTTTGCGCCATCGAAGCGCACCAAGGATACCCTGCTCTGGATGCTCTCGACCAAGATGATGCCCCCGGTCGGCGTGCTGGTGCCGATCTATCTGATCTATCGCGACTTCGATCTCCTGGACACGCGTCTGGGGCTGGTCATCGTGCTCTGCCTCGGCAACCTGCCGATCGTGATCTGGATGCTGTTCACCTATTTCAAGGAGATCCCGAAGGACATCCTGGAGGCGGCGCGCATGGATGGCGCGACCATCCTGAAGGAACTGGTCTTCGTGCTCGCGCCGATGGCCGTGCCGGGGATCGCCTCGACGCTGCTCTTGAACGTGATCCTTGCCTGGAACGAGGCGTTCTGGACCCTCAATCTGTCGAGCTCCGCCGCGGCGCCGCTGACGACCTTCATTGCCTCCTATTCCAGCCCGGAGGGACTGTTCTGGGCGAAGCTTTCCGCGGCATCGACCATGGCGATCGCGCCGATCCTGATCCTCGGCTGGTTCAGCCAGAAGCAGTTGGTGCGCGGCCTGACGTTCGGCGCGGTGAAGTAGGGGAAAGCAATGGGCAGCATCACGCTGGAGCATGTGAAGAAGTCGTTCGGGGCCAATGACATCATCCCGGACGCGAGCCTGGAGATCACGGACGGCTCTTTCGTCGTCTTCGTTGGTCCGTCGGGTTGCGGCAAGACCACCTTGCTCCGGCTCATCGCCGGCCTCGAGGATGTCACCGGCGGCAAGATTCTGATCGACGGCGTCGACGTCACCGGCGTGCCGCCGGCGAAGCGCGGCCTTTCCATGGTGTTCCAGTCCTACGCGCTCTACCCGCATATGAGCGTCCGCGGCAACATCGCCTTCGGCCTCAAGATGGCGGGCGTCCCCAAGGCGGAGATCGACAAGAAGGTCGAGCACGCCGCCGGGATCCTCAACTTGACACCCTATCTCGAGCGCAAGCCCCGCGAGCTTTCCGGCGGTCAGCGCCAGCGGGTCGCGATCGGCCGGGCGATCGTGCGCGAGCCCAAGGCCTTCCTGTTCGACGAGCCACTCTCCAACCTCGACGCGGCACTCCGTGTGCAGATGCGCCTGGAGGTCACGCACCTGCAGCGCGAGCTCGCGACCACCGCGGTCTACGTGACCCACGACCAGGTGGAGGCGATGACCATGGCGGACAAGATCGTGGTGCTGAATGCCGGCCGCATCGAGCAATACGGCTCGCCGTTGGAGCTCTACGAGCATCCGGTCAACCAGTTCGTCGCGGGTTTCATCGGCTCGCCGAAGATGAACTTCATCGCCGGTGCGGCGGCGAAAGAGGCCGGAGCCGCCACCATCGGCATCCGCCCGGAGCACATCTCCGTCACGCGCGACGGCCAGGGTTGGGAAGGGACGGTGAACGTCGCCGAGCATCTCGGAAGCGATACGTTCCTCTATGTGGACGTTCCCGGCATCGGCATGCTGACCGCGCGCGGCGCCGGGGAGCTCGGCATCCACTCCAAGAACAAGGTCCGGCTGCTGGCGGAGCCGCAGCACATCCACCGCTTCGACGAGGCCGGCCGGACGATCAGGGCATGAAGACTGGGGCATGAGGCTGAAGGGCAAAGTCGCGGTTGTGACCGGCGGCGGTCGCGGTATCGGCCAGGCGATAGCCGCGCGCTATGTGGAGGAGGGCGCGCAGGTGGTGATCGCCGATCTCGCCCTCGACGAAGCGGAGCGGACCGCCAGGGAGCTTGGCGGCGCGGCCTTCGCGCTGCCGCTCGACGTCACCAAGCAGAGCTCGATCGATGCCATGGTGGCCGCCGTCGTCGCCAAGGCGGGCGGCATCGACATCCTGGTCAACAACGCCGCGGTCTTCGACCTGGCGCCCATCGTCGAGGTCACGGAGAAGAGCTGGGATCTGCTCTTCGCCGTCAATGCCAAGGGCCTGTTCTTCACCCTGCAGGCGGCCGCGAAGCGGATGATCGACCAGAATGCAGCCGACCCGTCCCGCCGCGGCAAGATCATCAACATGGCCTCCCAGGCGGGCCGGCGCGGCGAAGCCCTGGTGTCCGTATATTGTGCGACCAAGGCCGCGGTCATCAGCCTCACCCAGTCCGCCGGGCTCGATCTCATCAAGCACCGCGTCAACGTCAACGGCATCGCGCCGGGTGTCGTCGATACGCCGATGTGGGCCGAGGTCGACGCACTCTTCGCCCGATACGAGAAGCGCCCGATCGGCGAGAAGAAGCGTCTGGTCGGAGAAGCGGTGCCGTTCGGCCGGATGGGCAAGCCGGAGGATCATGCGGGCGCCGCGGTCTTCCTCGCCTCCGCCGATTCCGACTACGTGGTTGCCCAGACCTTCAACGTCGATGGCGGCAACTGGATGTCCTAGTTCCCCGTCCAACGCCTTGTCAGACCATCTGCTGAGAGAGATCAT
>Ga0335070_10001471_pt1 | contig 27248 bp, 31 predicted proteins | sample Lox_Sample_13_FD_206722 | JGI IMG/M metagenome (GOLD analysis project Ga0335070, IMG submission 206722) | Soil microbial communities from Loxahatchee National Wildlife Refuge, Florida, United States - Lox_Sample_1.3 | ecosystem: Environmental > Terrestrial > Soil > Wetlands | place: USA...
GCGCGCTGGCAATGACCTCGTCCGGTCAACGGACGAGGCGGAACGGGGACACTCATGACGGCTTGCGGACTCGACTTCGGTACATCCAACTCAGCGATCGGTCTGATGCAGGACGGTGTTCCCGCCCTCGCGCCGGTCGAAGGCAACGACACGCTCATACCGAGCGCCGTGTTCTTCGACTACGAAACCAAAGGCCGCGTTCTCTTCGGAGCCGAGGCCATCGCTACGTATATCGACCAGCATGACGGGCGGCTCATGCGAGCCCTCAAGTCGATCCTCGGTTCGCCCCTGATCGACGAGAAGACGGCGCTGGGCAGCAAGCTCGTCGCGCTGACCGACGTCGTCGAGATCTTCGTCCGGCATTTGAAGGTCAAAGCCGAAGCCTTTGCAGGCAAAGAGCTAACGTCCGTCGTGCACGGCCGTCCCGTGCGCTTCGTCGAGAACGACGATGCGGCCGATGCCAAGGCCGAGCGCGTGCTGACGGGCATCGCCAACCGCGTCGGTTTTCGCGACGTGGCCTTCGTCTACGAGCCGATTGCCGCTGCCTATCACTATGAGGAGACGGTCGCCCGCGAGGAAACCGTCCTCATTGCGGACATCGGCGGCGGCACGTCGGACTTCACCGTCATCCGAATCGGGCCGGAGCGGCGCGCCCTGCCCGACCGCTCCGGCGACATCCTGTCCAACGACGGCGCACGTATCGGCGGCACGGATTTCGACGCGCTCCTCAGTCTCGACGCCGTCATGCCGCAACTGGGTCTGGGCACGCACCTGGTCGAAAAGAACCTGCCGATGCCCAATTCGCTCTACTTCGAACTCGCCACCTGGCCGACCATCAACTTCACCTACACGTTTCAGAACGAGCGCCTGTTGCTCGAACTCGTGTCGAAATCGCGACAGCCCGAAAAGGTCGCGCGGCTGTTGAAGGTGATCCGAGCGCGACTGGGTCACCGCATCGCCTTCGCCGTCGAAGACGCAAAGATCGAACTCAGCGAGCGGGTCGCGACCCGGATTCCGCTCGAGTTCGTCGAGGCTGCGCTCGCCGCGCCGGCGACCCGGGTCGGCTTCGACGATGCGATCGCGACGCGCACTGAAAGGCTCCATGCGACTGCGGCGAAGTGCATCAGGGACGCCGGTCTGACGCGTGACGCCATTCACACGATCTTTTTCACCGGCGGATCGAGCCGCGTTCCGGCGGTTCGGGACGCCATCCACCGGGCGGCACCCTCGGCGCGGGCCGCGGCCGGCTCCGACTTCCTTTCCGTTGCGTTAGGCCTGACGCGCGAGGCGCAACGGCGTTTCGGCTGACTTGCCCCACGGCGTCGCCCGGTGAATGCTTCGCAACGACGACACGGGAGGAAACGCCATGACGATCCGAACGCCGCTGTGCGACATGCTCGGCATCAAATATCCCATCATGCTCGCCGGCATGGGCGGCGTGTCCTACGGCGAACTCGCGGCGGCGGTGTCCGCCGGCGGCGGATTCGGCACGCTCGGCATGGCCGGGCGCTCGCCCGACGAAATCAAGAACGAGATGCGCATCGTGCGCGATCTCACGGACAAGCCCTTCGGCGTCGACCTCCTCGCCGCCGTGCCGGAGTCCCTCGAACGCACGGCGGACATCATCATTGAAGGCGGCGCAAAGGCGTTCATCTCCGGACTCGGCGTGCCGCCGCCGCACCTCGTCAAGAAGTTCCACGATGCGGGATTGAAGGTCATGAACGTGGCGGGCGCGGTGAAGCATGCGCGCATTGCCGAAGCCGGAAAGCTCGACGCGGTCATCGCGCAGGGAACGGAGGCCGGCGGCCATACCGGGCGCATCGCCGGCATGGCGCTGATCCCGCAAGTCGTCGACGCGGTGAAGATCCCGGTGATCGCCGCCGGATCGATCGTCGACGGACGCGGGCTCGCCGCGGCGCTCGCGCTCGGCGCGCAGGGGGTCTGGATGGGAACGCGGTTCATCGCCTCGACCGAGGCGCACGCCGGAGGGCTTTACAAGCAGGTCATTGTCGATGCGACCGACGAAGACACGATCATCACGCGTTCCTATTCGGGCAAGCCGATGCGCGTCTTCAAGAACGAGTGGGTCGCGGACTGGGAAAAGCGGCCGCAGGACATCAAGCCGTTCCCGCAACAGGCCATGATCTCCGGCCAGGCCGGCGTGATGGGCGGGATCGGCGGACAGATCGAGGGCCTGTCGCGCGAACGCTCCGCCTTCGCCATGGGCCAGGGCGCCGGCGCGATTGACGACGTCAAGCCGTCCGCCCAGATCATCCGCGAGATCATGCAGGAAGCCGAAGAGGTCATCGCGCGCATTTCGGCGCTGGCGAAGAACGCGGCGAGCGCCTAGAGCAGCTTGATCGCGAGATGGATCAGGACGGCGAGGCCGAAACCGGCCACCGCAAAACCGGATCCCTTGTTGATCATGGCCATGACGCGGTCGTTGATGCTGGCGTGAAACAGGCCGACCACCGCGGTCAGCATGAGCCACCACAGCGTCGAACCCGCCGCGACTCCCAGCACCACGAAGGCGGCGGAAATGAAATTGGGGTGTCCGCCCGCGAGCCCACCCAATCCGGCGAACAGCGCCGCGAAGCCGAGAAGCGTCGCCGGATTGGTGATCGTCAGCGCGAAGGTCGACGCCATCGCCCGGAACAAGGTGGATGCGCCCTTTTCTTTCGCCGCGATCTTGTCCTCCAGGCGCGTCTCGACTCTGGCGACGAAGGTGTGGATGCCGAAATAGATCAGCATCGCGCCGCCCGCGAGCTCGAGATAATGCGAATAACCCTTGATGAGATGCGCTATCGCCGTGAGACCGAAGCCGGTGACGATGGCGAACACCGTATCGCCGATCGCGGCGCCGAGGCCGGAGACAAATCCGTTCACCGGCCCGAAGGCCAGCGTGCGCCGGATACAGATCAGATTCACCGGACCGATGGGCACCGCCACGATCAGTCCGATCACGACCCCGGACACAGCAAGAAAAAGAAAGTCCATCCCCCGGTGAACCCGCCGATTTAGATTTCGACGACCAAACGGCCCCGAACCTTGCCGGCAAGGATGTCTTCGGCCGCCTTTCGGACGCCAGAAAGCGGAATGGTATGCGTCATGGAAGCGAGCTTGGCGACGTCGAGATCGCGCGCCAGCCTGTTCCAGGCCTGGATGCGGCGCGGCTTGGGCATTTGCACGGAGTCGATGCCCAGCAACGAAATCCCGCGCAAGATGAAAGGCGCGACGCTGGTGGGCAGGTCGAGCCCTTGCGCCAGCCCGCACGCCGCGACGGCGCCGCCGTACGAAGTCGACGCGATGACGTTGGCGAGCGTTTTGGATCCGACGCTGTCCACGGCCCCGATCCAGCGTTCCTTACCGAGCATGCGCGGTTCGCCGGACAATTCCGCGCGCGGAACGATCTCCGTTGCGCCCAGCGCCTTGAGATAGTCGCTCTCTTCCGGCCGGCCGGTCGAGGCAATCACCCGATAGCCGAGCCTGGCAAGCAGCGCGACGGCAACGGAACCGACGCCGCCGGCTGCGCCGGTGACCACGACCGCTCCCTTTGCGGGGGAAACGCCGGCGTCTTCGAGCGCGAGGACGCAGAGCATGGCGGTGTATCCGGCAGTGCCGATCGCCATGGCCTGCGCAGGCGTGAACTCCTTGGGCAAGGGCACGAGCCAGTCGCCCTTGACGCGGGCGAGTTCGGCGTAGCCGCCATAATGCACCTCGCTCAACCCGAAGCCGTTGAGCACAACCGGATCACCCGCCTTGAAGTGCGGATGGGAGGACTCTTCGACGACGCCCGCGAGATCGATCCCCGGAATCATCGGAAACTTGCGCACGATGGGCGAGCGGCCCGTGAGCGCCAGACCGTCCTTGTAGTTGACCGTGGAATGGGAGACCGCGACCGTGACGTCGCCATCCATGAGGTCGGCGGGAGTCAGTTCGACGTCGTCGACGGTTTGCTTGTCGTTATCCTTGCGGATCAGGACGGCCTTGAAACGGCTCTTCATGGCGGGATTACTCGTTTACGGGATGCCGGCCGCGAGGCCACCTGAAAATGTGCGCCGCGTCAAGGCGTTGGGGTAATGGTCTCTCCGAACCGGATCGGCTTTCCTTGACTTGCCTCAACGAGCGCGCGGTCCCGCATGACCGTTTTGCCGCGGATGATCGTGGCGAGCGCCCAACCCGTCGTTTCCATGCCGTCAAACGGAGTCCAGCCGCACTTCGACGCGATCCAGCTGTTTTCGATCTTCTTCTTCGCCTTCAGGTCGACGATGGTGAAGTCGGCATCGAAGCCCAAACCGATGCGTCCCTTCCCCGCGATGCCGAAGATGCGCGCGGCGCCGCTGCTCGTCAGATCGATGAAGCGCTCCAGCGTAAGCCGTCCAGCGTTGACGTGATCGAGAAGAATGGTGACCAGAGTCTGCACGCCCGGCATCCCTGACGGTGTATCGGGATATGTCCGTTCCTTTTCCGCGCGCGTGTGCGGCGCGTGATCCGAGCCGATGACGTCGATCACCCCTTGATTCACGGCTCGCCAAAGCGCCTCGCGATGTGTTGCATCGCGAATGGGCGGATTCATCTGTGCGTAGGTGCCTAGTCGCTCGTAACACTCCGGCGCGGCCAGGGTGAGGTGCTGCGGCGTGGTTTCCGCCGTGACGAGTTCCTTGGCGTCCGCAAGAAGCGGAATCTCGTCGGCTGTCGTGACGTGCAACACATGCAACCGGCGGCCGGCCGCCCGCGCGAGGCGGATCACGCGCTCCGTCGACAGGCGCGCCGCCTCGGCATCGCGCCAGATCGGATGCGAGCGGGGATCGCCTTTGATTGCGAAGCTCTTGCGCGCCTGCAGCCTGGCTTCATCTTCGGAGTGCACCGCGACACGCCTGCTCCCGGCACGAAGCATCGCGGCGATATCCTCCTCGTGATCGAGCAGCAGGGTTCCCGTCGATGATCCGAGAAACGCCTTGACGCCAGAGACACCCGGCATCCGTTCGAGCTCGGCGAGCGCACCGACGTTGGCGGGCGTGGCGCCGATGTAGAATGCATAGTCGCAGTGCATACGTCCGGCGGCGCGCGCGAGCTTGTCCTCCATCGCGGCGCGCGTCGTCGTCGGCGGGAAAGTGTTCGGCATCTCGAATACGCCGGTCACGCCTCCCAACACCGCCGCGCGACTGCCGCTCTCGAGGTCTTCCTTGTGCTCATTTCCGGGCTCCCGGAAATGGCACTGGCTGTCGATGACGCCCGGCAGTACGTGGAGACCTTTGGCGTCGAAAATCTCCGCGGCCTTCGCCGCACCGAGCGAGCCGATGGATGCGATCTTTCCCGCGCGCACGCCAATGTCGGCGCCGGCGATGCCGTTGGGGGTGGCGACCACTCCGCCGCGTATGATCAGATCAAACATCTCAGCCATGTAAAATGAGTAGGACGGACATTCGGCCTTGGCAACCGTTGCGGTTGCGACTAATTCAAGGTCATGCCAGTCGCACAACTCGAAGATCGTGCTGTCATCGCTGTCGCCGGGCCCGAGGCCCGCCCTTTTTTGCAAGGCCTGATCACAAACGACGTCGAACGGCTCGCGCCGGGCATCGGCGTCTACGCGGCCCTGCTGACGCCCCGGGGCAAGATCCTGTTCGATTTCTTCCTGGTGGAGGGCGACGGCGCCGTCTTGATCGATTGCCCGGCCGCAACGCGCGACGCTTTGCTCAAGCGCCTTTCGATGTACAAGCTTCGCAGTAGAGTCGTTCTGGAGTCGCGCGACCAACTCGCGGTGCTTGCGGCGTGGGACGGCGCGGCGACACCTTATGCGATTTCCTATCCGGACCCGCGCGTCGGCGCTCTGGGACGGCGCGCCATCATCGCCCGCGGCGAGATGCGCACCGGTCTTCCGGACTCGGCGCTATACCGCGACCATCGCATAGCGCTCGGTGTGCCCGAAAGTGCCGACTTCGGTTCGGACAAGATATTCGCGCTGGACGGCGATCTCGATGAACTCAACGCGATCGATTTCGAGAAGGGTTGTTATGTCGGACAGGAACTCACCGCGCGCATGAAGCATCGCGGAACCGCGCGCAAACGGTTGCTGCCGTTTCAATATGCAAGCGACGGCGCGCACGACTCGGCCATCAAGTCGGCGGGCAAGGATGTCGCCGAGATCGTGTCCGAATATGGCCAGTACGGATTTGCGCAAGTGCGGCTGGATCGCCTCGACGAAGCCGGTGGCGCCGATCTTCGCGCCGGCGAAAGGCGGTTGAATTTGATCAAACCGTCATGGCTTTTCCCTTGACGTTTATCGTGACGAGTGGAAGTTTTTGTTTTGTTCCACTCTATCCGTGAGGAGATAACCGCCATGCTCCATCATGTTTCCGTCGGCGTGACCGACGTTGCGCGCGCTGCGAAATTTTACGACGCCGTGCTCGGCACGCTGGGATACAAGCGGGTGATGGAGTTCCTTCCCTACGCGCTGGCGTATGGCGAGGATCATCCTGAATTCTGGATCCAGTTGCCGCACGACCAAAAACCGATGAGCGTGGGAAACGGCGTGCATCTCGGCTTCACCGCGCGCACGAAGCAGCAGGTGCACAAGTTCCACGAAGCCGCGCTCGCCCATGGCGGCAGCAACAATGGCGAGCCGGGTCCGCGGCCCGACTACGGACCGGATTACTACGGCGCCTTCGTTTTCGACCTGGATGGCAACAAGATCGAAGCGACATTGCATTCGTTGCCTAAGGCCGCTCGGAGCGCCAAGCGGGCGGCGGCCAGGAAGACGACCAAGAAACCCGCAAAGAAGGCCGTCAAGAAGAAGGCCAAAAAGAAAAAGTCCAGGCGTTGAGCGCACCCGATGTCATTCGTTGCGGGTGGTCGGTAAAAGAGCCGATCTACATCGCTTATCACGACGAGGAATGGGGCGTGCCGGAATTCGATCCGCGCGCGCTATACGAAAAGCTCGTGCTCGACGGTTTTCAGGCGGGCCTGTCCTGGATCACCATCCTCAAGAAGCGCGAAAACTTCCGCGCCGCGTTCGACAAGTTCGACCCTCAGAAGATCGCGCGCTACGGCAAGCGCGATATCAATCGCCTGATGAAGAACGAGGGCATCATCCGCTCGGAGCCCAAAATCCGCGCCGCGATCCGTGGCGCCCAGCTCTGGCTCGACATCGAAGAAAAGCGGCCGGGCGGCTTCGCCGAGCTGATCTGGAAACACGTCGATGGCTGCCCCAAGGAGAACAAGTTCAAGACGCTGAAGCAGATCCCGCCGAAGACGAAGATGAGCGAGGGGTTGGCGAAGGAATTGAAGCAACTCGGCTTCAATTTCTGCGGGCCGGTGATCGTCTATGCTTTCGCGCAGGCGGTGGGAATGGTGAACGACCATATCGTTTCGTGCCACAGGCACTCCCCGTGCGAAGCGCTGGCCGCGGACATCAAACGCTGAAGTGTTGCGCGATGCGCGGATTGCCGTTGGCGCTGACATAGGCGTGCTCGGTGAACGCGCGGCCGGCGATGACCCTGCGCCAGAATGCGACCGCGCCGGCATTCGTCCGGTACTCGGACAGTTCCCAGGCGCCGGCGAATCGCGCGATGACGTCGCGCGCGAATGCCAGGCCCGCTCCCGTGCGGCGAAATTCCGGCCGGATGTAGAATTCGGCCATCTCGTTGGTGCCGTCTTCCAGTTTGCGCACCAGAGCGAAGCCGGCGGCGGCACCGTCGACCTTCAGCCAGAACGGCCAGCGATCCGTTTCCGTCCAATAATTGTCGAAGTAGGGATAGTCGAAGACTTTCGCGTTGCGGTCGATCGATGGATCGTACTGCGCCATCTCGCGGATATAGTCCTGCAGCAGTTTCGCCAGAGCGGGCTTTTCGGCCGCAGGCACGGCGCAAATCTCGACCCGCATCAGCCGCGACCGCGATACGGAGCGACGCCCGGGTCGGGAAGCCATACGCCGCCGGGCAGCTTTCCCGTCTGCCAGAACACGTCGATCGGCATGCCGCCACGCGGATACCAGTACCCTGCGATGCGCAGATATTTCGGTTTGATCGTCCCGGCGATGCGCTTGCCGATCTCGAGCGTGCAGTCCTCGTGGAACGCCGCATGATTTCGGAAACTGCCGAGATAGAGTTTCAACGACTTCGATTCGACGATCGACCTGGCCGGCGCATAGTCGATGACAAAGTGCGCGAAATCCGGCTGTCCTGTCACCGGACAAAGCGAGGTGAACTCCGGCGCGGTGAAGCGCACGAGATAGTCCACATCCGTGTGCGGATTCGCCACGGCTTCGAGCCGCGCTTCGGCCGGCGAACGCGGCAAGGTTACCCGGCGGCCCAACTGTGTCAGTTTCTTCGTCATACACTGCCTCCGGCAGAGGGATGAAATTCCGTCAAGGAATGGCCTTTAACGGTGTGCGGTCTTGAACTGGGGCGCGCAAGACCCGAAATTGGGACAAAGCACGACCGGAGCAAGCGATGGTGGACGAAAAAAGCGGCGTTGGCCAAGGCAGAACCTGGCTCGCCATCAAGCACCTGCTCGGGGTCGAGGACGGCAAGGGGGCGCTACGGGCGATCCTGGAGCCGCTTGCGATCATCGCGATCACATTTGCGTCGACGACGGCCATCGCCCAGCCCTTCTACGTGCCGTCCGGCTCGATGCAGCCGACGCTGGCGATCGGGGACGCCTTCATCGCCGCCAAATATCCCTACGGTTACAGCCGCTATTCGGTCCCGTTCGCTTTCGGACCCTCGTCCGACACGCGGCTCCTGCAGAAGATGCCGGAACAGGGCGACGTCGTGGTGTTCCGTCTGCCCCGCGATCCGAGCCAGACCTACATCAAGCGCGTCATCGGGCTTCCCGGCGATCACGTTCAGATGATTGCCGGCCGTCTCTGGATAAACGGCAAGGAACTGGCGCTTCGTCCCGATGGCCAGGGCAAGATCGAAGGCGAGGACGGAGCGATCTCGGAATCGCCGCGCTACATCGAGACGCTGCCGAACGGCAAGACGCACCCGATCTACAAATGGACGTGGACGGGTCAGCTCGACGACACGCCCGAATTCGTCGTGCCGCCGGGACATCTGTTCATGATGGGCGACAACAGGGACAACTCGCTCGACAGCCGCTGGCCGGCGGAGCGCGGCGGTGTCGGGTTCGTGCCGGTGGAGAATCTCGTCGGTCGCGCGGAGTTCGTGGTCGGCTCCTACGATTTTCTCAACGCGCACGCGATCTGGACGTGGGTGACCGAATTCCGCCTGTCGCGCTTTTTCAGGGGCGTGAGCTGAGCGGCGCCCTCGCCGCCCAGCCCGCCCGGTTCATTTGCGGCTGCGAATTTCGGCGCGCAACGGCGCGAGCGCTTCCGACCATTTGTGCAGCTCGTTGAGCGACGCCACGACTCCCTGCTGGTTCAGCTCGTTGCCTTCGAACTTTCCGTCCTTGAGCTGGGCGTAATAGTTCGGGATCGCGACACCTTCGGGGATCGGCATCATCTTCACCGTCGTGATCTGAAGCCGCGCGGCCTGCGCCGAACGCGTGCCGCCGGAAACGCCCGCATAGGTGACGAACATCGCGGGCTTGTACTGCCACTCCCACAAAAGATAGTCGATCGCATTCACGAAGCTGGGCGGCGGCGAGAAATTGTATTCCGGCATGACGAAGGCGAAGGCATCCGCGGCGTCGACAGTCGCGGCCCACTTCCTGGTGTGCTCGTGTTCGTAGTGACGGCGCATCGGGTGCTGCGGCTCGTCGTAGAGCGGCAGATTCATGTCCGCCAGATCGACAAGCTGCGCATCGAATTTGCCTTGCGCTTTTGCATGCTCGTGAAACCACTGCCCGATGATCGGGCCGACACGGCCGGGACGCGTGCTGACGATGATGGTCTGAAGCTTCAGGGCCATGGGCCTCTCCTTGAAATAGTACCTGTTTGATGCCAAGTTACAATTCGTAACTTACTTTAAGATGATGCCTGTCGATGCATCGCGCAAGAAGGCACGCAGATGAAACAAGGTAACATACGTGACACCGGCGACTGCCGCGCAATCTCCGGTGTGCTGCAGCGCATCGGCGACAAATGGTCCGTCCTGATCGTCAACCGTCTCGGCAGGCGTCCCATGCGCTTCAACGAACTCAAGCGAGAAATCGGCGGAATCTCGCAGCGCATGTTGACGTTGACGTTGCGGGGGCTTGAACGCGACGGGCTGATAACGCGGACGATCTTTCCGACCATTCCGCCGCGCGTCGATTATGAACTGACTGCGCTCGGCCGCTCGCTCCTCGAGCCCGTCACCGCGCTCAGCGATTGGGCCCTCAAGAACATGGTCCGCATAGAAGCGGCGCGGGCAAAGTTCGACGGCCGGACGGCGAAGAAGGCGGCCAACCTGTCAGGCGCCACGATTTCGGCACGGCCTTAGAGCGCGTCCGCGTCGCGCTCGCCCGTTCGCACCCTCAAGGCGGTCTCGAGATCGAGAACGAAGATCTTGCCGTCTCCCACTTTGCCGCTTCGGGCCGACTCCTGGATCGCGGAGATCACGTCCTCCGCCCGGTCCGCCGTGACCGCCACTTCAATCTTCAGCTTGGGAACGAAGGAGATTGCATATTCGGCTCCGCGATAGACTTCCTTGTGTCCCTTCTGGCGCCCGTAGCCGCGCACCTCCGTGACCGTCAGCCCTTCGATGCCGAGCGACTGAAGCGCGCCGCGCACCGCATCGAGGCGATAGGGCTGGATGATGGCGATGATGAACTTCATGACGCGCTCCTCAGCTATTCAGATTGTAGGCGGTCTCGCCGTGCGACGAGAAATCCAAACCTTGGGTTTCCTGCTCGGCATCGACGCGCAGTCCCACCAGCCAGGAGACGATCTTTACAAGCACGAAGGTCCCGGCAACCGAAAGCGCGGCGGCGGCGATCACGCCTTCGCCCTGCACTGCGAGCTGCGCGAACACGCCGCGCGGAAGCGCGACCCCGCCGCTGCCGAGCGAGACGAGAAACGGCAGCAATAGCGTTCCGAGCGCACCGCCCACGCCGTGCACACCGAGCACGTCCAGCGCATCGTCGACTCCCATCACGCGCTTAACCAGCATCACTGCGCCGTAGCAGACGACGCCGCCGGCAAATCCGAGCAGCGCGGCGGCTTCGGGACCGACATATCCGGATGCCGGCGTGATCGTCGCGAGACCGGCGATCGTTCCGGTGACGGCGCCGACGAGGCTCGGTTTTCCGAACCAGCACCATTCGATCGCGATCCAGGTGATCGTCGCCGTCGCCGCCGACAGGTGCGTCGCGAGCATCGCCATTCCGGCGTCCCCGCCGGCGCTCACCGCGCTGCCCGCGTTGAAGCCGAACCAGCCGACCCACAGCAGGCAGGCTCCGACCATCACCATCCACGGCGCATGGGGCGGATGGGCGCCGCGCAGGAACGCTTGTCTGGGCCCGAGCATCCAGGCGATCGTCAGCGCCGACGCGCCGGCGGTGACGTGCACGACGATGCCGCCGGCGAAATCCATCACGCCGCGCACGGCGAGCCATCCTCCGCCCCAGATCCAATGCGTTACCGGCGCGTACACGGCCAGAAGCCAGAGCGCGGAGAAGAGAAGCACCGCGCCGAATTTGATGCGCTCGACATAGGCGCCGATGATGAGAGCGGGCGTGATGATCGCGAACGTCATCTGGAACATGACGTAGACCGACTCCGGAATTTTCGTCCCGGCATGCGCGGCCTTGCGACCGACGCCCGCGAGCAGCGCCTGTCCGAGGTCGCCGATCAGGGCGCCGCTACCCGAGAAGGCGAGGCTGTAGCCGACGACGAACCACAGAACCGAGACCAGCGCCGCGATGCCCACGCATTGGGCAAGAACCGATAGCGTGTTCTTGGACTGGACGAGGCCCGCATAGAAGAAGCCGAGGGCCGGCAGCGTCATCATGAGAACGAGCGCGGTTGACGCTAGCAGCCACGCGGTATCGCCGCTGTCGATCATATTTCCCCCAGCTTGCCGCATTCTTGGGCGGCACAATCTGCTCGGACAGTGGACATTGCCCGCGAAACAGGCAATCCGCTTTAGGGGGTTTGCGACAAGTCGCGCGGGATCAGGTCGCCCAGGTAGCGTCGAAGCGCGAGACCTGCGGCATGACGGCGACGCGTTCCTCGGCGGCGCGACGCTGTTCGCGCTCGATCGCGACGTCGAGCATGAGCATGACGAAGGTGCGGTTACGGTCGGCATACTCCCGGTCGGGCCCGAGCAAGGGCCAAAGGCTGCGCTGCATGAAGGTCTGGAGCTCGTCCGACCAGCGCTCGTCGCCCATCTCCGCGAGGAGCTTCGCGCGGCGATGGATCAGCACCGGCATGTGGGGCGCGATCAAGTCCCGCAATTCCGCTTCGAAGGCGCGGCGCTTGTCGGCCTCGAAGTCGATGCCCTGAACGAGAAAACCGAAAACCTGCTTAAACGCTACGACGAACTGGTCCCGCATGGCGTTCTGCCCCTACCCCACACGGGCGAGCTTGCGCGCCGAGCGGTTAAGGGTCGGCTGAGAGGCGTGGTTAGCGATGCGTTCTGAAATAGCATCGGAAATCGGAGCAACTGTGGCTGCCCAACCCCGCGACACCACGGCTAGTGGTGGATTGTTGCGCCGCTTTAACACGCGTGCTAACTGCATCGCGCGCGTCGGGACTGACTCGCAGCTAGAGTAATTTCTCGAACGAATTCAACTAGTTAGGCGACTGGCGCGGACCCCGAGAGCGCAGGCCGCCGAAGGGCGGACGTGGCGGCGGAACAGGCACAGGAAACCGGACTGGCGGATCGCTACGCAAGCGCCATTTTCGAGCTGGCCCAGGACGAGAAATCCCTAGAAGCGGTGGAGAGGGATTTCGTTGCGCTTCGCTCGCTGGTCGGCCAGAGCGCCGATCTGGAGCGTCTGGTCAAAGCCCCGGTATTCACGCGCGAGGAGCAGGCCCGCGCCATGAAGGCGGTTCTCGAGAAAATCGGCGCCGCCAAGCTCACAACCCAGTTCATTCTCGTCATGGCGGCCAAGCGCCGCCTTTCGGTTCTCACCGAAGTCATTCGGGCGTTCGAACGCCGCCTCGCGCGCCAGCGCGGTGAGGTGCAGGCGCAGGTCACGTCCGCGCGTGCGCTCTCGGACGCCGAGACCGAAGCGCTCAAAGCCGTCCTCAAATCGAAACTCGGGCGCAACCCGCGCCTGGAAGCGAAAGTCGATCCCACCCTTCTCGGCGGCCTCGTCGTCAAAGTGGGATCGCGCATGATCGATTCGTCCTTGCGCACGAAGCTGACAAGCCTTCGCGCGGCCATGAGAGGTAATTGAAATGGATATCCAGCCCGCCGAAATTTCCGCGATCCTGAAGCGGGAGATCGAGAACTTCGGCGCCGAAGCCGAAGTCAGCGAAGTCGGCCAGGTCCTGTCCGTCGGCGACGGCATCGCGCGCATATATGGCCTCGACAACGTCCAGGCCGGCGAGATGGTCGAGTTCCCGGGCGGCATCAAGGGCATGGCGCTGAACCTGGAAAGCGACAATGTCGGCGCGGTGATTTTCGGCAACGACAGCACCATCAAGGAAGGCGACACGGTCAAGCGCACCGGCGCGATCGTGGACGTTCCCGTCGGCAAGGGGCTGCTCGGACGCGTCGTCGATCCGCTCGGCAACCCGATCGACGGCAAGGGACCGATCCAAAACGTCGCCGAACGCCGCCGCGTGGACGTGAAGGCGCCCGGCATCATTCCGCGCAAATCCGTGCACGAGCCCGTGCAGACCGGCCTCAAGGCGATCGACTCGCTCATCCCGATCGGACGCGGCCAGCGCGAGCTCATCATCGGCGACCGGCAGACCGGCAAGACCGCGGTCGCCATCGACACCATCATCAACCAGAAATCGGTGAACGCCGGCGGCGACGAAACCGCGAAGCTCTACTGCATCTATGTCGCCATCGGACAGAAGCGCTCCACGGTCGCGCAGATCGTCAAGACGCTCACCGACGCGGGCGCGATGGACTACACCATCGTCGTGGCGGCGACGGCATCCGAGCCTGCGCCGCTGCAGTTCCTGGCGCCGTTCTCTGGTTGCGCCATGGGCGAATGGTTCCGCGACAACGCGATGCACGCCCTGATCATCTATGACGATCTTTCCAAGCAGGCCGTCGCCTATCGCCAGATGTCGCTCCTGCTGCGCCGTCCGCCGGGCCGCGAAGCCTATCCCGGCGACGTGTTCTACCTGCACAGCCGCCTGCTCGAGCGCGCCGCGAAGCTCAACGAAGACTACGGCGCCGGTTCGCTCACCGCCCTGCCGATCATCGAAACGCAGGCCAACGACGTCTCGGCCTACATCCCGACCAACGTGATCTCGATCACGGACGGACAGATATTCCTCGAAACCGACCTCTTCTATCAGGGCATCCGCCCGGCGGTGAACGTCGGAATCTCGGTCAGCCGCGTCGGCTCGTCCGCACAGATCAAGGCGATGAAGACGGCATCCGGCCCGATCAAGGCCGAGCTTGCGCAGTATCGCGAAATGGCCGCCTTCGCGAAGTTCGGTTCGGACCTCGACGCGGCCACGCAGAAGATGCTGGCGCGCGGCGAGCGTTTGACCGAACTCCTGAAGCAGCCGCAGTACAAGCCCTTCGCCGTCGAAGAGCAGGTGGCGGTGATCTACGCAGGCACCCGCGGATATCTCGATCCGATCCCGACGTCCAAAGTGGGCTCCTACCAGGAAGCGCTGATTTCGAAGCTGAAAGCGAGCTATCCCAAGATTCTCGAAGGCATCCGGACGCAGAAGGCGCTGACGAACGAACTCGAGGACATGCTCAAGCAGGCGCTCGCCGACTTCGCCAAGACGTTCGTCGCCTAGACTGAGGAAGACTTAGGGTCATGGCATCCGTCAAGGAAATGCGCACCCGGATCGGAAGCGTGAAGTCCACGCAGAAGATCACGAAGGCGATGCAGATGGTCGCGGCGGCCAAGCTCCGGCGCGCTCAGGCGGCGGCCGAAGCCGCGCGCCCCTACGCCGCGCGCATGGCCAGCGTGATCGCGAGCCTGGCCGCGGGCGTGTCCGGCCCGTCGGCGCCGCTGCTGCTGGCGGGAAACGGCAAGGACCAGCGCCACCTGCTCATCGTCGCGACGGCCGACCGCGGACTCGCGGGCGGTTTCAATTCGGGCATCGTCCGCGCCGCGCGCGAGCAGATCGCGCAACTCCTGAGTCAGGGCAAGGACGTCCGCATCATCACGATCGGACGCAAGGGCCGCGATCAGTTGCGCCGCGCCCATAGCGCCCGCTTTGTCGAGAATTACGAAGCCGGGGTCAGGACCGCGACCGTCGCCCTCGTCCGCCCGATCGCCGAGAAGGTGATCGAAATGTATCTGGGCGGCGAAGTCGACGTCGTCACGCTCATTTCCAGCCGTTTCAAATCCGTCGTCGTGCAGACCCCGACCGTGCGTCAGCTCATTCCCGCCGTGGTCGAGGCCTCCGACGCGAAGGGCGCGTTTTACGAGTACGAGCCGGACGAGGCGACGATCCTCGAAGCGCTGCTGCCCAAGAACATCACGACGCAACTGCTCGCCGCCATGCTCGACAACCAGGCCGGCTTTTTCGCCGCCCAGATGACGGCCATGGACAATGCCACGCGCAATGCGGGCGACCTGATCAAAGCCCTCACCATTCAAATGAACCGCACCCGTCAGGCGCAGATCACCAAGGAGCTGATCGAAATCATTTCCGGTGCTTCCGCCGTCTGATCCGCCTTCAATGAAAGAGACCTGAGCCATGTCCGTACAAGCCAAAACCAACGCCAAGGGCCGCCTCACGCAGATCATCGGCGCTGTCGTCGACGTTGAGTTCGACGGCGATCTGCCGGCCATCCTGAATGCGCTGGAGACGACGAACATCGATCCGAAAACCGGCAAGCCGGTCCGCCTGGTGTTCGAGGTCGCCCAGCATCTCGGCGAAAACGCCGTGCGCGCGATCGCGATGGACGCGACCGAGGGTCTGGTGCGCGGCGCCGAAGTCGTCGACACCGGCAGCCCGATCAAGGTTCCGGTCGGCCCGGCGACGCTCGGCCGCATCATGAACGTCATCGGCGAGCCGATCGACGAAGCCGGTCCGATCTCGAACGAGAACATGGCAAACATCCATCGCGACGCGCCGACGTTCGCCGAGCAAGCCGGCGCGGCTGAGGTTCTCGTCACCGGCATCAAGGTCATCGACCTGCTCTGCCCCTACACCAAGGGCGGAAAGATCGGCCTGTTCGGCGGCGCTGGCGTCGGCAAGACAGTTACCATGCAGGAGCTGATCAACAACATCGCAAAGGCCTATGGTGGCTACTCCGTGCTCGCCGGGGTCGGAGAACGCACCCGCGAGGGCAACGATCTCTATCACGAGATGATCGACTCCAAGGTCAACGTCGACCCCAAGACGGGCTCGACCGCCGGCTCGAAGTGCACGCTGGTCTACGGCCAGATGAACGAGCCGCCCGGCGCCCGCGCCCGCGTCGCTCTCACGGGACTCGCACAGGCGGAATATTTCCGCGATGTCGAAGGCAAGGACGTGCTCCTCTTCATCGATAACATCTTCCGCTTCACCCAGGCCGGTTCGGAAGTGTCGGCGCTGCTTGGCCGCATTCCCTCGGCCGTGGGCTATCAGCCGACGCTCGCGAGCGAAATGGGAAATCTGCAGGAGCGCATCACCTCGACCGACAAGGGTTCGATCACCTCGGTGCAGGCGATCTACGTCCCGGCCGACGACATGACCGATCCCGCGCCGGCCACGTCGATGGCGCATCTTGATGCGACGACGGTGCTCAGCCGCGACATCGCTGCGCTGGCGATCTTCCCGGCAGTCGATCCGCTCGACTCCACGTCGCGCATCATGGATCCGAACGTCATCGGCGAAGATCATTACTCGGTGGCGCGCCGCGTGCAGGAAGTGCTGCAACAGTACAAGGCGCTCAAGGACATTATCGCCATTCTGGGCATGGACGAACTCAGCGAAGACGACAAGCTGATCGTGGCGCGCGCGCGCAAGATCCAGCGGTTCCTGTCGCAGCCGTTCCATGTCGCCGAAGTGTTTACCAACCTGCCCGGCGTGTTCGTGCCGCTGGCCGACACGATCCGCTCGTTCAAGGCGATCGTCGACGGCGAGTTCGACCATTTGCCCGAGCAGGCGTTCTACAATGTCGGCACGATCGAGGACGCCGTGGCCAAGGCGCAGCGGATGGCGGCGGAAGCGGCGTAATGGCTGACAAGATCGCATTCGACCTTGTCTCGCCGGAGCGGCTTCTGCTCTCCGACCAGGCGGAAATGGTCACCGTCCCGGGCGCGGAAGGCTATATGGGAGTCATGGCCGGTCATTCGCCGGTGATCTCTACGCTGCGTCCGGGCACCATCAGCGTTCAGGGCGCGGCGCAGGGCGATGCGAAATACTTCATCCGCGGCGGGTTCGTCGAAATCTCGCCGAGCAAGATCACCGTGCTCGCCGAAGAAGCACTGCCGATGGCGGAAGTCGATCTTGCCGATCTCGACCAGCGCATCCGCGATGCGGAGGAAGATGTTGCCGCCGCAAGAACCGACGCGGAACGCGCCCGGGCCTCGGAAGAACTCGACGATCTCAGGCAGGTCCGCGCTGCTTTCTGACCCCGTAAACCTGACATTGCGTCAGTATCGGCATGCCTTTGCGGGTTCACATCCCGCAAGTGGGTTTGGTATAAGCGCCATGACAGGTGCATGACGGAACACCGATGACGGACGCCGCCATCTACAGGCAAGGCTGGCAGTTGGAGGATGTCCAATGGTCGGCTTTCGACCGTTCCCGGGCCACTCCCTGGATGATCGCCGCGATCAAGTCGGCGGCCCTGGTCGAGCTCAACGCGCCCGACTACGTCGCCTATCTCAAGCGCGTGTTCAAAGACGCGGGCCCAGAGACCATCACCGCAATCGAGCAATGGGGCTGCGAGGAAAGCCAGCACGGACGGGCCCTCGGGCGCTGGGCCGAAATGGCCGACCCGAGCTTCAAACTCGAAGAGGCGTTCCGCAGGTTCCGGGACGGCTATCAGCCTGCCCATTTTGCCGGCGACGAAGGGCAATCGATTCGTGGCAGCCGCCGCGGTGAAATGATCTCGCGTTGCGTCGTCGAGAGCGGGACCTCATCCTATTACACGGCCATCAAGGACGCGACCGAAGAACCGGTCCTCAAGGAAATCGCCGGACGCATAGCCGCCGACGAATACAGACATTACAAGCTCTTCTTCGAGACTCTTCAGGCCCAGAATGAGCCGGACCTCCCGTTCTGGCGACGGGCTGCGGTGGCCGTAGGGCGCATCGCAGAATCCGACGATGACGAACTGTCCTACGCCTTTTACTGCGCCAATGTCCCCGCCGTCGAAACCGCCGAAAGACCGTACGACCGGGCTCTGTATGCGCGTGCGCAGAGCTACGCGACCATGAGCATCTACCGGCGCCGGCACATCCAGCGACTCGTGCAGATGGTCGCGAAGGCGATCGGCGCGGCGCCGCAGGGATTCCTGGCCAGAGCCGCCGGAGCCGTCATGTGGTCGGTGCTGCGGCTGCGCGCCCGCGTCAGCCCGCCCGTCACCCTCGGCGCCTGAACCCCGACACGCGGCGGCGGCGTACTCAGACGCTGCGCTTCACCAGCATCTGTTTGATCTCGCCGATGGCTTTGGCGGGATTAAGTCCCTTCGGACAGGTGTTGGCGCAATTCATGATCGTATGGCAGCGATAGAGACGGAACGGATCCTCGAGATTGTCGAGACGTTCGCCCGTATGCTCGTCGCGGCTGTCGGCGAGCCAGCGATAGGATTGCAGCAGGGCTGCCGGTCCGAGATAGCGCTCCGAATTCCACCAATAGCTCGGACAGGAGGTCGAGCAGCAGGCGCAGAGGATGCACTCGTAAAGACCGTCGAGCTTGGCGCGTTCTTCGGGCGACTGCTTCCATTCCGTTTCCGGCTGCGCCGTCTTGGTCTGCAGGAATGGCTCGATCGACGCGTACTGGGCGTAGAAGTTCGTCAGGTCGGGGACGAGATCCTTGACCACCGGCATGGCCGGCAAAGGATAGACGGTGATCGGGCCCGACACGTCGGAGATCGCCTTCGTGCAGGCGAGCGTGTTGCCGCCGGCGATGTTCATGGCGCACGACCCGCAAACGCCCTCGCGGCACGACCGGCGGAACGTCAGCGTCGGGTCGATCTCGTTCTTGATCTTGATGAGCGCGTCCAGAACCATCGGTCCGCAGTTCTCCAGATCGACGGTATAGGTGTCGACGCGCGGATTGGCGCTCTGGTCCGGATCGTAGCGATAAATCTTGAAGTCCTTGGAGCGCTTCGGCTTCTTACCGTTGGCGGTCTTCGGCGCGGGCCAGACCTTGCCCTTGGTGACCTTGCTGCCCTTCGGCAGTGTGAACTGAACCATGAAAACCCTGTCGGATATTGTGGTTGTCAAATCGCTTCGCGCATGTTGGCACGCCGGCGGTCAGGGAAAAAGCGTCACGATGCCCCGATCTGCTCGAAGATCCAGGCCGCCTCGACGGGCTGGTCCCGGACCTCGCCGGAGATGACCAGCTGCTCGGTACGGCGCACCGCATCACCTCCCAGATAGACGCTTTCCTCGACCGCAAGCTGCGCGCCGGTGCGGAAGCGCCAGCCCTCGCCGTTCGGCAGCTTCAGCAGAATGCCGCCGCCCTGCGAGGGCGACACCCGTACATCGGGATGGATGTGAAATCGTATCGCGAACGGAATTGGCGGCCGCGCCCTGGAAGATTTCGGCAGCAGGCGATCGGACCCCGTCACCGCGAGACCCTGTTGCGACACCGTAACCTGTCTCTCATGCCGCAGTCCGAACTGATTGAGATAGCCGTCATGGCAGGCTTCGACGCTCCAGCCCTGTGGCGTTTCCACCCGGTGCGTCTCGATGTCGGCCGGACCGCCCAAGAGAACCGGTCCCAACAAATCCCGTCCGATTCCCGGGGAAAGAATCGCCGCCATCGAAACGTCGGACAGGCTCACCGTCGAGTGCGCGGCCGTCGCCCGCAGCGCCGACTCCCAACGCGGGTGCGTCGAGCCTGCGGCTCCGCAATTGACGACGATGCGGTGGTGCCCGCTGCTGAGCTCGAGCGCAAGACACGCCGCATGCGCCGACTTGGAAAACGGCGGTGGAGGAACCTTGCCGCAGTCGAGAAGCGCCAAGGTCTTTCCCGCCGTCATGCGGTGGTAGCCCGAATGGGGTGCGTAGGCGAAAGGCTGGCCGCGAACCTCATCGCGTGCGAGGAGTCCGGCGATCATTTTCGGATCGCACTCGGTTCCGCCGTTGAACAACGCGAGCGCGCCGTCGCCGTGCCGGAAAAACCTTATCATCGGCGCGATACGGTCGTAAGCGCTGCGGATGGGTTGCGGGACCTCGAGCGAACCGGCCGCCAGCGCATCCATCACCATCACGATGAGCCGGTAGCAATGGACGAGAGCCTCCGGCGAGCGGCTCACATGTCCGCCGTCCGGGAGTATCTGGCGCCCGATCTCTCCTTCGAGGCACTTCAGACCTTCGTAGAGCCGACGCTGGCTGTCGCCGAGGCAGGCGCCGGAAAGCGCGTAGGCCGCGGCGCTTTCGAAACGTGGCATGCCGTCTGGCGCTTCGTGCGCGATGCGCGCCAGCATGCGCGATTGTTCGCGCAGCGAGACGAACACCTTGGACCGCCACAACAGATCGGAGTTTGCGATCACCAGACGGCCGTGCGCGAACAGGTTGACCAGACGGCGCGCCATGACCTCCGGCGACCACGCCGGTTCTGAGTACCGCGCATTGCGCTCCTGCCATTGCGTGATGAGGCCGGTCGCCAGGTTCCGCGCAGGTTCTCCGCCGGCGAGCGCGAGCGGCGGCAACCAGGCGAAGCCGTGCAGAGCGTCCGCCCATGCCCGCGACGGCGGGACGGCGTCGAAGATCGAACCGACCTTCGCTTCCTGGACTTCGCCTCCGAACTTGAAGCGTCCGCGCAGCAGGGCGTCGGCATCCTCCAGCCTCCGCGGCAGCGCGTCGTAGGGATGGAACAGGATTCGATCGGATAGCGGTCCGGTCAGCAGGCGCCGGTACAGCCAGGTGCGCCGGTACCACACGCGTAGATTTCGGAAAAAAATCCAGAGCGCCGCGCGGACCATTTCCGGAAACAGGCGGATCGGAGGCAGGTGTCGCGGTGCCGGTCGCTCCGCCACGGCGTCAGCCGCGCAAAGCGGCGATGTTGGCGGCATATTGCGCCGCCCCGCCCTTGAAGACGGCTGTTCCGGCGACAAGAACGTTCGCGCCGGCATCGACGGCGAGGCGCGCGGTTTGCGGTGTGATGCCGCCGTCGACTTCGAGTGCAATATCGCGGCCCGATTTCGCGATGCGATTGGCGATCGCCTCGATCTTCTTGAGCTGGCTCTCGATGAACGACTGCCCGCCGAAACCGGGATTGACGCTCATGACGAGCACGAGATCCACGAGATCCATGACGTTGTCGACGGCGTCGACCGGCGTACCCGGATTGAGCACGACGCCCGGCTTTTTTCCCAGAGCGCGAATGAGCTGAAGCGTGCGATGAACGTGCGGGCCGGCCTCCGGATGGACCGTGATGCCGTCGGCGCCGGCGTCGGCGAACTCCTTCACGTAGGGGTCGACCGGAGAAATCATCAAATGCACGTCGAGCGGTTTTTTGGCGTGCGGTTTGATCGCGCGTACGACCAGCGGTCCGATCGAGATGTTCGGCACGAAGTGGCCGTCCATCACGTCGACATGGATCAGATCCGCCCCGGCCGCCTCCACAGCCGCGATCTCGGCCCCAAGCTGGGCGAAATCAGCCGACAGAATGGACGGTGCGATGCGGATTTTGTTGGCCATACGCGACCATAAGTGACGGATTCTGCCTGACGCCGCAAGGCAATTGGGCGCTCAGGCCGCGCCACGCTTGGCGCGCAGTACGCTGCCCATTTCGGTTTCGATTCGCGGCCACACGGTCAGCGCCACGACAAGCACCGGCAGCCACATGATGCGCGACTGGTAGCGGCCATGCGGACCGGAAAATACGCCGCAAACGAACGCGTTGCCGAGCAGCGCCACGAGGACAAACGCCGGCAGCACCGCCTTGCGCCACTCGCCGCGCCGCGCGAATTGGCGAAGCAGCAGAAAGAGCGAGCCCAACGCCAGGAACGCGACGGGCACATGCACGATATTCACGGGCAGGAACCAGATCGCACCTTCCTGCTGATAGGCGTGGTCGTAATCCGAAACCTGCTGCGGAATGGCGACCTTGAATTCCTGGTTCAGCACCCATTCCTGCGGCACGATGCCGTCGCCGGTCTGGAACCAGACGAACTGGAGCGCTGCGTCCTTCAAAGCGGCCACCGCGTTCGCAACCGGATAGCGCTTGAGACTCGCGGCGACCAGCGCGGCCGACTCCGGCTCGCGCTTTTCGAAGCCGCCCACCTTGCGGAACGGGCTGATCCAGGACTCCCAGAGCCAGGCGTCGGCGCGCTTGGGCAGCTTGTCCTTGTAGGTGCAGATCCGGTAGCCGGCTTGCGGACAATCGCTGTCGAGCACGGGCTTGATCAGGCCGTCCTCCATCATGCGGGCCTCGAGGAAGATCGCGCCCGAGCGGGAAAGGAAGACGTGGCGCGTAAGGCTGTAGTTGCAGGCGACAACGGAGCCGACGGCGACGGCGAAAGTCAGCGCGCAGAGCAGCAAGCGCGGACGCGGTACGTCGATTTGCTCGATCCAGCGCGCGGGCGCGACGCGCATCAAGGCGAGAACGGCAAGCAAGCCGCCCGACAGGCCAATGTGCGAAGGATGCGCGGCGATGGCGAAGGCGGTGACCGCAGCGAGCGAGATAAGTCTTGCGCGACCGAGATCCGGGCCGTGAAACGCGAACAGGTAGAACCCGATCGCGACAAGCGCGACGAAACAATCCGGCTCGATCTGCGCGGCGTACCAGGGCAGACCCGAGCCGATCGAGACGACGATGCCGATGGAGAGCAACGACCACAGCGACAGACCCGGCCGCACGGCGCGCGCGAATTCCGTAATCACGAACGACGTCATCAGGCATTGCGCGATCGCGACCAACCAGAGACTTTCGCGACCGCCGGCAGCCGCAAGGAACTCCGAATAGACCGGCGAGCGCTCGGCCAGGAAGACGTGTCCCAGACCCTGGAGCATGTAGGCGCCGGTATCGTAGAAAATGATCGGAAAGCCGTTCCAGATCGCCACCGAAAGGAGGATCGGGCACAGCAGCAGGATCGCCGCTAGTTCGCCGACTGGCGTGCTGACCGGCGCGGCCGGAAGTGCAAACCGGCCCGGTCGCGCAGCCAACCGGCCCACAACGGAACTGCCCAACTCGCTCATTCTTCCGGTAATACCCCGACGCCTGGCGGGACAATGCCTGCAGTCATGCTGCAGTGCAAAGTGACAAAATAGACAGGCGGCCGGCAGCCAAAAAAGCCGCGGATTTCTTGGCGATTCGCGATGCCTGCGCGGTTGACTACCGCGCCCCCCGCCCTACACTCGCGCGCACTTCGTTTGCGGATTTTTTCGAGGATTTTCATGGCGGATACTCCGCACCCGGCGCCGCGCGTGCGCCCACTCTCCCCACATATCGGCATCTATCGCTGGCCGATCACGATGGCGACGTCGATCGCCCACCGCGTGACCGGGGGAGGACTGGCGGCCGGGACGGTCCTCTTGTGTTGGTGGTTGGTCGCCGTCGCCAGCGGACCCCAGCCGTTCAACACCTTTGTCGCTCTTGCAGCCACGCCGCTCGGACAGCTCGTCCTGTTCGGATTTACGTGGGCGCTTTGCTACCACCTGCTCAACGGCATACGCCATCTCGCGTGGGACCTTGGTTACGGCTTTGCCGTTCCCACGGCGAACAGAACGGGCATCCTGGTGGTGGTGTCCTCCGTTTTGCTTGCGGTCATCGCTTTCGGCCTCGCCTACTCCGGACACGGAGGCTATTACCAATGAGCCTCGAAACCCCGCTTCACAAAGTACAGGGTATGGGTTCCGCCCATTCCGGCGTCGGTCACTTCTGGCGCCAGCGCGTCACTGCGGCGGCGCTCATTCCTCTCACGATCTGGTTCGGCATTTCGGCGCTCGGCCTGGTCGGCGCGCATGAAGCGGCGACGCTCGCTTTCCTGTCGCAGCCGCTCAACGCGATCCTGATGGCCGCCTTCGTCGTCATTCTCCTGTTCCATCTGGCGCTCGGCCTGCAGGTGATCATCGAAGACTACGTCCACGGCAACGGATCGAAACTCTTTCTCTTGTTGTTGATGCGCGGATTTACGATCGCCGCGGGCGCGACGTCGATCTTTGCTCTTCTCCGTATTGCGGGACCGCTCTAAATGACCGCCTACACCATCATCGACCATACGTTCGACGTCGTCGTCATTGGCGCCGGCGGCGCGGGCCTGCGCGCGACCCTGGAGTGCGCAACACACGGCCTCAAGACCGCCTGCATCACCAAGGTGTTCCCGACGCGCAGCCACACCGTCGCCGCACAGGGCGGGATATCCGCCGCTCTCGGCAACATGGGCGAAGACGATTGGCGCTGGCACATGTACGACACCGTCAAGGGCTCGGACTGGCTAGGCGACCAGGATGCGATCGAATATCTGTGCCGCAACGCGCCGGAAGCGGTCTATGAGCTCGAACATTTCGGCGTTCCGTTCTCGCGAACGGAGGAAGGCAAGATCTATCAGCGCGCGTTCGGCGGCATGACCTCCAATTACGGCAAAGGCATCGCCCAGCGAACCTGCGCCGCGGCCGACCGGACGGGGCACGCCATCCTCCACACGCTCTACGGCCAGTGCGTCAAGCATGAAGTCAATTTCTTCATCGAGTTCTTCGCCCTCGACCTGATCATGGACGACGGCGCGGTCGTCGGCGTCATGGCCTGGAACCTCGACGACGGCACGATCCACCGCTTCCGCGCGCACAAGGTGATCATCGCGACAGGCGGATATGGCCGCATCTATCTCTCCTGCACCGGCGCCCACACCCAGACGGGCGACGGCAACGCGATGGTCCTGCGCGCGGGGCTGCCGCTCCAGGACATGGAATTCGTGCAGTTCCATCCGACCGGCATTTTCGGAGCCGGCGTCCTGATCACCGAAGGCGTGCGCGGCGAAGGCGGGTATCTCACGAACTCGGAAGGCGAGCGCTTCATGGAGCGCTATGCACCGAACGCCAAGGACCTCGCCTCGCGCGACGTCGTATCCCGTGCGATGACGATCGAAATCCGGGAAGGCCGCGGCGTGGGTCCGAACAAGGACCATATCTACCTGCACCTCTCGCATCTCGATCCCAAGATCATTCACGAGCGCCTGCCCGGCATCTCCGAAAGCGCGCGCATCTTCGCCGGCGTGGACGTGACCAAAGAACCGATCCCGGTTCTGCCGACCGTCCACTACAACATGGGCGGCATCCCTTGCCGCTACACCGGCGATGCGTTGACGCTCAAGGACGGCAATCCCGACACGCCGATCCAGGGCCTCATGGCGGTCGGCGAGGCGGCTTGCGTCTCCGTCCATGGCGCGAACCGGCTCGGGTCGAATTCGCTCATCGATCTGGTCGTCTTCGGCAAAGCGGCCGGCGCGCATGCGGCGGAGTCGCTCAAGGGGATCACGGGTCATCACGACCTGCCCAAGAATGCCGGCGACGAGGCGCTCGCCCGGCTCGACAAGTATCGCAATGCCAAGGGCGGCACGCCGACCGCCGAGCTGCGCCTGGCGATGCAGAAGGCGATGCAGGTCGATGCGGCCGTTTTCAGGACCGGCGAGACGTTGGCCAACGGACAAAAGAGCATCGACGAAATCTACGCGCGGTTGAAGGATGTCAGGGTCAGCGACCGCTCCATGATCTGGAACACCGACCTCGTCGAGACGCTCGAATTCGAGAATCTCATCCAGCAGGCGATCGTCACGGTCGAAGGCGCGGTCGTGCGGCACGAGAGTCGCGGCGCCCATGCGCGGGAAGACTTCCCGAACCGGGACGATGCGAACTGGATGAAACACACCCTGGCATGGCTCGATCCGGCGACCGGACAGGCGCGCCTCGACTATCGGCCGGTGCACACCTACACGCTCACCAACGAAGTCGAATACATCCCGCCGAAGGCGCGAACCTACTGAAGCCTGTTCTCGCGCCTTGTTAGGAGCAGACATGGGCAAGCGTCTCGAAGTCGCAGATATCGTGTCACATCTCGGTTCGGGCTACCCAAAGCCCTTCGACGTTCCCGTCGCGCGCCGCGAAAGAAAGCGGCTCGCCGAAGCTGCCGGCCTGACGAAGATCGGGGTGACTCTGCTCCGGCTGCCGCCCGGCGGGTGGTCGACGCAAAGACACTGGCACATGCAAAGCGACGAATTCGTCTACGTCCTCGCCGGCGAAGTCGTCCTCGTCACGGACGATGGCGAGGAGACCATGCGCAGCGGAGACGCCGCGGGATTCCGGGCGGGCGATCCGAACGGACATCATCTCCAGAACCGTTCGGCGGCGGACGCGCTCATACTCGAGATCGGCAATCACTTGTCGAACGACACCGCGCTCTATCCCGACATCGACCTGGTCGCGTCGCTGATCGACAACCGCACCGTGCTGACGCATCGCGACGGCCGCCTGTACGGCGTGTCATAACAATGGAAGAGCTGGCGGTTGCCATGAACAGCGGGATCAAGTGACGCTCGAACCGCTGCTGCACGCGCCGCTGGCCATAAAGCTGCATGTCGCGACGGTCGTTCCCGCCGCACTTGTCGGAACCTATCTGATATTCGTCAGCCGAAAAGGCGCGCCGTGGCATCGCCTGCTCGGCTATCTGTATCTGGTCCTCATGTCGATCACGGCGGTGACGACCTTGTGGATTCACGCCCTCATGCCGAACGGGCCGCTTTTCGGCTTCAGCCCGATCCATCTCCTGATCCCGCTGACGCTTTTCGGCGTTTACAACGCCCTCGCAGGCGCCTGGTCGCACGACATCACACGCCACCGTTCTGCCATGCTGAGCGTTTACATTGGCGGAATCGTGCTGGCGGGAGGATTGACGTTCCTCCCGGGGCGTATCATGCACGCCATCGTCTTCGCCCATTGAAACGCGAAGCGGCAAGCGGAGCGCGTCAAATCGGGACTTGCACGCAGGTGCGAGATTCCGCGACGCGGGGTGATTCGCGCTCGATAGTCGGGCCGTTCTGCCCTATCGTCGGCGTGTGAAGTTCGTGCAGAGTCGGAGCTCTGCGTAAAAAGCGTGCGGTCGCCGG
>Ga0335070_10001472_pt1 | contig 27241 bp, 23 predicted proteins | sample Lox_Sample_13_FD_206722 | JGI IMG/M metagenome (GOLD analysis project Ga0335070, IMG submission 206722) | Soil microbial communities from Loxahatchee National Wildlife Refuge, Florida, United States - Lox_Sample_1.3 | ecosystem: Environmental > Terrestrial > Soil > Wetlands | place: USA...
GATCGAACGCAGGCATTGAGTCGAGATTTCGGGGTGTAGCTCAGCCTGGTAGAGCGCTACGTTCGGGACGTATAGGTCGCAGGTTCAAATCCTGTCACCCCGACCAATTCAACGCACTTGCATGCCCCGGCGACAGTGGTTGAGGGCGTTCGTTCCTAGGTACTTCTACCGCTCTCCTGCCCCTCCCGCTGAAATATAGAATCCAACGCATGGCGCCGGATTGAACGGCGTGCGTGCCGAGCGGGAGGATTCGCGAGCATTCCACGGACCCAGTCAATCGTCTCATGACGACCTCGGTATTGACCGTGGATGTCGGCGATCCGGCCGGCGAGGTGTTGCGGCTCTTCGCGGGTTACCCGGTTCACCACCTGCCGGTGCTGGACCAGGGAAAAGTGGTCGGCATGCTCAGCTCCGCGGACGTCATGAAGCTGGAGCTGTTCCTGCCCAAGGGCAGCAAATCCCCGATTGCCTATCTCAATGAACGCCTGAAGGTGGGCGCACTCGTGCGGCGGCCCGTGCTGACCGTTCAACCGCACCAGCCGGTGGAGGCCGCGGCGCAGCTGATGGCGCAGCACGGCGTGCACGCCCTGGCCGTGGTCGATGCGCAAGATCATCTGCTCGGCATCATCACGACCACCGACATCATGGATGCCGCGCTCAGGGGCCACGAGGGCAATCCGGCAGCGGGCTCATCCGCGCAGCCCACGGAGCCGGAGCCCCACATGCTGACCCTCACCCCGGAGCAATTCAGCCGGGCGCTGGCGGCAGCGAAGGCGAAGTCCGGCACGGATCGTGACCCGGACTTCGTTCACCAGGCGCTGTGCTACACGCATGCGCGGGTCGCATTGCTGGAACAGCTCCGGCATGTGGCGAGCCGCTTCATGCAGGCCGGGCAGGATCAACAACTGCACACGGCGCTGCGCAAGGCGATCGATGCGGTCAACCGCGCTGAACAGGAGGGTTATATCGAAGCCGCCAACCCGGTGTGACGCCAAGTCCGGATCGCGGATCGGATCCGCGCCCGGGCCGGCCATCGCAGCCGGCGGCCCGCCTACCCGCCGCCGAAGCGGAGCTTTGCCACCAGCACTGCCGCCGCCAGCACGACGGTCACCGAGTTCGCGATGATCACCGGCATCGCCTGGATGACCAGGCCGTACGCCAGCCACAGCGCCGCTCCCAGCGTGAACATGCCGTAGGTGGCCAGCGAGATGTCGCGCGTGCTGCGCGACCGCCACACCTTGATCACCTGCGGCAGGAACGAGACCGTCGTCAGGAACGCCGCCGCATAGCCGATGGACTCAGCGGCCATGCGTCTTGCCCGCCGCGCCGGCTACCACCACAGCCCGTACAGCGCGATGAGGATCGCGATCACCGCGGCCGCGCCGATGTTGAAGCCGGCGCTGGTCGAGTAGTCGATGTTCTCGAGATCAACGCGCAGCGCCGCTTCGCGCTTCGGCTGCGCGAGCGAGATCACGGCGGCCAGCGCGAGGCACAGCACGAACACGAGTCCGACGCGATCCATGAACGGGAGCGAGGGCCACGCGTACTTCAGCGCCAGCGACAGCACCGCGGATCCGACGGCTGCGACGAGCGCGCCGGCGGCGGTGCAGCGATCCCAGAACATGCCGAGCAGGAAGATCACGCAGATGCCGGGCGTGAAGAAGCCGGTGAATTCCTGGATGTACTGGAAGGCCTGGTCGAAGCTGCCGAGCAGCGGCTTGGCGGAGATGATCGCGATGACCAGCGCCGTGACCGCCGTCAGGCGGCCGACCAGCACCAGCTTCTGCTGCGAGGTCTGCGGCTTCATCGGCCGGTACACGTCCATCGTGAAGATCGTCGCGATCGAATTGATCTTGGAACCGAGCGAGGCGACGATCGCGGCGATCAGCGCGGCGAACACGAGGCCGAGGATGCCCGAGGGGAGCATCGCCATCAGGTGCGGATAGGCCTGGTCGGGCTTGGGCAGGTTCGGCGCGAGCGCGACGGCCGCGATGCCCGGCAGCACGATGATCACCGGCATCAGCAATTTCAGGAACGAGGCGAGCACGATGCCCTTCTGCGCCTCGCGGATGTCCTTGGCGCCGAGCGCGCGCTGGATGATGTACTGGTTGAAGCCCCAGTACGACACGTTCATGACCCACATGCCGCCGAGCAGCACCGACAGTCCCGGCAGGTCCTTGTAGTTGGGGTTGCTCTTCGGCAGGATCATGTGGAATTTCTCGGGGAAATTCGTCGTCAGCGCGTGGAAGCCGGCGACCACGCCGGCGCCGCCGCTGACCTTGTTCAGCGCGATGAAGCTGATGATCAGGCCGCCGAGCACCAGGAGCGACACCTGCACGATGTCGGTCAGCGCGACCGCCTTCAGTCCGCCGTACAGCGCGTAGATGCCGGCGAACACGCCGAGCGCGATCAATGCGGTCTGCACATCGACGCCGGTGACCGTGCTCACCGCGGTGGCGCCGAGCCACAGGATCGACACGAGGTTCACGAACACATAGACGCCGAGCCAGAAGATCGCCATCACGGTGCGCACCGTGGTGCTGAAGCGGCGCTCGAGGAACTCGGGCATCGTGTAGATCGAGTTCTTGAGGAAGATCGGCACGAAGTACTTGCCGACGATCAGCAGCGTCAACGCGGCCATCCACTCGTAGGAGGCGATGCCCAGGCCGATCACGTAGCCGGAGCCGGACATGCCGATGATCTGCTCGGCCGAGATGTTCGCGGCGATCAGCGAGGTGCCGATGGCCCACCACGGCAGCGCGCGGCTGGCGAGGAAGTAGTCCTGCGCGTCCTTCTGGTGCGTGCCCTTCTCGCGCGAGACCCACTGGGCGAGCGAGAAAATGCCCACGGCATAGATGACGATGATGGCGATGTCGAGCGTTGAGAGTGTCAAGGCGTTCCCCTGTTGTTCTGATGGTCGTCCCCGCGGGCGCGCAGTATAGACCGCGCCCGGAGCCAGTGACCAAGGCCTGGCCCCTGTTCCCGGGCTTGCGGACCGCGACGCGGCGCACAGCCACGACATGACGTAAGTCGTCACAATTGCAGGGTTTGAAGGCGTCCGACGACAGCTCACTTCCCATAATCATGCACTGCAAAAAACGCCCGGGCGATCGCTGGCCCCATGCGCTATATTGGCCTGATCTCGACCTTTCTCCCGGGGATGGCAGGCCTGTTGCCAGGCCGCCCTGTCTGCAACGGTAAGCGAAGATGATCTCAAAGGAACAAGTCGGCGCGGTCATCGAACTGTGGAAGGACGTCCTGAAGGTCACGGACGTCGAGATGGACCGCGGCTTCGCCGACCTGGGCGGCACCTCGCTGGCCGCCAACCAGTTCGTCGCGCGCCTGAACCAGCAGTTCGGCATCAGGGTGCCGGTGATCCGGGTGTTCGAGTACCCGACGCTGCGACTCCTGCTGCGCTTCCTCGTCGAGGGCGCCGCCGCGCCGCCGGCCAAGGCCACCGCCACGGCTTCGAAGTCGCGCGCCGCCAGGCCGTCGAAGACGATCCGCGAGAACCACGACGTCGCGATCATCGGCATGGCCTGCCGCTTCCCCGGCGCGCGCAACCTGGAGGAGTTCTGGAAGAACCTGCTCGACGGCCGCGACACGATCACGATCCTCGATGATGCGACGCTCAGCCCCGAGGTGCCGGCCGAGATGCGCAACGACCCGCGCTACGTGCGCGCGGCCGGGCTGATCGACGATCCCTACGGGCTCGACGCCGAGTTCTTCGGCATCAATCCGGCCGAGGCCAAGCTCATCGATCCGCAGCAGCGCGTGCTGCTCGAAGTGTCGTGGCATGCGCTCGAGCATGCGGGCGAGGCGCCCGGGCGCATGACCGAACGCGTGGCCGTATACGCCGGCACCGAGGACAACAGCTACTACCGCGCGGAGATCGCGCCGTTCCCGACCGCCGAGCGGCGCGCCGGGCGTTTCTCGATCATGACGGGAAACGAGAAGGACTACGTGGCGATGCGCATCGCGCACAAGCTGAACCTGAAGGGTCCGGCCGTCAGCGTGCACACCGCCTGCTCGACTTCGCTGGTCGCGGTCATCATGGCCTGCAAGAGCCTGCGCATGCACGAGTGCGACATGGCGCTGGCCGGCGGTTCATCGGTGCATTTCCCCACGCCCGAGGGCTACTACTTCCAGGAAGGCGGCGTATTCAGCTCGGATGGGCACTGCCGGCCGTTCGACAGGAACGCGGAAGGCACGAACTTCACCGACGGCGCCGGCATGGTGGTGTTGAAGCGCGTCGAGGATGCGATCCGCGATGGCAACACGATCTTCGCGGTCATCAAGGGCGGCGCGATCAACAGCGACGGCGGCGACAAGGGTTCGTTCTCGGCGCCGAGCGTCAACGGCCAGGCCGCGTGCATCCGCGACGCGCTCGCCGACGCCGGCGTCGATGCCGGCACGCTGCAGTTCCTCGAGGCGCACGGCACCGCGACGCCGATCGGCGATCCGATCGAGATGGAGGGGCTGCGCCAGGCGTTCGCGACGCGCGCCGATCCGTCCCGGTTGCAGTACTGTGGCCTCGGCTCGGTCAAGAGCAACATCGGCCACACCACCGCCGCGGCGGGCGTGGCGAGCCTGATCAAGACCGCGATGGCGCTGCGGCATACGGTGATTCCGGGCACGGTGCATTTCCAGAGCCCGAACCCCGGGCTCGAGATCGAGAACTCGCCGTTCTACATCGTGGCGAAGACGATGGACTGGCCGCGCGGCGAACCGCTGCGCCGCGCCGGCATCAGCTCCTTCGGCATCGGCGGCACGAACTCGCACGTCATCGTCGAGGAAGCGCCGCCGCCCACGCTCAATGACGAGGCGGGCCCGGAACGGCCGTTCGAACTGTGGCCGGTGTCGGCGCGCACCATCGCGCAGCGCGATGCGCTGCTGCAGTCGCTGACCGCCGAGCGCTACTGGCCGCGCGATGTCGCGCACACGCTGCAGGCCGGCCGCGCGCGTTTTGCGTTCCGCGGCGCGCGCGTGCGGCTGAGCCAGCTGCCGGATGACGACCTGCTGGTCCAGCCGGCGCAGCGCGCGATCGACGAGCCCCGCACGGTGTTCATGTTCCCCGGCCAGGGCGCGCAGTACATCGGCATGGGCCGGAGCCTGTACGAGTCGATCCCCGAATTCCGCGCCACCTTCTCGCGGGTGTGTGAACTGCTGAGTGCCGAGATGGGGCTCGATTTCAAGGCCTTCATCTTCGACGATGCGAACGTCGAGACGCTCGAGAACACGCGCTTCACGCAGCCGGCGCTGTTCGCGATCGAGGTGTCGCTCGGCCGCATGCTGCTCGACTTCGGCCTCAGGCCCGACTACATGATCGGCCACAGCATCGGCGAGTTCGTCGCCGCGCACCTGGCCGGCGTGTTCAGCCTCGAGGATGCCGTGCGCCTGATCGCCGCGCGCGGCCGGCTGATGGCCGACCTGCCGCGCGGCCGCATGCTCTCGGCGCGCGGCGCGGTGGCCGCGGTGCTGGCCGCGGCCGGCGAGCCGGTCGACGTCGCCTCGGTCAACGGCCCGGTGCACAGCGTGCTCGCCGGAGACTTCGAGCAGATCGCCCGCGTGCAGGCGAGGCTCGAGGCGGCGAACATTCCCTGCCGCCCGCTGCACACCTCGCACGCCTTCCATTCGGCGATGATGGAGCCGGTGGTCGCGCCGTTCCTCGACATCGTGCGCGGCGTGAAGTTGAGCGCGCCGCAGTTGCCGATCATTTCGACCGTGACCGGCGAAGCCATGACGGACGCCGATGCGACCAACCCCGAGTACTGGGCCGGGCACCTGCGCGCCACGGTGAAGTTCTCGCCGGCGGTGTTCAAGGCGCTCGCCCTGGGGGCCAACGTGTTCCTCGAGTGCGGCCCGCGCACGACGCTGTCGAGCCTGGCCGTGCAGCACTTCGCCAGCACCGACAAGGGCGCCGACGAACGCATCGCCGTGGCCATGCTGGCCGACAGCCCGGCGCCGCTGGCGGAAATCGGCGGGGTGGGTTCCGCGCTCGCGCGCCTGTGGTGCGCAGGCATCGAGCTGCCGTGGGAGCGCATCTGGGCCCCGGGGCGCAAGGTGCCGCTGGTCACCAGCTATCCATTCACGCACAAGCAGTTCCGGTTTTCCGAAGGGCGCGTGCCGGAAATTCCCACCGCGGCAAGCCATGCGGTGCCGGTGGCGCAGCTCGCGGCGCCGGCGGCGGCGGCCGCTGCGCCCGCGGCCGCACACGGCGCGGTGAATGGCGCGGCCGCGCACGCCGCCGCCGCGCTGAACGGCACGGCCGCCGGCGCGGGCGCGCTGGACGAGAAATCCGCGTTGGTCGCGCAACTGGGCCAGCTGTTCGGGGAGTATTCGGGGCTGTCGATCCAGTCGTCGGAATCGACCTTCGTCGAACTGGGCTTCGATTCGCTCCTGCTGATGCAGATCGGCGTGCAGATCGGAAAACTGTTCGGCGTGTCGGTGGCGCTGCGTGACCTGATGCAGCGCCTCAACACCCTGCCGGCACTGGCCGCCCACATCCTGGCGACGGCCGCGCCCGACAAGCTGCAGCACCTGCGCGCGCCCGCGCCCGCCGCGTTGCCGGTGGCCATGGCCGCGGCAGCGCCGGTCGCCGCTTCCGTGCCGCCCGCGCTGCACGCGGCGCCCGCCAGCGCGACGGCCAACGGCGCCGCGATGCCCTCGCCGGCGATGACGCTCGCGTTCGACGACGCCCAGTCGTTGCGCGCGCAATTGCAGATCCTGCAGGCGCTGGTCGCCCAGCACCAACGCCACCTCGAGCAACTGGTGCCCGAATTGGCCGCCAGCGCCCATGGCGCGCCGCTGCCGCTCGCGGCCACGGCCCCCGCCCGGGGCGAAGCGGCGCCGGCCGCCGGCGCGGGCAACGGCGCTGGCCACGGCAAGACGCCGTTGCTGCGCGGCCAGCGCGCGCAACCGCCGGCCGCCGGCGCATTCCGTGCGAACGTCGGCCATGGACAGGAGTGGGTTGCCTACGACGCAGCCGCCCGTCGCTACGAACTCATCGAACGCTGAGCGGGCCTGCATCGAGGCTGCCCCCGATGAGTACCGGCCGCGCGACCTTCGCCCCCGCCCAGCTGTTCGGCACCGAACGGCGCATCGCCAGCAGCCGCGCGCAGCAGGCGGTGTTCGCCAACGCGATGCTCGATCCGGCGCTGTCGCTGGCCTACAACCAGTGCATCTCGATCCTGTTCCCCGAGCGCCCCGACGGCGACGTGCTGTACTCGGCGCTGCTGAACCTGCTGCAGCGCCACGCATCGCTGCGCAGCCACTTCAGCGCCGACGGGCGCCAGCTGTGCATCCGGGAGCGCATCCCGTTCGAACTGCCGATCGTGCGCATCGAAGGCGGGACCGCGGAGCAGCGCCAGGCGCACTACGAGCAGTGCATCCGCGCCGAGATGGCGCATCGCTTCGACCTGACGGAAGGCCCGCTGTTCCGCGCCACGCTGTTCGATCGCGGCGGCGAGGGCCAGGTGCTCGCCTTCAACTGCCACGCCGCCGTCGTCGACGGCTGGTCGCTGAACATCATCCTGACGGAGCTGCCGGCGCTGTACGGCGATCTCGTCGCCGGGCGCCGCGAGACCAGCCTGCCGCCGGCCGACCCGCTGGTTGAATCGCAGGCGGAGACGATCGCGCGCGAGCGCGATGCGGGCGCGCTGGTCGATCACTGGAAGAAGGTGTTCGCCGACGGCGTGCCGGTGCTCGACCTGGCGACCGACCGGCCGCGGCCGCACGTGCGCCGCTACGAGTCGCGGCGCGAGGACTACAAGCTCGACCCCGCCGTGTACGAGCTCATCAAGGCGGTCGGCGCGCGGCAGGGCACCAGCGCGTTCGTGACGCTGCTGGCGGCGTTCACGCTGTACATCGCGCGCCTGTCCGGGCAGCGCGACTTCATCGTCGGCGTGCCGACGCCGGGCCAGCTCGCCGCCGGCAAGCGCCGGCTGCTCGGCAACGACACGCGCACGCTGCCGATCCGCTGCACCGTCGAGGACGATGACACCTTCGCCAGCTACGCACAGCGCACGCGCGACCGGTTCTTCGCCGCCTACGACAACCAGTGGGTCGCGTTGCCCGACCTGAGCCGCGCGCTCGGCCTCAAGTTCGATCCGGCGCGCGGCAGCTGCATCGCCGTGGCCTTCGGTTTCGACGCGGGATTCGAGCAGCCTCATTTCAGCTACGGCGAACTGCGCGCCACGCATTTCTTCAATCCGCGCCTGTGCGAGGAATACGAGCTGCAGGTCAACGCGGTCGTCGAGCACGGCACGCTGGTGCTCGAGTGCGCCTACAACGACAGCCTGTTCGACGCGGCGCAGGTGCACCGGCGGCTCGAGCAGTTCGAGTGCCTGCTGCGCTCGATCGGCCAGCAGCCGGAGCGCAAGGTGCTGGAGCTCGCGCTGGTGCCGCCATCGCAGGTCGAGCAGATGGACCGCGCACTGAACCAGACGCAGATGCCGTTCGAGCGGGCGCTGTGCGTGGACCAGCTGGTCGCGCGCAGCGTGCAGGCCACGCCGGACAAGATCGCGGTCGAGTGGAACAGCGTGCGGCTGAGCTACGGCGCGCTGTGGGCGCGATCGGGCGAGGTGGCCCGCGCCCTCGTCGACGCCGGCGCCGGCCCGCAGTCGCTGGTCGGCGTGATGCTGGAGCGCTCCGCCGACCTCGTCGCGGTGCTGCTCGGCGTGTGGCGCGCCGGGGGCGCGTTCGTGCCGCTCGATCCGGCCTATCCGGAGGAGCGGCTCGACTACATGATCGAGCATTCCGGCATGAAGCTGATCCTGGCCGATCGGCCGCTGGCGCTCGACAAGTTCAGCGCGCGGCCGCGCTGCATCGACGTGCGCGCGATCACCGCCGGCGGCACGTTCACCGACTTCGCGCGACGCGATTCCGAAGACCTGGCGTACGTGATCTACACCTCGGGATCGACCGGCAAGCCCAAGGGCGTGCAGGTGCCACACCGGTCGCTGAACAACTTCCTGACGACGATGCGCACGCAGTTGCCCGGCTTCCCGGCCGACCGGCGCCTGCTGGCGGTGACGACGCTGTCCTTCGACATCGCCGAGCTCGAACTGTGGCTGCCGCTGGTCAGCGGCGCGACCACGGTGATCGCCGATCGCGCGACCGTCGTCGACGGGCCGGCGCTGGCGCAGGCGCTGGCCGACCAGCGCATCAACGTGCTGCAGGCCACGCCCTCGACGTGGCGGCTTCTGCTGATGTCGGGCTGGCCGGGCGATCCGGCATTGACCGGGCTGTGCGGCGGCGAAGCGCTGCCGCCCGACCTGGCCGACACGCTGCGCACTCGCCTCGGCGCGTTGTGGAACATGTACGGGCCGACCGAGACGACGGTGTGGTCGACGATCGACCGCGTGAGCTCGCACGAGGTGACGATCGGCAAGCCGATCGGCAACACGCAGACCTATGTGCTCGATGCGCACCAGGCCTGGGTGCCGTGGGGGAGCCTCGGCGAACTGTGGATCGGCGGCGATGGCGTGACGCACGGTTACCTTGCGCGCGAGGACCTGACGCGCGAGCGCTTCGCGCCGAATCCCTTCACCGGGCAGGGCCTGATCTACCGCACCGGTGATGTCGTGCGGCTGCGGCAGGACGGCCGCATCGAATACGTCGGCCGCAACGACTTCCAGGTCAAGGTGCGCGGCTACCGCATCGAGCTCGGCGACGTGCAGCATGCGCTGGCGCGGCTGCGCGAGATCCGCCAGTGCGTGGTCGTCGTGCGCGAGCGCGAGCCGGGCGACGCGCACCTGGTGGCCTACTACACGCTGCGCGACGGCGCACGCTGCGACGCGCAGGACCTGCGCGGCCGGCTGCGCGAGGCGCTGCCGGAATACATGGTGCCGGGCTGGTTCGTCGAGCTGCAGCAACTGCCGCTGACCGACAACGGCAAGATCCACCTCAAGGCGCTGCCCGATCCGTTCCGCCAGGACGCGGCGCAGCGCGCCGCGGCGGACTCGCCGCTCGATCAGGCCGAGACGGCGCTGGCGAAGCTCCCGGGCATCGCCGAGGTCGCGCTGGTGTTCCCGGAACCGCGTGCCGCCGATGCGCGGCCCGTGGCCTTCGTCGTTCCCCGCAACGGCGCCGCGCCCTCCGCCATCGAGATGCGGCGCGCATTGCGTGGCGTCGGCAGCGAGGCGCTGATCCCCGCGACGGTCATCGCCGCCGGCGCCCTGCCCCGCAGCGGCGGCGCGCTCGCGCGCGATCGGCTCTCGCGCAGCGCGCCCGGCGGCGCCGACGCGCCGCGCTCGCCGGCCGAACTGCTGCTCGCGAGCCTGTGGCGCGACACGCTCGGCGTGCCCGCGGTGGGCCGGCAGGACAATTTCTTCGAGCTCGGCGGCGATCCACTGGGCGCGAACGAGGTCGTGGTCCGCGTCCGGGTGCGCACCGGCCGGCGGCTGGACGCCAGCCTGATGATCAGCGAGAACCTGGCGCAACTGGCCGCGCGGCTGCAGGCCGCCAACGGCGGCGGTGGCGCGGCATGACACCCTTCTTTTTCGGCGATCCGAAGCGGCCGCTGTACGCGCGCTACCACGCGCCGCGCGTGGCGGCTGCGCCCGGCCCGGCGGTGCTGCTGTGCCCGTCGATCGCGCACGAGCACGCCGGCAGCAGCGCCGCGCTGTCGGTGCTCGCGCGCCGGCTGGCGGCGAATGGCCGCCACGTGCTGTGCTTCGATTTCAGCGCGACCGGCGAATCCGCCGGCGACATCGGCCGCGGACAGTTCCTGCGCTGGCTGCGAGATGTCGACCTGGCCCTCGAGGAACTGGCGGGCCTCGCCGGCACCGGCGGGATCGCCGTCGCCGGCGTGCGCGTCGGCGCGCTGCTCGCCGCGACCGCGCTCGCGACGGTGCACCGGGCGGTGCACCGGCTGGTGCTGTGGGATCCGGTCGAACGTGGCGCGGAATTCATGGCCGCGCTCGAGGCGCAGCACCGCCGCCAGCTCGGACGCCGCCGGCCCGCGCCCGCCGGGCACGAAGACCTGCTCGGCTACCGCTTCCCTGCCGACCTGCGCCGCAACCTGGCGTTTACCGACCTGCGCGAAGTCCTCGCCTCGGCCGCGGGCCCGGCCGCGGTCATCGCCCGCTCGCTCGATGCGGCCGCAGCCGCGCTGGAGGCGCCATGAGCGAGCGGGCGGTGCAATTCGGCCGCACTGGCACGCTCGCCGGAGTACTCGCCACGCCCACCGCTACGGCCGCCGCTACGGCCGCCGACGACGCGCTGCCGCTGCTGGTGATGCCGCGTTCCGCGCTGCTGCAGGACGCCGCCCCGCGGCGCCTCACCGTCGAGCTCGCGCGCGCGGCACGCGAACGGGGCCTCCAATCGCTGCGCTTCGACCTCGGTGGCTGCGGCGACAGCGGCGAGCGCCCGGCGGGCGAGACCGACGATGCGGCCGCCGTCAACGACGTGTGCGACGCACTCGATTTCCTGGCGCGCCCGGATCCGCAGCGGCGCTTCGTGCTGCTCGGCGTAAACGCCGACCTGGACGCGATCGTTCGCGTGGCGGCGGAGGACGAACGCGTCGCGGGCCTCGTCTCGATCAACGGTCCGGCATTCCGCACCGGCGGCTACTGGCTGCGCCGCTGCGCACGCGCGCTGGTGTTTTCCGGATCGGGGCGGCCGGATGATAGCGAGGGGCGCGCCGCGGGCAGGCTCGCGCGCGACCGCCACGCGTTCGCGGCGGCGATCCAGGTCCTGGCCGACCGCGGCGTGCGCATGCTGCACGTCTACTCGGGCGGCGCCACCGCGCGCGAGTTCAACCATGCGCGCCAGTTCTGGTCCATGCTGCCGCCGTTGCGCACGAACGGCCGGCTGGCGGTCGCGCACCTGCCCGGGGCCGACCGCGGCTTCACCTGCCGCGAGGATCGCGGACAGCTGTACGACCTGTGCATCGAATGGATGACGCGATGAGCCCGCAATTCAGGCCGACGACGCCGGATGACGCGCTGCAGCTGCAGGTGCTCGCCGCGAGCGCGTTCGAGTCGCGCGCCCCGCTCGCGTTCGTCGATCGCGCCATGCTGCAGTGGAAATTCTGGTCGCCGCGCCCCGACTTCGCCCGCCCCCGTTCCTACGTGGTGGAGAGCCAGGGCCGCATCGTGGCCCACGCGGGCCTCTGGCCCGTCACCGTCGACGGGCTCGCGGGCGTGCACCTGATCGACTGGATGGCCGCCCCGGACGAACCCGGCGCCGGCGTATTCCTGCACCAGCACATGGCCGAGCAGTTCGACTTCCAGTTGTCGATCGGCGGCGCGCAGGCGGCGCTCGAGATCCTGCCGGCACTCGGCTTCACCCCGATCGGCACGGCCTGGTCGTGGGCGCGGCCGCTGCGCCCGCTGCGGCAGATCGCGCATCACCAGCAGCGCAACTGGCGGCTGGCGCCGCGCTACCTGCGCAACCTGTCGTGGTCGCTGTGGCCGCGTCGCCGCGGCGACGATGGCCACGCCTGCACCCTCGTGCCGGACTGTTCGAACGCCCAGCGCAGCGCGGCGTTCTTCGAGTACCTGCGCGGCTGCCCCGGGGCGCAGGTGCTGTGCTTCTCGATCGCGGACGCATCCGGCCCGGTCGGCGAATTCGCGCTCGCGGTGGTCGCGCTGCAGGCGCGCATCGCCGGCATCTGGCTGCAACGTCCCACCGTGGAGAACTGGACGCTGGCGCTCGAATGCGCGCAGCGCGCGGCGCTCGCGCACAGCGACGCGTGCGAGATCGTGTTTCGCGCGGCCGCCGGGGCGAGCCGGCTGGCGGCGCCGCGGGCCGGCATGCACCTCGTCGCGACCGAGCAGGTCTGCACGCGCGGACGCGACGGCGCTGCCGTGCATCCCGCGCTCGATTTCCAGCTGTGCGACAACGATGCCGTGTTCCTCACGCAGCACCACGCTCCGCGGTTCTCGACCTGAGTCGACGCGGGCGCCGACGCGGGCGCAGGCCTAGGCCGCCAGGTTCGTGCTGGTGCGGATCTCGGAGCCGATGCGAAAACGCACCTCGAACTGCTCGCCGGCCCTGATGCTGGCGGACAGGTGGGTGCGCAACTCGACGCGCAGCACACCGCTGCCGGGCGACAGCTCCACGATTTCCACCTCGAGGAAGTCGAACGCCGCGCCGGTGAGCGGATTGAGGCATTTATACAGCGTCTCCTTCGCGGAGAAGGCCAGGCCAAGGAACAGCTCGAAGCCGAGACGCGCCGCCCGCGCCCGCTCGAGCTCGGCGGGCAACAGCACCGAGGCGGACAGCTCCGCCGCGGCCGCGGGCGTGACCAGCCGCTCGAGGTCGATGCCGAGCGCGCGGTGGTGCGACTGCGATGCGGCCACCGCCCAGGCCGTGTCGGCCCCGTGCGCGATCGACCCGACGAATCCCGCGGGCCACACCGGACCGCGCCGCGCGTTGATCGGCAGCTCGGCGGTGCCGGCGAAGCCCGCCGCCTGCAGCGCCCGCCGCGCGCACCAGCGGCCGGCGAGGAATTCCATGCGGCGCCTGGGCACGGCACGCGCGAGCTGCGGGGGAAATGCGATCCCGAGCGCTTGCGCCGCCGCCTCGGGGCTGCCATGCATGTCGAGGTCGGCGATGCGGATCTCGCAGGCGTGGCAGTTCGGCGCGACGAGCTCTACCACAGGCCGCCGAGCGCCACGGTGATGGCCTCGCCGTTCACGCCGCCGGCCGCGTCGCTGCACAGGAACGCGATCACCTGCGCGACCTCGCGGGGCTCGAGCACCCGGTTCTGCGGATAGATCGCCGCCCGCTCGCGCCACACCTGCTCGACGCTGGTGCCGCGCCTCTCGGCTTCCGCGCGCGCCGATCGCTCCGCCATCTCGGTGCGCACCCACCCGGGCAGCACGGCATTGGACGTGACGCCGAACGGGCCCGCGTCCTGCGCCACGGCGCGAGCCAAGCCGATGAGGCCATGCTTCGAGGCGGTGTAGGCGCTGCCGGATCGCTCCGCCTTCTCGCCGGCGGTGGAACTGGTGAACACCAGGCGGCCGAAGCCACGCTGGCACATCCCGCCGACGGCCAGGCGCGCCAGCTCGAACGGCCCATCGAGATTGATGCGCATCGTCTCGCGCCAGGTCGCGGGGTCCTGCTCCCACACGAGCCGCTCGTGCGCCGATCCGATGCCGTGGTTGACGACCAGCAGGTCGATCGGCCCGAGGCGCCTTTCCGTCGCCTCGACGGCCTGCGCACAGCCCTCGGGCGTGCCGAGGTCGGCCGCGACATACTCGAGCCCGACGGAGGCGAGTTCGGCGGCGCTGCGCGCGACGATCATGACGCGTGCGCCCGCCTGCGCCAGCAGCAGTGCCGCCTCGCGGCCGATGCCGCGGCCGCCGCCCGTCACCAGCGCGACGCGTCCGTCCATCATGCGGACGATGTTACCAGAGGCGGCCTGTCGGGCCGTTACGCGCGCAACAGCCCCTGCAGCCGCGGCGCGGCGGCGCTGTCCGGAAACACGGCCGTGTCCAGTTCGCGGTCCGACAGTTCGAGCTGCACGTGCAGCACTTCCTTCATGGCCGAGCGCAGGTCGAGCGTCGGCCGCAGATCGCGACCCTCGTACAGCGAGCCGGCGCCGAGACCCGGCCAGTCCGCCAGCACGCGCCCGCCCGCGACCGCGCCGCCCAGCAGCCAGGCGGCCGAACCGGTGCCGTGGTCGGTGCCGCGCGTGCCGTTGCTGGCCGCCGTTCTTCCGAACTCGGTGGCCAGCAGCACGGCGGTCCTGCTCCAGGCCGGGCCGAGCGCGGTGCGCATTTCACGCAGCCCGGCATCGAGCGCGGCGAGCCGCGTCGCCAGCTGGCCCTGCGCGCCGCCTTCGTTGGCATGCGTATCCCAGCCACTGGTCTCCATGACCGCGACGCGCGGACCGTCATCGCGACGCAGGAAGCCCGCCAGCGCACGCACCGTCTCGAGGTAGCGCGCCGCGCCACCCCGCTGCGCCCCGGCGGCCGCCGGGGCGCCGCTGGCCGCCTGATCGCCGGCCATCGCCGGCATCATCGCATCCGCCGGCGACGCCGCCTGCGATTGCGCCTCTGCGGCGATCGCATCGCTGGCGAGCGCATCGGCGAGGCGTTGCGCCAGCAGCGGATCGCTGGCGTACAGATCGGCAACGCGTTGCAGGGTGTCCTCGCTGAGGCTGGCCAGCTTCGACGGTGCCCACGATGCCACGTCGGCGGGTCCGCGCATCACCAGCGGCACGTTGGCACCGAGCGCAATGCCCAGCCGCGCCGGCCGTGTGTCGCGCAGCGCCAGCGCGCGGTTGAGCCAGCCGCTTTCCGAAGCGTGCGGCCGGACCATGCCGCTTTCGAGCACGTCCTGTCCATCGAAATGCGATCGCTCGCGGTACGGCGTCGCGGCGGCATGCAGCACCGCGAGCTCGCCGCCCGCAAAACACTCGTGCATGAATGCCAGCGAAGGATGCAGCGCGAACAGGTGGTCGAGTTGCAGGCCGCCGTCCTTGGAGCCCGGCGGCGGCACCGCCAGCGGCCCGCGCAGCGCGGCGTAGGCTGGATCGCCATAGGGCGGCACTGCACTGAGCCCATCGAGTGCGCCGCGCAGGATGATGAACACGACGCGCCCGTCGCCGGCGGAGGCCGGCGCGCCGAAGGCGAGGCGCGTGGTCCACAGTCCGCCACCCGCCAGGGCGCCCGCGGCGAGCGCCCCCGCGCCGGCGAGGCCATGGCCGAGGAAGCGACGTCGGGTCATGTGTGTCATGGGGGCTCCGTTGCGTCGTGATCGGGGCTCAGCGGCGCATGAATTCCGGGCTGGCCAGCAGCAACGTCAGGGCCTGCATGCCGCTTTCGGCGCGCGCCACCGCGACGCGCGTGTGCTCGCTCAGCGTGGCGCCCAGTACCTGCGTCGCCCGCTCCGCCGCGGCGATGCGCGAACCGATGCGCTGGCCGAGCTGGTCGGCCCATTCGAGGCGCTTGAGCAGGGCGGCGGAGCCGTCCCAATCCGCGGCGCGGTCCGGCCAGCCCGCCGGTGAGCCCGGTGAAAAATTGCGCTGCCCGAGCAGCTCGAACGGCGCCAGCGCCTTCGCCCCTTCGGCCACGGGCAACTGCAGGGCGCGGTAGGTTGAATAGATGTAGTCCGAGGGCGTCTTGTACTTCGACAAGGGTTCCGCCCACGACTCCGGCGCATCGACGAGCGCGCGGTACACGCTGGGCAGGTCGCCCGAGGTGTCGAGAAAGGTCCGCGCGACGCGCGCGACGGCCGCCGGCGGTGGGTCGTCGGCGATGAAGTGCCGGCACAGCTTGGTGGCGATGTGCTGCGCCGTGGCGCCGGCGCCCGCCAGATCCTGCAACACGGCCACGCCTTGCGACTCGCCGGCATCGCGGTAGCTGCGGCCGAGCAGGTGGCGGCTGCCCGGCTCGTGCAGCGCCTCGCGAAAATAGAAGCGGCCCGGATCCCCTCCGCGCAGGCGGCCCGTTCCGCCGCCGATCGACCAGCCGCTCAACACCTTCGCGAACTCGGTCACATCCGCCTGGCTGTAGCCGCCGTCCACGCCGAGCGTGTGCAGCTCGAGGATCTCGCGCGCCAGGTTTTCGTTGATGCCGGCCTTGCGTCGTGGAGCGCGCCCGGCAAACGCGCGTCGCGACAACTTGCGCGCGGCGTCGGAGTTCGGGCCCACGGACTGGACATTGTCGAGGTACAGCAGCATGGCCGGATGCCGCTCGACCGCCAGCAGCAGTTCGCGGAACGAGCCGAGCACGTGCGGGCGTATCGCTTCGCGCTCGAACGCACCGGCCAGTCCGAGCACGGCCTGCTTGTCGACCGAGACGGCGAAGTGATTGCTCCAGAAATGCACCAGCCGTTCGAGCATCGGCCGGTCGGTGGTGACGCCGGCACGCACGCGGGCCGCGGCGTCATCGATATACATGGGACGCAGCAACGCGCCGAGCTTTTGCACCGCGGGTGGCGGCGCGGCCGCGGTATCGTCTGATTCACTGGCAGCGCGCTGCCGGGACTGCGCCCGCTCCAGGCGCAACTCCGCCATGCGTTCGACGACCTCGGCGCTGTCGGGCAGGTTCGCTCCCGGCAGCAATGGGGCCGCGCCGGCCAGCTGGGCGTGCAGCGCGCCGCGCGGATCGGTGGCGACGCGGGCCAGATCGCCCGGGCAGGCTCCGAGGCCAAAGCGATTGGTGGCGATCGCGGCTGCGACGGTATCGGACATACCGGTGGACAACGGCCGATTTGACCGATCGTTGACCGGATTACATTCCGTTCACGTCGGTCAGCGTCGCACGGGATGTGACGTTGCTAACACCCGTAGAGCCGGCATTCCGGCTGAAATGTGCCCAGCAATACCGCCCCAAAGGAGTCGTTATGTTCAAGTCGACACGCATCGTCCTGACCGCCGCCACGGCCATCGTTTCGCTGGCCTGCTTCTCGGCCACGGCCAGCGCGGAAACGGCCTGGCAGAAGGCGCATCCGCGCCGCGCGGAAGTCAATCATCGCCTGGCGAACCAGGACCGCCGCATCCACAACGAAGTGAAGGAAGGCGAACTCACGCACGCGCAGGCGGGCGCGCTCCACAAGGAAGACCGGCAGATCCGCCAGGAAGAGCGTGACATGGCGAGCCAGAACGGCGGCCACATCACCAAGCAGGAACAGCGCACGCTGAACCAGCAGGAAAACGCGGTCAGCAAGCAGATCGGAAAGTAAGCCCGGCCACGCCCGGCCGGCGCGCGAACACGGGTTCGCGCGCCGGCCGAGTCGTCTGGGGGTGCCGCGCAGCGCGCGGCCAGGACGTGCGCGTCACGCCGCCGTAGCGGCCGCGCTCAGCCCGCGGTCGGCTTCTTCGCGTAGCCGCGGCACCAGCCGTTCGCGGCGACACTCTTGCCGGGGTAGAGGTTGCAGCCGCCGCGCGCGTCGCCCGCCTTGCCCTTGAACTGCAGGCAGTTGCTGCACTTCTGTTCGGGCTTGTGCGTCGGATTCTGTGCCGCCACGACCTTGCTGCTGTCGTCCACGTAGCCGAGCGCCTTGGCGGTGGGATCAGCGTCGGTCAAGGGCACGAGCGCCGCGGCCGCAGCGGCCGCCGCCGCGGGAATCCGCCCGAGGGCCAGCACCGCCGCAGTCCCCATCGCGATCGACTTCAACATGGCGCGGCGCGCCAGGCTGTGGTTATCCATGCTGTTCGTCTCCATTGTCGTACGTGTCATAACGGGCCGAAACACACCAGGCACGATCGAGGGTGCCGCAGGGGCGCTGAACGCGCGCTGAACAGGCCCCGGCGCCCGGCAGCGGCGCCATCATCACGACGGCGCGGCCGTCCGCGGCCACCGCAGGCGCAACGCCACGAGGTGCGCGCACAACGCGCCCAGCAGGCCGAGCCCGGCGTACCCCCACCAGGCGCCCGCCATCATCGCACGCGCCGCCGCCACCAGTCCCGCGGCCGACAGCAGGTTCGCCAGCACGTCGGCGGGCAGGAGCGGCTCACCACGATCCAGCCTATAGACTACCAGCGCTGCGATCTCGATGGCGATGAATGCCAGCACCAGGTCCAGCGCCCGGGTGCCGGAAAGGAATTCCGGCATGCGTCAGTGATCGTACCGGCCGCTCAATGCATCGAAGGTCACGTACACCGTGTCGCGCAGCACCCCGCCCATCGCGCAGGCGAGCGACACCAGGCCCTTGACGCCGGCGCCCAGGTGCACGACCGGCAGCGCGTTCGCATCGGCCGGGCCGTGCGCGGCGCGCTGGGCGGATGGATCGGCGGCGGTCCGGGCGCCGCGCACTGCTTCCGTCGTTCGTTGCATGCTGTTCATGTCCGACTTGCCCCTCTCGTTGTCGGCGCCTGCTGATCGCGCGCCGGTATTCATGCCGATTCGATGGATGTGCTGCCTCAAGCGGGATTCAACCGCACCACCGCCAGGTTGAGCAGCGCCGCAAAACTCACCCACGCCAGGTAAGGCACCAGCAGCAGCGCGCCGCGCCGCGTCGGCCGCCACAGCGTCACCATCAGGACGACGATGGACAGCCACAGCAGCCCGACCTCGAGCAGCGCCCAATCCGGCCGATGCAGGCGGAAGAACAGCGCGCTCCACAGCACGTTGAGCACCGCATTCGCGGCGAAGTATCCGCACAGGGCGAGGCGCGCCGACCGGCCGGGCAGCGCGCGCCAGCCGTGCGCGCCAGCCAGCGCCGCGGTGGCGAAGATCAGGGTCCAGGCCGGACCGAACAAGGCATCCGCCGGTTTCCAGGGCGGCATGCGCAGGTTCTGGTACCACGGCCCCAGGTCGGTCATCAGCACGCCGAACATCGCCACCACCGCCGCCAGGCCGGCGGCCGCGAGCATCGGTCGCTGGAGCGATTGCGCCGTGGCGTTCATGCGCGCACCAGCCCGAGCAGGTGGGCGAGGTCCTTGAAGAAAATGCGCGCATGCGCCGCCGGGCGCGCCCGCACCAGCTTCTTGTGCAGGTAGGCCTGCCAGGTCAGTTGCTGCACGTCCGGATCGCGGCAGATGCTGACGAAGCGCTCGCGCCGCGCATCGGAGCGATACCAGAACCACTGCATCATCCCGAGCACCCAGAACACGCGGCCGTGCGCGCGCATGAAGCGGCGGCGCACGGCGCGCAGCACCGCCGCATCGCCGCAGTGCAGGAATTCGTCGACCGCCTCGGCCGCGAGCCGGGCGCTGTACATGGCGTAGTAGATGCCCTCGCCCGACGCGGGCGCGACGACGCCCGCGGCATCGCCGCACAGCACCGTGCCGGCGCCGTCATCCCAGCGCGGCAACGGCCGCAGCGGGATCGGCGCGCCCTCGCGCCGCAGCGTGGGCGCGCCGGCGAGGCCGGTGCGCGCGCGCAGCAGCTGCGTGGCATGGCGCAGCGAGAATCCCCGGCGCGCGCTGCCCACGCCGACGCTGGTGGTCGCGCCGTGCGGGAATACCCAGCCATAGAAATCGGGCGAGACCTGCCCGCAGTAGTGCACGTCGCAACGATCGGGCGCCGTGGACGCCGGCGTCTGCACGATCTCGTGGTAGGCCGCCACGAAGCGGGTGCGACCGGACCCCGGGATGCGCTGGCGCGCCACGAGCGAGGCGGCGCCATCGGCCCCGACCACCGCACGGGCACGCACGGTCACGACGGAAGCCGGCGCGGCACCGCGCCCGGCGCGATAACGCACGGTGAATTCCGCCGCCGCGGCGTCGTAGGCGACGGATTCGCATTCGCCGTCCGCGCGCGTGCAGCCGGCCTGCCGCGCGCGCTCGCGCAACCATTCATCGAACTGCTCGCGATCGACCATGCCGACGAAGCCCGATTCGATCGGCATGTCGACTTCGCGCGCCGACGGCGACACCATGCGCGCGCGCCCCACCCTGGCGACCAGCAGCTGCTCGGGGATCGCGAACTCCGACAGCAGGCAGGTCGGCACCGCGCCGCCACAGGGCTTGATGCGTCCGGCCCGGTCGAGCAGCAGCACGCTGCGTCCAGCGCGCGCCAGCTCGGTCGCGGCCGTCGCGCCGGCGGGCCCGCCGCCGATGACGATCGCATCCCAGGCTTCGGCCGTTGCGGACACCGCGCTCATGCCAGCGCCCCGTCGCGCGGCGGCACGGCCGGCGGCACTGCGGCCGCGCGCGTTGCAGCCGTCAGCCGCAGCGCGCACCAGGCGGCACCCGCGAACAGCGAGGCCACCAGCACGAAGGTCAACGCATAGGCCGGGCCCGCGGCGCCGAGCAGCGAGCGGAACAGATCAACCGCACCCCCGGCACCGAGGCCGCCTGCGGCAAAGGCCAGCGCCTGCGCCGCGCCCCACAGTCCCATGCGCAGCCCTTCGCGCCCGGGCCCGCCGGCGGCACTCAGGTCCATCATCGATCCCAATGCGGACACCGCGAAGACGCCGTTCGCCGCGCCCAGCGCGAAAGCCGCCACGGGCAGGAGCTGCGGCGCGCCGCGGGCCGCGATCAGCGCGAGCGCGAGCACGCCGGCGGCCGAAGCGATCGTGCCGACGATCATCCAGTTCTGCGCGAAGCGCGGCGCCGACTGGCGGCGCAGGAGCGATGCGGCCACCAGCGCCAGCATCCCGAGCAGCACGCCCGCGTTCTGCATGCCGGCGAGGCCGGCGCTGCGGCTCGGCGGATAGGCGAACACGAGGCCGGCAAAGGGCTCCAGCAACAGCTCCTGCGCGCTGAAGGCCAGCATCGACATGAACAGGAAGCCCGTGAAGCGTCGCGCGGCCGGGTCGCTCCACAGCTGGCGCAGGGCATCGCCCAAGGCGCGTTCGGTGCGCGCCGCTGCAGCCACCGACCGCGCGCCGCGGCCGTCGCCCGCGCGCGTTGCGGGCGTGCGCGCTTCGACGCCCCAGGTCGCGAGCAAGGCCAGCGCGAACGCCAGCGCGCCGGTCAGCGCATAGACGCTGACCAGCCGCTGCGGGCTGAAGGGCCGCAGGAAGTGGCCTGCCACGCCCGCGGTGATGCCGAAGCCGGCGATCATCATGATCCACACCAGCGCGGCGGCGAGCGGCCGGCGCGCGCTCGGCACGCTCTTGCTCAGCAGCGCCAGCGTCGCGGTGCCGGCCGCGCCGACGCCGATGCCGATCAGCAGGTAGGCCAGCAGCGCGAGCAGCAGGCCGGCGGGCATGTTGGCCGGCATCCATGCGGTGGCGACCGCGGCGGCCACGCCGCCCGTCGACAGCACCGCCATGCCGCCGATGATGCGCGGGGTGGATCGGCCGCCGACATCGACGCGATGCCCGTGATGCAGCCGCATGAGCTGCGCGAGGTAATGGAGCGCCACCAGTGCCGCCGGCACGAGCGCAGGCAGCCCGAGTTCGACCACCATGACGCGATTGAGCGTCGATGTCGTCAGCACGACGACCGCGCCGAGCGCGCTCTGCACCAGCGCCAGCCGCAGCGTGCCGCCCCAGCCCAGCTCCTGTCCCAGCGTGCTCATGCGGCGAGCAACGGGCGCAGCGCGATGGCCGTCAGCAGCATGCCGAGCACGTACAGCATGATGCCGGTGCCGTTGTACCAGGGCGCCAGTTCACGCGGCCGCAGCAGCAGGCGGCGCATCAGCAGCAGCTGCCCCACCAGCAGCAGCCACACGCCGATCGCGTAGCCGGGCCGCTGCCAGTGCAGCAGCGCCCCCACCATGACCAGCTGCGGCACTGCCATCGTCCAGCAGGCCAGGCGCGCGGCGCGCTCCACGCCGAGCCGCACCGGAAGCGAGCCCACGCCCATCTGCCGGTCGCCGGCGACGGACTTGAAGTCATTGAGCGTCATGATGCCGTGCGCGCCGACGCTGTAGAGCGCCGCCGCGAGGAAGGCGTGGTGGTCGGGCACGGCCTGCGTGACGACGGTGACGCCGGTGACCCAGGGCAGTCCCTCGTAGCAGGCGGCGACGGCCGCGTTGCCCCACCAGCCGTTGCGCTTCAGGCGGATCGGCGGCGCGCTGTAGAGCCACGCGAGCAACAGCCCGGCGAGCGCGGCGAAGAACCCGAACGTGCCGAACGCCAGCGCCACGCAGGCGCTGAGTAGCGTCCAGCCGATGGCGATGTACAGGCCCCAGCGACCCGGCATGCGCCCCGAGGGGATCGGCCGGGAGGGTTCGTTCAATGCATCGACTTCACGGTCGAACCAGTCGTTGACGGCCTGGCTCGTGCCACACACCAGCGGACCGCACAGCGCCACGCCCAGCAGCACCAGCCACCAGTGCGGCAGCGCATTCGCCGAGGCGCTGACGATGCCGCAACCGAAGGCCCACATGGGCGGAAACCAGGTGATGGGTTTGAGCAGCTCGAGGGCTGCACCGAAATCAGGAGCCGGGATGACGGGGCTGGCCGTGACACTCCGTGACATAGCCGTAATCTAGTACTGACACTTTTGAGTGTCAATCTTCGATTACAGTGGTATGGCGCCCGGCCCGACGGCGCCCTGCCCGGATCAGTTGCGCGCGTTGGGCGCGGGGCTGCCGCCGATCTCGGCGATGCCGTGCCGGTGCAGTTTCGCGTACAGGCCCTGGCGGCTGAGGCCGAGGATTTCGGCGGCCGAAGCGCGGTTGTCGCCGGTCAGTTCGAGCGCCGCCTCGATGCACAGCCGCTCGATCATGTCGGTCGATTCGCGCACCAGCTGCTTGAGCGGCACGCGGCCCACGAGCCCGGTCAATTGTTCGACCGACCGTGGCCGATCGCCAACCGTGTTGGCGACGCGCCGGTCGACCGGCAGGCGGTTGCTCACGTCGCGGATCGAGAAACCGCAGTACGGGTCGCCGCCCTCCGGCACCGCCACCGCGCAGATCTCGACATCGGTCGTGGAACCGTATTCACCGCGCAGCGAAGTGGAGAACAGCTTCAGCGTCTGGTGTTCGCGCAGCTGCGTGGCCAGCAGCGAGAAATCGACGCCTGGCCGGCCGAGCCACCGATCGAGCGGCTCGTTGAGCGCCTGCGGCTCGCTGGTGAGCTGCACCAGGTCGAGGAAGGCGCGATTCGCGTAGACGATCGCGCCCTTCATGTCGGTGACCACGAAACCATCGGGCGAACTCTCGACGAACTCGAACACCCGCGATTTCCTGCGCTGCTCGGAAATGCTGGCGTTGTCGAGCTCGACCGGCAGGAGCCGGACCATGTAGTAGACCGAACGGCCTTCGCGGAACTGCGAGGCCGAGATGCGCAGCGCGCGGCCCGCCCCGAGCACGTGCACCGGGAATTCCTCGGCGTGGCCGGCCGCGTCGAGCTTCGAATACAGCGCATCGAGGGTGCGGCGGCTGCGGCCCTCGAACAGCTCGCGGAACGAGCGTCCGGCCAGGCGCCGCTCGGCATCGCCCAGGATTTCCGCCGCGGCGGGATTGGCCTCGACGATCTTCGAATTGGAGGCATCGACGACGACGACCGCCTCGAGCGCCACCTGGAACAGCAGCCGGTGGCGCGTTTCGGCCTGGCGCAGGCGCGAATACTCGCGCTCCATCGACCGCTGCGCCTCGATCAGCCGCTGCTGCAGCGTGGCCATCGGGCGCATGCTGCGGCCCATGGCCAGCACGCGGCCGCGGTTGTCGATGCGCATCACCGAGTACATGACCGGGACGTCCTGCCCGTTGGGCAGCGTGTGGTTGACCTGGCGCCAGCGCGTGGCCGATTTCAGCTGCGCCTCGCGCAGCAGTTCCTCGATCTTCGGGCGGCTTTCGATGGTGACGGTATTCACCCAGGGCTTGCCGACCAGCTGGTCGCGCGCCAGTTCCCGGGACAGTTCGTCGTTGCCATAGGCCGCATTGTTGATGACCCCGGTCGCGGCATCGAGATCGAGGGTGATATCGGAGGCGGCGGTGACGAGTGCCGCAGCCGCATCGGGATCGAGTCCGTCAAGCGTGCGGGTCGCTACGGAGAGGCGCTTCACGAGCGATCCGGCAGGTTGCGGCATTGCGCCATCATACCCGGCGTAAAGGGTAATTGACACTCATAACTGACTGAAAAACCGAGATTTGGCCTACTTTTCGTTCGTCAGCAGCGCACAGACCCCCTCGGCCCGGATGGCGGCTTGCTCACCGTCGGCGGCGGTCGCGTCCGCCCCGATGCGCAACGCGAGTTCCGGCTGGGTCTTGAACAGCGCCCCGCCCACCATGATGCCCACGGCGGGATTGCGCGAGGCGCGGCGCACCAGGCGCACGGCGGTCGCCACCGCGTCGAGCTTCGACTCGCTCCCCCCGGATATGCCCACCAACGCGAACGATTGCTTGCGCACGCAGCTGACGAGATCGTCGTCGGAATCCGGGAATTCGTTCCACACTTCCCAGCCGTTCTGGCGGAAGAACTGCGAGACCATCATGATGCCGAAGGAATGGGTTTCACCGGGTGCCGTCACCAGCAGCGCGCGCCGGCCGAACCCGCGCGAATCGACGCGCTCCGGGCCGGGCATCAGCGAGCCGATGCGCTGCAGCAGCTGGTGGAGCCGCCCCAGCCCCAGCGTCACCTGCATGAAATCGCACTCGTCGCGCTCCCACATTTCGCCGAGGAGGCGCGCGGCCGGCGCCAGCAGCCGCATGTAGATGTCGCGCACTTCCACGCCGCGCGCGCGCACCGATTCGACATAGGCGAAGCACATGTCGACCTCGTGGGCGAGCAGCAGCCGCGCCAGCTCGTCTGCATCGCCTGCGTCGAACCCCGTCTGGTTCGCCGGCACCGGCATCGCGGGCGCACTGCGCCGCGCGAGCAGCAGGCGCGGCACGATCTCCCCCTCAACGGCTTTGACCAGCCGGCGGAAGTGCGGCACCGTGACTTCGTCGGGCAAACGGCAATCGTCGTCGGACTTGACGCCCTGCCCCGAATCGGCCGCCTTGGCGCGCCGTTTCGCAATTCCGTCAAATGGCATACCAAAGCCGGCCATTCGATCGCGCCTCCCCCTCTTGCCAGTCTTCGCAGGCTGTGCGGGCTCTTTGGACCAGAAACTCGGTGCTGGTGCAAACCGGTTTGTCGTTGTTCTCATCTCGCACTCTATATTCGAGCGAGGCCAATTTCGAGTCCCTCGCCAAACATCTCAGGACACATGGCGAATGTCAAGCTACATTTACGTTCCATCTAGTTGACACTTTTCCAATGCGGGTCTAAGTTGGCGCATCGGGACTGAGGCGCGGCCAGGTCATCGACCCATAAAAATGATTGAACGCGTTCGGACAGGGGTGCAGCTGTACACGGCCAGCGAACGGGCTCGTCGCGACGCCTCGCGTTGGACGGTCGTGCAGGGCGTGCTGGCCCCGCTGCAATTCCTGGCGTTCTTCGTGAGCCTGGTGCTGGTGCTGCGTTACCTGCAATGGGGCGTCGGCTATGCCGCGGCCACCGATTCGGTGCTGGTCAAGACCGCGCTGCTCTATTCGATCATGGTCACCGGCGCGCTGTGGGAACACGACGTGTTCGGCCAATACCTGTTCGCCCGGCCGTTCTTCTGGGAAGACGTCGTCAGCATGCTGGTGATCGCGCTGCACACCGCCTACGTCGCCGCGTTGTCCGGCGGCTGGCTGGGCCCGCGACCGCTGCTGCTGCTGGCGCTCGCCGCGTACGCGAGCTACGTGATCAATGCGGCGCAATTCCTGCTGAAATTCCGGGCCGCGCGCCTGCAGGCGCCCCGCGCGCTGCCGCGCGCGCCGCTGGCCGCGGGGGCGCTGGAATGACCGCCTGCCCGGCCGAACAGATGCGCGCGCCATCGGCGCCGCAGGCCGGCGCGAGCGACGGCAGCCACCTCGACATCGTCACCGAACGCGGCCAGCGCACCGTCTTCTGCGGGCTGACCGGCATCGTCTGGCTCCATCGCAAGATCCAGGATGCCTTCTTCCTGGTGGTCGGTTCGCGCACCTGCGCGCACCTGGTGCAGTCCGCCGCGGGCGTGATGATCTTCGCGGAGCCGCGCTTCGCCACCGCGATCATCGAGGAGCGCGACCTGGCCGGCATGGCGGATGCCAATGCCGAGCTCGATCGCGTGGTCACGCGCCTGCTCGAGCGGCGCAGCGACATCCGGCTGCTGTTCCTGGTGGGCTCCTGCCCTTCCGAGGTCATCAAGCTCGACCTGTCGCGCGCCGCGCAACGGCTGTCGGCGCGGTTCGCGCCGCAGGTGCGCATCCTGAACTACTCGGGCAGCGGCATCGAGACCACCTTCACGCAGGGCGAGGACGCCTGCCTCGCTTCGCTCGTGCCGACGCTCCCGGCCAGCGATGCGCCGGGACTGCTGGTGGCCGGCGCGCTGGCCGACGTGGTCGAGGACCAGCTCGCGCGCCTGTTCGAGCAGCTCGGCATCGGTCCGGTGGCCTTCCTGCCGCCGCGCCGCGCCGCGGCCGCGCCGGCCTGCGGGCCGGGCACGAAGGTGCTGCTGGCGCAGCCGTTCCTCGCCGACACGGCGCGCGCGCTGCAGGAGCGCGGCGCGCAGATCCTCGCCGCGCCGTTCCCGCTCGGGGCCGAAGGCACGACGGCGTGGCTGCAGGCGGCCGCGCAGGCATTCGCGGTGGATCCGGCGCGCTTCCGCGCGGTCACCGAAGCGCCGCGCGAACGCGCGCAGCGCGCGCTCGCGGCCTACCGGCCGATGCTGGCCGGCAAGCGCGTGTTCCTCATGCCCGATTCGCAGCTCGAGCTGCCGCTGGCGCGCTTCATGTCGCGCGAACTGGGCATGCAGCTGCTCGAGATCGGCACGCCCTACCTGCATCGCCAGCATCTGGCCGGCGAGCTGGCGCTGCTGCCCGCGGGGGCGCGCATCACCGAGGGCCAGCACACCGAGCTGCAGCTCGCGCGCGTGCGCGCCGCCCGCCCCGATCTCACCGTCTGCGGCCTGGGGTTGGCCAATCCGCTC
>Ga0335070_10001473_pt1 | contig 27233 bp, 21 predicted proteins | sample Lox_Sample_13_FD_206722 | JGI IMG/M metagenome (GOLD analysis project Ga0335070, IMG submission 206722) | Soil microbial communities from Loxahatchee National Wildlife Refuge, Florida, United States - Lox_Sample_1.3 | ecosystem: Environmental > Terrestrial > Soil > Wetlands | place: USA...
GATACTGACGATCCATGACTACGCATACTACGAGATAGCGCTGACCACTAGGCAGTGGGTGCGGTTGGTCATCACATTGCCTCTGCGGGGACGGAAGCTGGTCGGGTTGCTGCGCACGGCGTACACGCAGTGGGCCGATGAAGCACGCCCCCACTATGCGAACGTGGCCAGAGAGTGGATCGGGCGGGACCTGGCCGCAGCTCCCACACAGGAGCTGCTCGCTGGTGCGCAGCATCTAGTGGAGGCGGCAGCAAACTACTATGTGAGCATCCAGCTTGTCCTGGCGCTCGCGAACATGAGCGAAGCCGTCTTTACTGGCGTGTACAGCCGGCTCATCAAGCGCGGGAGCGACCCGCCGGCACTGACTTTCTTGCTGGGTTTCGATAGCGCGCCGATCCGCGCGGAGAAGTCGCTTTACGATCTGGCGATGTGCGCGCGCCTCGAAGGCGAACTGGCTGATTATCTGGCACGCACAAGCAGCAAGGACATTGCGGCGGCCTTCGAGTCGCAATCGGAGCCCATAGCCGACGCGACAAGCTGGCACGGATTCACCAGCCGCCTCGCGGAACATCTGCGTCATTTTGGTCACGCCGTCTACGATCTGGATTTCGCGAAGGCGGTCCCTGCCGAGACCCCCGCGTCGCAACTCGAAACGCTCAAATACTTTCTGGCGGAGCAAGGCCGCAACCCCTACAAGCGGCAGGCGGCGGGAGCAGCGGGGCGGGAGCAGGCCGCCGAATCGGTGCTCGCACGCCTGGGCGGGCTGCGGCTGCGATTGTTCAGGAGTGTCCTCCGGTGGGCGCAACGCTGGGCGCCCCTGCGCGAAGAATCGCTTGCGGATGTCGGCCTGGGTTGGCCGGTGCTGCGCCGCATGTTGCGCGAAATGGGATGCCGGATGGTTGCGGCGGGCGCAATTGCCGAGTGCGACGAGGTGTTTTGGCTGAAGTGGGAAGAGGTGGAGGAGGTGGCACGCCGCCTGGATGCTGGCCAAGCGGCGGAGGATTATCGGGCCGCGATCGCCGGTCGGCACCGCACTTGGCAGTCGGAGCATGGCGTCGCGCCGCCTGTCACGTTGCCCCTGGAGGGCGGTGCACGTATCTTTGGCTTCGATCTCAGCCGCTGGATGCCAGCGCGCAACCGCCAGGTGGCAAACGGCATCATTAGAGGAATTGGCGCTAGCCCAGGGAGGGTGACAGGCCCAGCATGTGTGATTCACGGTCCCGAAGAGTTTGACCAGATGCGGCCGGGCGACATTCTGGTCGCCAAGATCACCACACCGGCATGGACGCCACTGTTCGCGATGGTGTCAGGCATCGTAACGGATGTGGGCGGCCCGCTGAGTCACAGCTCTATTGTGGCGCGTGAATACGGCGTGCCCGCGGTGCTGGGCACGGGGGTCGCCACCCAGCGCATCCATGGCGGGCAGAACATTACTGTGGACGGAAACAGCGGCGTAGTGACACTGGGTAGATAAAATATATTGCCTCTGTAGGCCAAGCCTACCCGTGACAAAAGTCATCGCGAGAGTGGAGGCGGACTTCTAATCTGCGATTGTGGCGTAGAAATGAGTGTGGAGTCGAGCGCCCTCGGCCATCAGCGATGCCAAGTTGAGCCGAGAAAGTTGAACGGAGGGCTCACAAATGGCGTACAAGAAGCTTTGGATCGCGCTGGGCATCGTCATACTCGCTTCGTTTGCCGTCCTTGGCAGTGTTGGATATAAAGCCATCAGAAGTGGCCCGCCGATCCCATCGAAGGTTGTTACTGCCGATGGTCGGCTGTTGTTCACAGGGGAAACAATCCGCGACGGACAGAATGTCTGGCAGTCCACCGGCGGCCAGGAAATTGGAACCATTTGGGGGCACGGCGCCTACGTCGCTCCGGACTGGAGTGCAGATTATTTGCACCGGCAATCAGAAATCATTCTCGACGACTGGGCGCGCCAGCAAGGGTCTGCGAGTTATGCCGCGCTACCTGCCGAGTCCCGTGCGGCTCTTCAAGGGCGATTGACGGCACTTACTAGACGCAATACCTACGATTCTGCGACGGACACGATTGTGCTCGACCGGGAACGTGCGAACGCATTCGACGAATTGGCAAAGTATTACGCCGATGTCTATGGAAACGGCCGCAACGAATACGCCATTCCGGCCGGGGCGCTTAGGGACCCAAACAAACAGCATCAGATGGCTGCATTTTTCTGGTGGACCGCCTGGGCCGCCAGCACGAATCGACCTGGCGCGGACGTCACGTATACGCAGAATTGGCCGCATGAAGAACTCATTGGCAACCGGCCGACTGGCGCCGCAGTCGTTTGGAGCGTAATCAGTTTCGTTCTGCTCCTAGCGGGTGTGGGTGGCATGGTGTGGTACTTCGCATCTCAGCAGCACGTTGCTTCATCTGGAGCCACGCCTGATCGCGATCCGCTTCTTGGGCTAAAGCCCACTCCCTCACAAAAAGCTACTGTGAAATATTTCTTCGTGGTCGCCGCGCTCTGGGTGGTGCAGGTTGCGCTCGGCGCCATCGTCGCGCACTACGGGGTCGAAGGCGGGGGATTCTACGGAATTCCTTTGGCGAAATGGTTGCCGTATTCCGTGGCTCGGACGTGGCACTTGCAGATGGGGATTTTCTGGATCGCGACTTCATGGCTAGCCACTGGCCTGTACATCGCACCAGCCGTAAGCGGCATGGAGCCGAAGGGCCAGCGCTTCGGGGTGAACGCTTTGTTCGTGGCACTGGTTGCGGTGGTTGTCGGCTCGCTTGCAGGCGAGTGGATGGGAATTGAGCAGAAGCTTGGGAACCTCTGGTTCTGGTTCGGATCGCAGGGCTATGAATATGTAGATCTGGGTCGCGTATGGCAGATCTTGCTGTTCGTCGGTCTTCTGTTCTGGCTCTGGCTTATGTGGCGGGGCCTCAGGCCAGCACTCGTGCGCCGTGACGAGAACTATTCCTTGCTCATGTTGTTCCTGGTGTCGAGCATTGCCATTCCCGTTATCTACGCGGCCGGCCTGATGTACGGTCAGCGAAGCCCGCTTATCTCGGCTGAGTACTGGCGCTGGTGGGTGGTTCACCTCTGGGTAGAGGGTTTCTTCGAAGTCTTTGCGACGGTGGTGATCGCGTTCCTGTTCACGCGGCTGAAATTGTTGTCCGTCTCGTCGGCAACACGCGCGGTTCTGTTCTCTACGGTGGTGTTCCTTTCCGGCGGCATCATCGGAACCTTCCATCATCTCTACTTCACTGGTACTCCGAGTGCGGTCCTGGCCTTGGGATCGGTGTTCAGCGCACTGGAAGTCGTGCCACTCGTGCTCGTCGGTTTCGAGGCTTGGGAGAACATTCGACTCTCCCGCGGGACAGCAGACAGCCTTTGGGTCGGCGCCTACAAATGGCCGATCTACTTCTTCGTCGCCGTCGCTTTTTGGAATTTCGTCGGGGCTGGCCTCTTCGGCTTCATGATCAATCCTCCGATCGCGCTTTATTACGTGCAAGGACTGAATCTCACTCCCGTACACGGCCACACAGCGCTATTCGGTGTGTATGGAATGCTCGGACTCGGTCTAATGCTGTTCTGCCTGCGCGCCTTACGGCCAGGGCTTCAGTGGAAGGAACGTCCTCTTGCCATTGCCTTCTGGTCGATTAACCTGGGCCTGGCTGCGATGGTGTTGCTGAGCATGTTGCCGGTAGGACTTATGCAGGCCTGGGCCTCCGTTGAATTCGGCACGTGGTATGCACGCTCGGCTGAGTTCCTTCAGAGTCCGCTGTTGACGCGGTTGCGTTGGATGCGGATGTTCGGCGACTCACTCTTTGCCTTTGGTGCTCTCGTGCTGGGCTGGTTTGTTCTAGGGCTTGTGACAGGCCACTCATTCGAGAAGGGAGCGACAGTAGACGAGGGATCTTATAAGGTGCATGAACTGGAGGCGGTTCGCTCCGGAGACTAGGATCACTATCTGATGGAAATCGCGGGCTGCCGCGGAGTCAATTCTGCGGCAGCCTTTCTATTCTCCCAACGAGGTCAGAGATGACCTTCACTCCATGGGCGTACGGCGATCTTGCGCGAACCATGCCTGTTCCAGCAGCGGATGGGCTTGCTCGAACAGGCTACCCCATCCTCAACTGTGGCGTCTCCTTCTCTTGCTCACGATGCTGAGCAGTTTATTGCAGCGATTTCGGATCGGACCGATTCTTGGGCGATTTCTTGTCCAGCAGAGCCGTCAGTTGCTGCGCACAGGCCGGTATTTTCACCTTGCCCAGGCGAATGATCTGCTTCGCGCTCAGCTTCTGTCCGTACAGTTTTTCGTTGGCGCTGCCGTCCGAGCGCAGCGTAGACCCCTCCAGCGAGACGCCGGCAAACAGGCCCTTGTTCCGCGAATAGGAGAGGATTTCGGCTTTCATGACCACGTCAGTCGCGCCCTCTGCCGTTCGCCCTTTCGGACCTGCCGCCGCCGAAGCATCCGCTCCCAGCTTCACTTTGCTACCCAGCAGCGATTCGGCGCCGCTCGGATTCATCACCAGAAGCACGAAATCCGTAGCCTGCCCGCCGAGTTGGAACCCGATACTGATGCCTTCCAGCGCGTAAAGAGCCGGCGCTCCCCACGCTCCGGTGTAGTGTTGGCCGCTGCGGCAGACCATTACCCCTCTTCCATAGCTGCCGCCAATCCCGATTGCGCCCTTCTTCACCGAAGGCAGCACAATCACACACTCCGCCTTGTCGAGCAAGTCTTGCGGAATGTCATCGGGGATGTCGAGAATCTCCTTCAGCACCGCCCCGGCCTCCTTTACCCGGTCTTCCTCTTTTTCGCTGTCAGCCAGCGCGGGCAGCGGGAGCAGTGCGAACAGGATCAGCAATCCAAGTAGCTTCTTCATCGGTGTCCTCCAGAATCCACAATCATCTTGTCCGAACGGTTCTTTGCGCGCCTTGCGTCCCCCTCGGACGATCCTTCACAACCTCTCATCCGAAATTGTAGCCCTTCGGTATGGGGGATAGGCACCCGTTGGTGCAGTGGCGTTGATGTTCAGTTCTTGCGTGGCAGATCATCTATAATCGCGCCGGTAGAGACCTTGCAGTCCGTGGGGTACCGTGTGTCTAGTTGATCAGTTGCTCAGTTTCAAGTGAGGATACGAGATGCGGATTCAACAATTAGCGAGATGGTCGAGTTGTGGTGCCTTTGTTTCTGCCCTTGTGTTCGTGGCTGCCTACGCGTGCGCGCAGCCCTCAGGCGGGCCCTACGGTCCCATTGATCAGCGGTACGAGGTGCCGAAGGCCGCCCACGTTTACTACGTCGCCCCCGATGGAAGGGCGGATGTCCCGGGAACGAGCCTGGAGCAACCGACGACGTTGGAGTCAGCCATCGAGCGGGTGGTCACGGGGGATGCGATTGTCATGCGCGGTGGTGTTTATCGCACGGGCGGCTTGGTTCTGAACCAGGGCATCACCATTCAGCCCTACCTCGACGAGCGGCCGGTTTTGAAAGGCACAAAGCTCGCGACCACCTGGGAGCCGTTGCGCGACAACCTTTGGAGAACGAAGTGGAGCTCACTGTTTCCCGCCGCTCCGCGCAGCTGGTGGCAGCGCAGCCGTGAGGGCATGCGGACGCCGTTGCACCGATTCAACACCGACATGGTGTTCGTCGATGGCGAACCGCTGAAGTCGGCCGGTTGGGAAGGTGAGCTTGACGCGCACTCGTTCTACATCGACTACAAGGACGGTTATGTTTACATCCGCGTCGATCCCACAAACAAGCAGGTTGAGATCACGGCCTTCGATAGCGCGCTGGTGCGGACCAGCGCTCCGGTCCACGGCAAGACGAATGATCACAAGGGCCCGGTGATCCGCGGAATAACCTTTACCCAGTACGCCTTCCGCGCGCTGGAGGTGGAGGGCAAGAAGCACTTCACCATCAACGAAGAAACGACGGACGAACCCTTCGGGCTGTCGGATCCCGCGACCTTTGGCAAAGAAGTCATCGGCACGGTTTTGGAAAACGTGACCATCACTTACTGCTCGCGCGTCGCTGGTTACTTCCGTGGCGACGGCCTCGTCATCCGCAACTCCCTCGTCAGTGACACCGGCACGGAAGGCATCTACGTAATCGGGTCGTCCGACGTCCTGCTGGAGCGGAACATCATCCGGCGCAACAACATGGGGCAAATTACCGGCTATTACCCGTCGGCAGTGAAGATCTTCAACCAGACACGCCGCGTCATTTTCCGCGACAACCTGATCACCGAGCAGCCTTACTCGAACGGCGTTTGGTACGACGTAGGAAACCACGACGGCGTGGTCGTGAACAACTGGATCGAGGGCGCCGTGGATGGCGTCTTCTTCGAGATTTCCCGAGGCGCGACGGTAGCCGGTAACGTGTTGGTCCGCTGCGATAAAGGCGTGCGCGTGCTGAACTCGGCTGACGTTCGCGTCTACAACAATACGTTCATCGACACGCCGGCATCATTTGAAAGGAACGAGCGGACCGCGACGGGGGATCGCTTCGGCTGGCATGCCTCCACCGGGCCGGATGTTGACCAGCGCGAGGGGCACGTGTTTGTAAACAATCTGCTGGTAGCGAGTGAATCGTATCGTCTTCCGCTGCTGCGCTTTGAACAGCCGAAATCGCTTTGCTCGAAGCTGACGCGCCCAATGGCGAAAGAAGTAGACGGGAACGTGTACGTCCGCCCAACGGCGCCTGGTGCGCCTGGGGCGCCGCTCGTCACCTGGAGTCCGGTGCAATCCGATACCTGCTCCTCGACATTCACTACGCTCGACGATTTCCGAAAGGCGGTCCCCGGCTTTGAGGCCAGCGGACGCCAACTCGACCGCACTCCGCGTTCCGTCTTCAAAGGTGCAGACCTCGGGCGTTACGACCTACAGCGCGCAGGGCAGCTAACGCCGCGGAAGGGCGCTTTGGTGCCACCGGACGTCCTTAAGCTTCTGGGCTGGAGCGAGCAGGACTCGCAGTCGCCGGGCGCATACCCAGTTCGAGACTGACCCTGTACTCTGCACGGCTGGCGCGCGTCACGCCCCTTACGGTCCCTGGGTCCCGCTATACTTACGAGCTGGGCGCGTCCCGTCGCCGGGATCAGTGAGTGCAACGGCGATTTTTTGCCAACTGACAGATTGCTGAATCGAGTTTGCCATCGACTACGGCAGGCACCGCGCAATGACGACGGTGATGTCATCCTGCTGTTCGCCTCGGGTGAATTGCCCTATTTCTTCCAGAACGCGTTGCAGAAGCTGCGGCACGGGAAGTTGACCGCACCTCATGAACGCATCGACTAGTCGGCCCGCGCTGAATTCTTCTCCGTTCTCGTTGACAGCCTCAGTGACTCCATCCGTGTAGAGTACGACGGTGTCTCCGGGGGCCAATGTTACCTCAGCGATTACGGTCTGCCATTCTTCGAATAGTCCCAACACTGTGCAGGTGGAAGGCAACCATTGAAAAGAGAAAGTTTCGTCATCCTGCCGCAAGTTCTGCCCTCGACGAAGCAAGAGCGCCGGAAGGTGGCCGCAATTCGCGTAGCGAAGTACGCGGTCGGTGTCATTGTAGTCGGCAAAGAAAAGCGTTGCATAGCTGCTCTGGTCGGTGCTCTGGAAAAATAGGCGATTCACCGAGGCCAGCAATCGCGGCAGATCTTCAACCGCCATTGCATACTGGCTGCGCAGATTGGCTTGCAGATTCGCCATCAACAGAGCTCCGGGCACGCCCTTGCCCGCGATGTCGGCCATGACCATGCCTAGGCGTCCCGGGCGCAGCTCGAGAAAATCGTAGTAGTCACCACCCACTTTGCGAGCTGGGACACAACCGCCGATGTACTCGAGCGTCTTCATCTTGGGAAGCGTTTGAGGAAAGAGTCTCGATTGGACCTGTCGGGCAAACTCCATTTCCTGGGCCACGCGGCGTTCGGCTTCGATGCGCTCGGCAATCTTCTCGCCCAGCAGGATGCTCTCCAGCGCAACTCCGGCCTGGCTCGCGATCAATGCCAACAGGCGCTTGTCTTCGCTGGAATAGGGCTCCTCTGACAGAGGCAGTCCCAATGCAATCAGGCCTACTAGCCGCTCGTCGCGACCGAGAATCGGAACCAGGCAATCGGGCGCAAGCGCAAGGAGAGATGCCGGTAGCGGTACTCCGTTTACGGCGCTGTCGGAAACATCACAGGGCTTGCCGGATCTAGCGAGCTCCTGAAGAACCGCCTCGGCTGGTGAAATCGCCTCCGATCCGTTCGGCGCTTCACCCGCGGCGACTGTAAGCTGCCCGCTGCGCGTCTCGAGATAGAGCGCGCCCGAACTCGGCTGCAGGGCCTGTTGCAGATGGCGCTCGAGGAGGGCGGCGAGTTCCTGCCGGTCGGTGGCAGTCCGGGTCTTCTCCAGCAAGTTCTCTAGAACTAGGCGCGCATCGTAGGCATTTCTAAAAAATGCACGGTCAATGCGGTGGCCTACACCCTTGTGGACCCTTGCCCCCGTCCACAGCAGGACGGTGCCGAAGGCTGTGCCCAAGGCTATGCCACCGGGAACCGCAGCCGCCGTCAGGGATTGCAAGTAGCGGGCAAAAATCAAGGCAAATGCGAGGGTCACGCCAGCGCTCGATGCAACGAGCAGAAGTACGAACCCACGCTGCACCAGAAGGTAACGCGCGCTACGGCGAAGCAGCGCGGGAATTTCCAGCACGCGATGCTTCACCACCGCATAGGCGAAGGACAGAGGAAACAGCCAAAGGAGAAGGACGAGGGCGAGACCTAGCAGGACGCCGATGTGAAAATTGAAGAATTCAGCTGCGAACAATGCGACAGCAGGAGGCAGCACTCCGACCAGCGTTCCCCAGAGAATGACTCGAATCTTGCGGTGCGCCTCAGAAGAAGTAATCACGACGGCGTTGCAGATGAGGGCAACGAGGCCTAACAGGACCAATGCATAGTGAGAAGACGAGATGATGTGGCCCGCCCTTGGAGTCGCCAGCCATACAGGGATCACCAGCCCTCGGGTGTCCCCCCAGTGAAAATCGCGAAGAGCTAAGACTGCACCAACCAGCAGCCCAGCCCACTTCAGCCATGGGAGACGACGATCAATTGGGGACCGCGCCGGAAATACGGCGAAGAAGAAATAGAAAAAGGCCGTGACCATACTGCTGAAGATTGCGCGGTAAGCCACTGCGAGTGGCTGCAGGAAACCAGGCACGGTGAGATACGAATTTGCGAAGCCCGGTATCGTGGTGAATCCGGCAAACATGAGAGCTAGGAGCCAGGCGTTCAGATCTTCCACGCGGAGAAACAAAACAGCCAACCCCACCGTCAGGAAAACGAATGGATAGAAGCGCATGATCTGCGACCCGACACTACGCAGGACTCCGGCCTCGGCAGCACCCGCTTCACTGGAACGAAAAGTGGCGTGAAGGAAAATGGGAGACGAAATTCCCGGACGCCGGACCGTCAGCTCGATGTGGTCCCCAGGCTGGTGACGTAACCAGACGCGAGTGAGTGTGTCCTCGCTCTCGATCGGAGCGCCGTCCAAGGCAATGATGCAATCGTCGGGCTTCAGGCCGGCTCGCTCAGCCGGACTGTGTGGTCGAACGCCCTCGATGAGTTGGCAGTGCGTGTCGGGGATGTACCTGTTGTCGAAGCCCAATTCGACGGGAACCCCGCGGCTGCCGTAAAAGGTCCACAATCCGGCATAGAGAATGGACGCGACCGCAAACAATGTGGCCAGTGCGGTAAGGAGTGGTTTGGGCAATGGGCTGAAGCCGCGCATACCGATCGATTCCGCTGGCAAGCTTAACATTACGCAGCTGGCAGTGGAGGCATCTCGTCTGGGTTGGCTCAGTACCTGGGCATCAACTGCCCTAGCCTTCCTGAATCACACGGCAAAGCTGAGCCGCAAGTCAATTGGCGAGATCATGCGTTAGCACAAGCTTGCTCCGTCTGTTCGCCCCACATCACCGCCAAAACCCGCCGGTCGCCAGGGTCGTGCTCGAAAACGCCGCCTGCATCACCGAGTCCTGCAGGCTGTAGGCGTCAGGGTTCAGGTTGTGGGCTTTGGCTTTGCTTGGAGCGCAGAGCTCATTGCATTCCACAAAGAGGGAGAGGGACGAGCGTTGCTCGTCCCTCGAGTTGTCTGACGTAGGTTTTCGTTACGCGCTGCCCGCGGTTGCGGCCAATGCTTTGGGCGGTTCAGGCTTCGGCGGCTCGGGTGGTTTGACCTGGCTCTGCGGCTGGACTTTCTTTTCTACCGCGCGTACATCGACTCCACCCTTGAGGATCGCTCCGTCCTCCACGCTGATCCGCTGGGTGATCACATCGCCCGTGAGTGCGCCTTCGCTTCGGATATCCAGACGATCCGCGCACTCCACGTTGCCTTGGACCTTTCCCATGATGACCAGTTCTTTGGCGTTGACATTCGCCGCGACGTTTCCGTTGCGGCCGATGGTGAGGCGGCTCTCCGGGAAGCTGATCGTGCCTTCCACGCGGCCGTCAATGAAAATGGATTCAGAACCACTCAGCTCGCCTTTGATGACGAGCGTGCGCCCGATCGTGGCCTGTTCCATGGGTGGAACCGGCGTCTTGACCGGGGTGTAAGTGTTGGTGGGGGCCGTGGCTGGCGAATACTTCGGTTCCGGAGACTGCAGCATCTCTCAACCTCGCTTGAGTTCCGCGACCCAGTAGGAGTTGGCCCTTTGGAACGCGGTCGATGGGCTATCGGCAAGTGGAGAATCGCACGAAAGAATGGATCACGGCAGGTTACGGAAGGTGATGTACGAGCGAAGTCAGATTGTAGAGGGCAGATTGCAGAAGTGAAAACCGAACCTTCTCATAGTGCCCACGTCACCGTTGGATCCGATCGCCGAGCGGTAGCGAGAAAGAAAAGATAAGACGGATGGAGCGAGATTCGGAAATGGTATCAAGGTGACCGATCTGATGTGGTAAGCCAACGAACTTGTCTCGATCTTTATCAGTTCCGCACGAACTGCAAAGGGTCTCAATTCTGCGATCTGACCTCTGCCCTCTGACCTTACTTGTTCTCGTTTGTCGATCCGGCGCCAAACTCTCTCCGTTGTATGACCGGACGCGCCGCTCGGGCGGCCATCGGCGGCGGTCCTGCGGCCGCGCCATAGCGCTCCAGCAGCATCGGAGCCATGGCGCCCTCGGCTTCCTTCACGAAAGTGAGCTTGCTTTCGCCCAGCATGTCGACACGGACGAAATCGCCCAGTTTGACCTGCCCGGTTGCCACCAGGTTGGCCAGCGGGAACACGATATGCCGTTCAATCGCCCGTTTCAGATGGCGAGCGCCGTACTTGGGGTCTGTGCCCTCGGCGAGCAGAAAGGTCTTCACACTGGGCGTGCAATTGAACACGAACTGGTGCGCGCCGGCAGCCATCAGTACCCGCTGTTGCACCATACCCAATTCGATCTCGAGAATCTGCTTCAGGTGTTCGGGACGCAGCGTCTTGAACACCACCACCTTGTCGATGCGGTTCATGAACTCGGGCGTGAACTTGCGCCGCGCCGCCTCCACTGCCGTCCGGCTGATCTTTTCGTCGAGCGAGTTGTCGACCTGCACTGCCTTGGGCGCGAAACCGAAGCCGCCTTCGACCAAGCCGTTCATCTCGCCGGCCCCGAGGTTCGACGTCATGATGATGACGCAACTGGAGAGATCGACCCGCCGGTTATCGCCCAGCGTTAGTGTCGCCTTGTCCAGGATTCCCAGGAGCAGTTGCCAGAGCGCGTCCGAAGCTTTCTCGATTTCGTCGAACAGCAGGATCGAGAGCTTCAGCTTCTCCGTGTGCCACTGGTTCAACGCTTCCTGGGTGAGGAGGGGGTGGGTCTCCCGGTGCCCAAGGTAGCCCGGGGGCGATCCGATCAGTTTGGCAATCTCGTGCGAGTGCTGGAACTCGGCGCAGTCGATCTTGATGCAGGCGCGCGCATCCCCGAACAGCGCTTCCGCCATGGCCTCGACCACGCGCGTTTTGCCGGACCCGGTCGGTCCCAGGAACAGTAGGTTCCCCACCGGACGCCCTGGGGGATTCAGTCCTGCCAGAAACATCTGGTAGATTTCGACAACCTTTTCAACCGCCTGATCCTGGCCGACGATCTTGCGCCGCAGGGAGCCCTCAAAATCGCGAGCATCGTTGCTGCGGCGGGTCGGATCGAGCACGGTTGCGAGGTTCGTTCTCATAGGGTCGGAACCCTTCTTTCTTTCCGGGAATGGGATATTACCTGGGGCACTCGCCATTGGGCACCACTTTACCTGGAGGGTCAGGCGTTCCTTTCCGCTACCCGCGCTTGCTTCCTGCAAACGGCTGGCCATCCCCCGCCATCCCCCTACTCCTTTCTTCCTTATCGATTTAGATGCGGGTAGCCGCTTCCGGGGCGCGGTTCGGGTCTGCCCTCTATGCCATAGAGAGAAATTGTTTGCAGACTGCGGGAACTTCCCTCGCGCCCTTGCAAGCTGCCTTAGGTCGCTGTCCCCCAAGCACTAACCGGCTTTGGTCTGTCGTAACTGGCAGCCCAAGTTACCCCCGCTTACGATCCCGTCAGAAGCTCGTTTTCTGGAGAAAGAAAACCTTGCCCCGACCTTCGTTGGGTACTGTCTTGTTGCTTCCCCTGATCGTGATCGGATCTGCGTTTGTGGCCCCGGTTGCCTTCGCCGTGAAAAATCCTCACGGCGTGCAGTTGCTCCCGATCAGGAGTGCAACCAGGAAGCTGCCCGAAGCCCCGGCGACAATACCCGTCGTCGCACCCCCCGGGTCGGCTATTCACCAGGTCCGCCGTGGCGACAGCCTTCCCTCCGTAGCCCGCCAGTATTTGGTAAAGACCAGGTACTTAACTTCCACCGAACTGGCCGAGGCCATTCGTCAGGCCAATGGTGGTCGTCAGGGAAACCTGCTTAAGCCAGGCGAGAATCTCATTATCCCCGGCATTTTGGAATCGCCCATTGTCGAGAAGAACGTCCCGATTGCAAAGGACTTTGAGGTTCGCGCCATTTATCTCACCGGAGTGATGGCGGGCAGCGACCACGGCTTGGGTATCATCCGCCACTGGCGGGACGTCGGCGGCAACGCGGTCGTGTTTGACGTCAAAGACAGCGACGGAATCGTGAATATTGTCTTTGATCACCCACTGGCTGCCGGACAGAAGCACTATATCCACGACCTGCCGAAGTTTGTCCGCTTCCTGCACTCCCAGAACATGCATGCCATCGCCCGCATCGCGATCTTTCGCGATGAGCACTTGGTGACGACGCATCCGGAACTGGCCGTGAAGTCGCGCAGCACCGGCCAGCCTTGGCGCGAGAACGGGAAGCTGGTTTGGACCGATCCCTCGAATCCCAAGGTGCAGGACTACAATATCGCGCTGGCAAAGTTCGTCGCGCAATCCGGTGTGGACGAGGTCCAGTTCGACTACGTCCGTTTCCCGGCCGAAGGCGATCAGAAAGATGCCGGCTTCGCCTTCCAGACCGAGCATCCCAAGTGGCAGCGCACGGACGTGATCGCCGACTTCCTCAAGCGCACCTATGCCGAGATTCATCCCACCGGCGCTTTGTTTTCGCTGGATGTCTTCGGAGTCATGGCTTGGCAGCGCCACATCGACCTTTCGCACACCGGACAGGACATCGTTGCCATGGCGAAGCATTGCGACGTGCTCTCGCCCATGATCTATCCTTCGCACTTCTTTGGGATGGACGGGATCGCGCGTCCCGGCGACGCCCCCGAGCATTTCATTGGCGAGTCGATGGACCGCTTCATGCTGATCACCAGGGGGAGAAGCAGCATCGGAGAAAAAGCTGACGCCAACGGCAAGGGCGGGAGCGAGACGAAAGCGAAACCCGCCGCCAGTCTGAAAGAGGCTAAGTTGAACACGGCTGACGTAGAGAAGAACAGCGCAGAAATGGCTGGCCCAGAGAAGGTCAATAACACGGCGAATCAAGCGAACTATGTGGTGATTCGGCCATGGCTGCAGGCGTTTGCCTGGCGCACGAAGACGTATTCGCCGAAGTATATTGAGGTCCAGGTCGATGTCGCTAAGCAGAGGGGCGGTATCGGCTTCCTCTTCTGGAATGCAAACAACGACTACTCCAAACCATTCATTGCCATGCCCGAGATGCGCCTAGCCAAGGGTAAGTTCTTCCGCGGTGACGAACTGCCGGCAGCAGGGAAGTCCGAACCCGTCGCCGTGGCCGCTCCTGTAGCCTCGGCCGCCGCACCCGAAGCGCATGCGGAGAGTGGCGCGGTAGACACCTCATACCATGTCCCCAAGATCTGGCGACACTAGAACGCTCTCGCTTTCCAACAAGACTTGGCGCTAGTGCCAGCGGAATCGCGGGCGCCACGCTATAATCCATCCAAAGGGAGCTATCTTCCTCTTGGCTTTCGACTTTGCCTGACGAAGACCGGGCAGCAAAGCCTCACGGAAATATTCGGGAATTCCCAGCGCTTCCGCAAATTGTGGTCACGAAGGAGCCTGCATGGCCATTCAAAAGACGGACAAAATCTGGCACAACGGCAAGTTCATCCTCTGGGACGAAGCCACATTGCACGTCATGTCCCATGTTGTGCACTACGGGTCCTCGGTATTTGAAGGAATCCGCTGCTATGCCCTGCCCGGTGGCCCGGCTATCTTTCGCGCTCAGGAACACATGCAGCGGCTCATCGACTCCGCTCGCATCTACCGCACGGAGATCGATTACACCTGTGAGGAGTTGGTGCGCGCCATGGTCGAGCTTGTGAGGGTGAACGGTGCGTGGCCCTGCTACATCCGGCCGATCGTGTTGCGCGGCTACGGAGAGGCTGGCGTCAACCCCTTGAAGTCGCCGGTCGAGGTCTACATCTGCAATTACCCGTGGGGAAAGTATCTTGGCACCGACAACGCCGAGGGTGTGGACGTCTGCATCTCCACGTGGACACGCCTGGCCCCGAACACTCTGCCGGCGATGGCCAAAGCAGGCGCCAACTACATGAACTCACAGCTCATCAAGATGGAAGCCGTTCTGAATGGCTATGCGGAGGGCATCGCACTGGATGTCAATGGCTGCGTCAGCGAGGGCTCGGGCGAGAATCTGTTTGTCGTCCGCCATGGCGTGTTGCACACCGCGCCGCTCGGCAACTCCGTGTTGCCGGGCATTACCCGCGACTCGGTCATGCGGATTGCCCGTGATCTCGGCATTCCGATCGTCGAGCAACAGATTCCGCGCGAAATGCTCTACATCGCCGATGAGGTCTTTTTCACCGGTACTGCGGCCGAAGTCACCGCCATTCGCTCAGTCGACAAGATCAGCGTGGGCAAGGGCACGATCGGCCCGATCACCAGGGCGATCCAGCAGGAGTTCTTCGGCATTGTTCGTGGCGAGAAGGCCGATCGCTATCACTGGCTGACACCGGTTCCCGTGGAAGCGAAGCAACCGGTTGGAGTGTGAGAGGAGGCTGCAACGGGGTTCCTCTTCCCCGGACCGCCGGTTGCGCTTGGCTTCTTCGTGGATTAGAGTAAGGGGCACCTCTTTGGAGGTGTACCCTTTCGTCTTTCCTGCAACTCTCTTCCGAAGGAGAATTCCGATGTCAACGACCGCGCAGACTCCCGCTCCTGAATTTGCCATCGCATACCGCAACCTGATGCTCGACGGCCTCTCCAACGAAATGCAGACGACCAAGAAAGTCCTTGCCGCGGTGCTCGACAGCAACCGCGATTACCGGCCCGATCCCAAGTCTCGCACGGCTTGGGAGGTGGCGTGGCACCTGGCCTCGTCCGACGTGCAGATGACCGAGGAAATTGCCGATATGAAGTTCACCATGGAGCCGCGCTTCAAGGACCAGCCCCAGACCGCCGCCGCTCTGGCTGCATGGTACGAGACGAATATGCGCCGCGCGATCGATCGCGTCCGCGCGATGTCCGCTGACCAGCTCCTTACCCCAGTCGATTTCTACGGCGCCTTCAACTGGCCTGTGATCTTCTACCTCGCATTTGTGAACAACCACAGCATCCATCACCGTGGCCAGCTTGCCGCCTACCTGCGCCCCATGGGATCGAAGGTGCCCTCCATCTATGGTGGCAGCGCTGACGAGCCGTGGCAGGCGGAGAGCGAGACGACCGCCGCCTGACCCACTGGCATCGTCATGCGGCTAGCCGCCCCGCGGGGCGGCTTTTTCATGGTAAGGACGCGGCTTGCCGTGTCTTAGGAGGGAGGATCCGTATCCCGCCCAGAGGATGGGAACGGCGTATGGTTCGAAACCACGATCGGCACTGGGATCGCAGTCTTCGATCCCATGGCTTGCTCGTAGCTCGACGCTCGCAGCTCAAAGCCGAAGTCCTATTACTTCCGTCATCTCGTGCGGAGTGCCTCCTTCGCGCATCATAGGGAAGTCGCTGGAGCCACTCCCGCATGAATATCGACGACTTGCTGCGCATCGCCATGGAGCGCCGCGCCTCTGACTTGCACCTCAAGGTGGGGAATTACCCCCACCTGCGCATTGATGGCGATCTGGTTCCGCTCACCGACCAGCCGCGCGTTTCCGCCGAGGAGATGCTGAACATGGCCTTCAGCATGATGTCGGCGCGCCAAAAGCAGAAATTCAAAGAGACCACCGAAATCGATATGGCCTACGGTGTCGCTGGCCTGGGACGCTTCCGTGTGAACGTATTTCAGCAGCGCGGCAACGTCGGACTGGTGCTCCGCGTCATTCCGACCAAGATTCGCGCCCTGGACGAACTGTTTCTGCCCAAAGTCGTTGAGCAGATCTGCGACATGCCGCGCGGCATGGTGCTGGTGACCGGCGTCACCGGTTCGGGCAAGTCGACAACGCTGGCTGCCATGGTGGATCGCATTAACTCCAGCCGCGCCGAACACATCATCACCATCGAAGACCCGATCGAATTTCTCCACCGCGACAAGAAGGGCTACGTGAACCAGCGCGAGGTCGAGGTCGACACCCCGTCGTTCGCGGCGGCACTACGCGCCAGCTTGCGTCAGGATCCGGACGTGATCCTGGTGGGCGAAATGCGCGACTTGGAGACGATTCAGACGGCGCTGCACGCGGCTGAAACCGGCCACATGGTCTTCTCCACGTTGCACACGCTGGATGCTGTCGAGAGTATCAACCGTATCATTGCCATCTTCCCGCCGCCGGAGCAGAAACAGATCCGCTTGCAGCTCGCCGCCGTCCTCCGCGCCATCATCAGCCAGCGGCTCGTCCGGCGCTCTGATGCTGAAGGCCGCGTGCCCGCGGTTGAAGTGATGATCAATACCGCCTACATTCGCGAGTGTATTCTGGTGCCGGAAAAGACGCGAGCCGTCCGCGACGCGATCTCGTCGGGCACATCGCAGTACGGCATGCAGACCTTTGACCAGTCGCTGTGGGACCTGTTCCAGGCCGGGCTGGTGAACTACGAGACGGCTTTGGAGAATGCCTCCAACGCCGACGAGTTCAAGCTGCGCATGCAGGGCATCGCTTCCACCGCCGATCTATCGCGGCAGGCCATGCAGTCGGCCGGCTTTGGCGGACGCTAAGCCGATTCCTCCTGAACCCATCGGGGCGCGCGCAAGCGCGCCCTTTCTAGTCCCCCCTTTAGCGAAACTTTCCATGCGGATTTGTGCTGAGACAGCTACCCGCAACTGACTACGGAAAGCGGATAGCGGAGCTGATGTGAGCAGTTTAGTTCGGCTTGCGGAACTTGCTATCGGTCAGATAACGCAGCATGATCGCGTCGGAGGCGTTTTGGAAATGCTGTTCTGGTTCGGGAGTCGAAAAACCGGTCTCCTGGCGCAGATTCTGGCGGAGTTTCTCGCCCAGCTCGGAATCGCTGGACATCACTTGCATGTAGAACCATAGGAAATGGCGCATCTGGTCGAGAGCCGACTTCAATACTTGGAGGGACTCGATTTCAGGCGGCTCGGAGAGGGCTTCCAGAAGCTCAGGGTCGCTGGGGGCCTGCATGGCGGCGCAGTTCAGTTCGCGCTGAATGGTGCGCAGGTCATCGGTGACGCGTAGAATGCGAAGGTGAATTTCGTCCATGCTTTCCCGGCTCTCGCGATCCATGACACTCCTTTCGCAGATACCACCATCGCATCTTGCAGCACGTGGGCATAGATTCCCCGTGTGCATGAGCTTCGGTAATTGAAGTTACCTCGGTTCGAAAAGCAGGCGGGACGGGCGATTTCACGCACTCTGCCGGGATAGCTCCTGAGCCAGGCTGATCTGCGCGGCGCGGATTTCAGGCACTTCCGCGATCCGCACGCCTTGGGCGGGCGATTCGACTGCCTGCACCAGCGCCATCACCATCTGCCTGAGGGTAACCAATCCCAGCCGGAGGGCGCCTGGGCGTGTGAGGGGGAGCAATTCCATTACTTTGTAGATCGGCACTAGGGCATACGGCCAACGATGCCCGGGCCCTAAGACGTACCACGGGCGAAGGATGGTGGTGTTGAGACGCCGGGCCCGGATCAAGGCTTCACATTCCGCGCGGACGGCGGTGTAAGCCTTCATCACCGGGGCAGGGTGAGCAACGCTGAGGTAGATGAAGTGCTGCAGACCGAGTTCGGCGGCAGCGGTGATGGCCTCCCGCGCTGAAACCAGGTCAACAGCGCGGAACTGCTCCGCCTTGGACGGTGAGGGATGAGGCACGCCAACCAGGTGCATGAATGTGTCGGCTGGCCGAATCAACTGGCGGTAGGTATTGGCATCAAGGGCATTTCCGGAAACCACCTCGCAGCCCGCGGGCAGCTTGCCTGAGGACCCCGGCCGAACCAGGCCGCGCACGCGATGACCCCGTTCCAGAAGCACGGGAATCAGAGCCGTACCTAGATAGCCTGTTCCTCCAGTGATGAAGACTCGCCGAGTATTGGGAGACTTGGGCAGGATCTTGACCTTCAGCAGAAGCCGGATATCCGAGATTGATGCCGCCACGAGTGGAATACTCCGAGAGGATTCTGGATAAAGAAGAAGTTTAATCCATGCGGCGCGTTCCTTGTGGTACAAACATTCGCGATGAAATCCCCCAAAATCGGCTTGGTGCGGGCCATTGGCCGCTGGAGCTTGGTCGCGCTGATCGTGAATTCGGTGATTGGCAGCGGCATCTTCGGGCTGCCTGCAACAGTGGCAGGGCTTCTCGGCCGGCGGAGCGTGATCGCCGTGTTGATCGCCGGGGCGGCGGTTGGCGTCGTCATGGCCTGCTTCGCAGAGGTGGCCTCCCAGTTTGGCGAGGCAGGCGGTCCCTATCTCTACGGACGCACCGCCTTCGGGCGGCTGGTGGGCATACTGGTCGGCTGGACGTTTTACCTGGCGCAGTCGGCGGCGCCGGCGGCGAACGCGAATCTCTTCGTCATCTATCTGGCGGAGTTCTGGCCGGGGGTGAAAGCGCCGTGGCCGCGATTCCTCGTCCTGACGATTCTGGTGGGATTGCTGGCGCTCATCAATATTCTCGGGGTGCGGCAGGGGACGCGGGTCAGCAACATTTTCACCGTCGCCAAAATTCTTCCCCTGCTGATGGTAGTGCTGGCGGGAGCGGCGGTCACTGTTTTTCATCCTGCACCCCTGGGCCTGACGGGAGCCATTCCGGGCAGTGTTTGGCTGAAGGCGATGGTGCTGCTGGTGTTCGCCTATGGCGGATTCGAAAGTGGCCTTGTCCCCATGGGTGAGGCCCGGAGTCCCAGGCGGGATGCGGCCTTTGCCCTGTTCGCATCACTCGTTGCCTGCATGATGATTTATGCGCTGGTGCAATGGGTAGTGGTCGGAGTGCTGGGGACGAGTGCGACCTCCGACCGGCCTCTGGCCGAGGTGGCGCGCGTCACGATGGGCAACCGGGGCGCGGCGCTGGTGGTGATCGGAGCGCTGGTCTCAGTCTATGGATATCTGAGCGCAAAGTTGCTGGGCATGCCTCGGACGACCTTTGCCCTGGCCGAGGGCGGAGATTTGCCAGGGTTGTTTGCGCGGGTGAGCCGTCGTTTCCACACGCCCTGGTTCTCGATTCTGGTATATGCGGCCGTGGTGTGGGGACTGGCCATGATCGGCAACTTCGCCTGGAACGTGACGCTTTCGGCGATTGCTCGCTTGTTCTATTACGGCGTGGTGTGTGCAGCCCTGATTGCGTTGCGGCAAAAACAGCCGGAGGCGCCGCGCTTCCGCCTGCCGGCAGGACCATTCCTGGCGGTGCTGGGCATCCTGATTTGTCTGGCCATGGTGACCCAGGTCGATCTGAGCCAGTCTCGCATTCTGGTCGTGACGGTGGCGGCGGCGCTGCTGAATTGGGCGTGGGCGCGAGGGAGAGGGCAGAGGTCAGAGGCAGAGGTCAGACCGCAGAAGTGAGCAGCAAACGTAGAAGTCAAAAACCAGGACCTCTGCAATCTGACTTTTGACTTCTGACTTCCGCAACTACCCTCCAGCCCCTTGCTCCATTGCTAGCAGCTTCTCTTTGCGTTCAATGCCCCAGCGATAACCGCCTAGCCCGCCGTCTTCGCGCACGACGCGATGGCACGGGATCGCGACCGCGACCGGGTTGGTAGCGCAGGCGCGGGCAACGGCGCGGATGGCTTTCGGCATGCCGATCTTCCTGGCCACGGTGCTGTAGGAGCGAGTTTCGCCGCGAGGGATTCGCTGCAGACACTCCCAGACGCGGCGCTGGAAGGCTGTAGCGCGAATGTCGAGAGGCAGGGACGGATTGGCTTCTTGTCCCTGGATGAGGCGCTCAAGGCTCGCTTTCCATTGTGCCATCGCTTCATCATCGCGCCGGCGAACGGCGAAGGGAAACTCGCGCATCAGGCCCTGTTGCAGTTCCTGATCGGAGTCGGCGAACTGGATGGCGCAGATTCCCTTGTCGGTGGCGGCGATGAGCATGCGCCCGAGCGGGGACGGAGCGATCGTGTAACGGACTACGGCGGCGAGTGCCCCACGACGGTACTTTTCTGGCGTCATGCCCAGTTGCGCGCCCGTGCGCTCGTAGAGACGGCTACTGGAGCCGTATCCGGCAGCATAGAGCGAGGTCGTCACCGAGTGGCCGGCTTGGAGATTCTGCTTCACCTGCCGCAGGCGGCAGGCATCCATGTACGCTTTTGGTGACACGCCCAGTACAGACTTGAACGTACGCTGCAGATGAAATGGACTGCGGCGGAACTCCCTGGCCAGAAGGCTAAGGGTCAGCCGATCTTCGATGTGCTGTTCAATGTGGCGGCAGACCGCACGCACGAGTGCCGCCTGAGGATTCCCGTCAACCGCCTTGGGACGGCAGCGGAGGCAGGCGCGGTAACCGGCCTGCTCGGCCTCAGCGGCCCGATCGAAGAAGCGCACGTTTTCGCGGCGTGGGCGTTTGGAGGGGCACGACGGACGGCAGAAAACGCCGGTGGATGAGACCGCGAAAACGAAGGTGCCGTCGAGTGAGGCGTTGCGTTCGATAACGGCCTGCCAGCGGCGGTCGTCTATGCGGATTGCGGACAGGTTGGCAGCCAGCTTCATCGGTTCTTCGGAGAGTATCGCATTGGTGACCATGCGGATAACATAGGGCAGTGTGGCCGCGCGGACTATCCGAATGTTGCGGTCAAAGCGAATTCAGGCGAAGAGGACTCCTTCGCGACCCTTTGTGTCCTTGGTGGTTGAAAATGAGGCTTTAACCACGAAGGATACGAAGGGCCAGGAAGGAGATTGGACGAACTTGCGCCCGAACCTCCCGCGCACCTTGGAGCACCTGTGCGAAAGTGGATAGTCGCGGCCGTTTGCGCCTCTTCGTGGCTATGTATGGGGCAGGAAACGTCACATTCTTGTTCATCCGGGACAGACACGGTCACGGCGGTCCGAGTCCCACACGAACTCTCGCTCGATGCGCGCCATCCTGCTGCAGATTGGGCACGGGCGGCGCCGGTCGCGTTCTGTCAGGACTGGCAGGGCAAGACCTCCGACCCGGCGCGGCAAACCGAGGCACGACTGCTCTGGACGCCGAAGACGCTCTATCTACGCTTCGCGTGCCGCTACCGTGAACTGTTCGTCTTTGCAGATTCTGAACCGAATGGCCGCCGCGATCATCTTTGGGACCGCGACGTGGCTGAGGCCTTTCTGCAGCCTGATCCGTCACGCCCCCACTACTACAAGGAAGTTGAGGTCAGCCCAAACGGAATGTGGATCGACCTCGACATCTTCCTGGACGCTTCTCCGCAGGGCGACCGGGACCTGAAGAGCGGGCTGCAGCGTTCGGTGTGGGTCGACCGGGAAGCGCACATGTGGGCCGCGGAGTTGGCGATCCCGATGCAGGCGCTCACCGCGAACTTCAATCCCGCGGCTGTGTGGCGGGCGAATTTCTTTCGCGTGGAGGGACCACGCCAACCGCGTTTTTATTCGGCGTGGCAAGCAACCAACACGCCGAAACCGAACTTCCACGTGCCGGAGGCGTTTGGAACGCTGCGATTTGTGGAGCGGTGAAGGCAAGGGTGAAGACGGTCTGGCGTTGCAGAGTTCGCGGACATGCAGAGGGCGACCGATTTCAGGCAGAATAGGATCGCTGAAGAAGGTGCCGCACTTGTATACTATGTCGGCTCTCAGGTTGCCGACATGAAAACAGGGAATCCCATCAAGGAGCTTGTATGAACTACCGTCGCAGTTGGATGTGCATGATTGTGTTGATCCTTCTCGCTGTTGGCTTGGTTGGCGCGCAAGTTCTGACCGGCGATGCGCTGAAGAAAGTCGTTCCGACCTCATTCTTTTTCGCCGGAAAGAATGCGCCGGTGCAGGAGCGGAATTCCGCCGCACTGAAGAACGCCGCGGGCAAATTCGTGCTAGCTGGCCTGGTCGACACCTCGGGGTATGCTACCGACATCGCAGAGAAGTATCAGGGCTTCCTGATCACCGAAGCCAAGCTGACCTTTGAGGGCGCTACGCTCGATCCGGGCGCGTATGGTTTCGGATTCCGCGAGGGCAAGTTCACGGTGATGAACGTGGCGGGAACCGATCTGTTCACGATCGCCAGCCAGAATGACGATCAACTGAAGCGCCCTGTGCCGCTGAAACTGGAGAAGGATAGCGCGGGCTACCGCCTGTATTCCGGCAAGAAGTATGTGGTGCTGAAGGCGGATTAGAAGCAGCCCGACGCGAGCGTCGTACTCGGCGGGACGGGTGAGGACGCCTGTCCTCCCCCATCCTGGTGAGCGGTCGTTAGTGGGGCCGCGGCTGGTGCGAACCGAGCAGCAAGCCGATGCCGGCCCGTTTGCGCAGTTCGGCGAGCAGTGCGGCGGCGGCGTTCTCGTAGGTCCGGGTCGGATCGGAAGGGTCGGCCCACACCGCGCTGTAAACAATCTGCGCTGCCTCCTTGGTGTCGATCCGGAGGGCCGCTTCCATGCGGTCGGCCTGCTGCCGCAGATCCCCGTAACAGCTATGGCAGACCGCCGCCGGCTCGGAGTTCCCTTTATGCTGGTGTTCCAGCACGCAGCGGAAAGTCGCCGCCGTGTTGATCTGAGTGTGGGAAGCGAAGACGTGGGACTTGAGTTCTTTCAAGAAGCGTTCTCGTTCGTCCTCTGTTGGAAGGGCCGAGTCCGGCTGGGAGTCTAAGGGCGCCACAGGCGGCGCCGTCGCGGCCGCCGACGACACGCGTTCATGCGACTTGCAGTTCGGGCACGCCTCCAAATCCGAGGCGTAGTAGGTCCGGCAGCGCGCACAGGGCAGACCATAACCCGCGACTTTGCGGCCTCTGGCTGTGGGACTGAGCGGCCCAGGCTTCTGAGCAGCGCGACCTTCCGCCCCTGACAGCGCTGCAGAACTTGCCCCTTTTTCCTTGGCTGGCTGTGCGGCTCTGGTTTCCATGATCGCACCCCGGCGGCGCCTCTTACGGCGCCGGTTATCAAGTGAAATTCTAGGTTTGCCGGAAGGGCGAGGCGACACACGTCAGTGCATGGGAATAGAGTGCCCGGTCGGACACCCCGCTGGGAGGGCTATTTGGTGGTGGTAATCAACCGCACGACTTCCTGCATGCGCGCCCGGTAGAGATCCTGGCTGGGATCCATCCGGGAGGCGATTTCCAGCTCTCCCAGAGCTTCTTCATAGCGGTTGAGCGCCACTAAGCAGGCAGCCAAGGAATAGTGGTTTTGCGCGCTGGCATCCAGGCGAAGAGCTTCGCGGAACTCCTTCTCCGCTTCCGCCAACTGCTGGGTGTTGACCAGAGCCGTCCCGAGATAGTGGTGAGCGAGGGCGGAATCGGGGTTGAGCGCCACCGCTTTTCGCAGTGCTGCCACCGCTTCCTGATCTCTTCCTGAGAGGAGCAGGGCTTGTCCTAGAACGCGGTGCTCGGCCGCGCCGGTGGGGTTGGCGCGGATGGCTGCCTGCAACTCGCGAATTGCCGAAGGATAGTCGCGCTTCGCCATGTAGGCGCGGGCCAGACAACTGTGGCCGGCCTCCCACCCGACGCTTTGCCGGTACAGTTCCTGGAGCTCCACGATGGCACGGTCGAATTCGCCCTTGTCGCAATAAGTATTTCCCAGATTGTTGCGGATACTGGCTTCCTGCGGATTGAGCCGCTTGGCTTCCCGATACTCCACTACCGCCTCGTCGAGCCGGCCTTGATCGTGCAAGACCACGCCGAGATTGCTATGCGCCTCCCAAAAATCGGGGCGCAGGCTCAACGCATGGCGATAGGCGATGGCCGCGCGGCGCAGGTCGCCCTGGTCGCGCAGCGTGATGCCCATATCGTAGTACACGTCGGCGTTATTGGGCTCGCGGTTCAGCGATTCCTGAAAGGCATTAAGAGCCGCGTCATAGTGCCCGTCCGCGTACAAAGCCAAGCCCAGATAGCGGTAGGCCTCGGCGTTGCGTGGGTCCATGCTCAGGGCCGTGCGTGCTTCCGCCAGCGCATTGTCGTCGTCATCGAGCCGGTAGAACAGGTAGGAGAGCTGATTGTGGGTCTCCGGAAAACCGGGCATCAGACGCGAAGATTCGCTGAATTCGTCGAAGGCTTCTTCGAAGTGGCCTTGTTCGCGCAGAACAGTACCCAGGACGAAATGCAGCCAGGGGTTGCGGGCATCGTCGCGAAGCAAAGCGCGGACCTTCGATTCAGCGGCGTCGAACTTCTTTTCGTGGACGAGCGCGGCCACCTGCGCGGCGGAGCCGGAACAATTGCATGCCGGATCGGCCGCTGGCTTGGTGAGCCGCTGAATCAGGCTGGCGCTGGCCCCCGCCTTCTGCAGGGCGCGAGCACATACCGCCGTCGCGTGGCAGCTCATTTTTGGGTCTGCGGCCAGACGCTCGATGCGCGCGTCGGAAAGGCCTCCGGCGAGCCACCAGAAGGCAGCATCAGACGATGGAGCCTGCTGGGCATTCAAGGAACTAACCACGAACAGAAGCGGCAGACATCTTAAGACACAGCCTCTCACGAAATCCCTCCACGGTTGCCGCTGGATGGTGCCTCCGTCAAAATAGTCCGGTTGGGGTAATCGCCGATAGGTCACGGAAGTAATCTAACGTTCTACAACTGGTCCTCATGAATGGATCTGGGGAGGGCATGGCTTTAGCCGTGCCGGTCGGGCCGCCAAGAATGCGGGCTTTAGCCCCTGAGGGCGGTTTCCCTCGAACGTCGGAGTATTTATGAGACCAGTTCTAGTACTTCCTAAAGGCCCCCGCCACGAGCACGACTGTGACAGCCCGTTTCACAGCCGAGAAACGCATACTCTGTAGTAGATGGACCTTGACCTTGCGGAGAGCGTTGGCGAAGCTTCATGTGTCGGACACAGGCGGTGCTGACCTCTCAAGTTGGACCGCCCAGATTGGGGGGTGAGCGTAATGGCGATGTTTCAACAGTCAAGGCTCTGGGCTTCGTGCCGGAGCACACATACAACGAAGGCGTGTGAAGTACTACGGAGGACGAAGCGAATCAAGAGAGCGATGGTTGTTGTGAGTTGTTTCCTTCTCGTTGGCGTCACCGTCAGTGCTCAGGAGAAGACTGCGGGCATAGAGCGCAAGTCCTCAACCACGACGCTCTATTGGAGCGAAAAGTCGGATGTGAAGAAGTGGCTGACGGAGAATGCAGCCCTGCTCAATCGGGGCGACGCGTGCTCACTGTCCTCCTCATGGGCGAACGAGGAACACCCCACTTACCCCGCTGGTTCTGTTTGGGAAATCGCGTCGTTTGTTACGATTCCGGGCGACGACGAGTTGACCAAAGTCATTCATGACTCGGCATCAGGTCTGGACGTTAGGGTCGGGGTCAGATACTCCCCCGGCGTTCCGGGGCAATCGTATGGGCTGCAAATCGCCCTTGCTTTTGAAGGGCCTGCCGACGGCGTTTTCGACGAGATTAGCCGAGCTGAAGCTGAGACTCTTCGTTACTCGAACTGGAAGTCGTTAGCAGTCGTGAAACCGATTCGAGTCGGCGATACGCGATACAGATTTTCATTTAGCTGCGAGAACGGTCGAACATTCATGAGCTTCTTGCGGCGGCCTCCGAAGAAGAGTCAAAGTGCTAAGTCACCGCAGAAGTAATGGTGGGCGTTGAAGTAATTGTTGAAAACAGGCGGTTGGCGCTCAAAACTCCTCAGAAGGGTCTTGACAGCAGCGACCCCATCCGACAGCGCGTTGTGCGAAGTTGAGTCTTGGCTGTCACACCTACTTTCAGAGGACACTCCCCACAGTTTCTCTCCGCCCTACCTTGGTGCATGCGTGAGTGAGGTTTGTCACTGAGCCGCGCATCGAAAAACTGGAAATTGTAGATTCGCTCCCGCCGCAGACACCGAACCTGGAGTCCCTGATGGATCAACCCGAAATGGATCAACCCGAGATCGATCAACCCGACTCGCAACCGCCAGCCGTCGCTGAGGCTGAACGCCGCCAAAACCCGCGCTATCGCGTTCGGGTTCCGATCGAACTCTGCACCGAACACGGTCCGGTCTCCACGAACTTGGTCACCACGGACCTGAGCCGTAACGGCTGCTACCTTGTCATGGATGCCCCACTCTCCGTCGGCCTTCGCGTTCAGGCAACTCTCGCGCTGGGGGAGCAACGGGTTGTCACCCGCGGGCGCGTGGTTACCCGCCACCCCGAGATCGGCAATGGCATCTTGTTCCTGGAGTTCGAAGGCGATGGTAGAACGCGGCTATGCGATTTCCTCGACGGCATCAACGCACAATAGGCCGCGCTGCCGATACGGGAGAATCCTCGGCCCGCTCCAGTTTCTCCGCACCAGCGGGGCGACCCTAACCCTCGGTCAGCCACTACCGTCACGTTGTACCAACCCTTAGGAACCGCTAACCTGCGCCGAAGGGCATCCCCGACCCCGTTGCCGCGAGCCACGTCCGGCCGAGACCCCGA
>Ga0335070_10001474_pt1 | contig 27227 bp, 28 predicted proteins | sample Lox_Sample_13_FD_206722 | JGI IMG/M metagenome (GOLD analysis project Ga0335070, IMG submission 206722) | Soil microbial communities from Loxahatchee National Wildlife Refuge, Florida, United States - Lox_Sample_1.3 | ecosystem: Environmental > Terrestrial > Soil > Wetlands | place: USA...
GGCTTATCAGGAGAATCGACATATTAGCAAAAAGGGGGACGAAACGGATACTCGTTGCTATCCTTGGAAAGGGGGTGAAGGTTCTACTCAAGTTGAGTCGGTTGTGAATTTTATTGGTACGCGGAGGAATCACGAAACGCGATTCACGAATAACAGGAGGAGGGAGGAGATGAAAAGATTGATTGTCTTATCTTTAGTTGCGATTTTAATCCTGGCAATCGGTGCACCGGGATACGCCCAGGCACCTAAATTGGAGTTCAAAGCATCGGGGTTCATCGATACCCAGACATTTTTCGAAGAGAATGTGCCGCAAAGAAATACGAGCGCGGGCACTTACATGGTTACCAATCCAAACTATGCTGGCTTCACTCCGAAGTCTCCAGGCTGGAACAGGACAGATTCTCACTGGGATGGTCGCGCCCACCTCAAATTCGATGCGGTGATGGGCCCGAATTTGAGCGGGACCATCTTCTTTGAGATCGATGCGGCGCGATGGGGCAGCGTATTTAATTCAGGGGGGGGGACCAGAGAAGCAAATACCGTTGGCGCTTGGACGACGGACCGGACTGCAGTCGAGGTCAAAAACATCTATATCGATTTCGGTCTCCCTTATTTCGGAATCCCGGTGCCCATGACGGTGAGGGTGGGCGCCCAGCCAATAGGCGTCCGGCCGAACGTGTTTCTCTATTCGGATGGCACGGGGGTTACAGCCGGCATCAAGATTGATCCTGTGATGATTATGCCGATTTATGCCAAGGCTCTTGAAAACCTCGATTTTGCCGACGACGATGTGGATGTCTGGGGTCTTCATGCAAATGCCAAGATCAGTACCTTCACGGTGGGCGCCTACGGCCTCCTTTATAGAATGAACACCTATCCGTTCTGGGTGATTAATACGTCGGCGGCGCAGACTATCTTCCCTGGTTCATCAATTCAGCAGTTTGGCCAATTCCCAGGGACCTTCAAATCCCATATGTATTGGTTGGGACTTTATACGGATGGTAAGGCAGGTCCGGTTGATATCAACTGCGACTTTGTGTATGACTATGGCTCAGTTGACGAGCGAACCCTTCGAGACGCGGGCGCAGGTGCCTTCACCGCCTTCAATAACATCCCCGACGTCAAATATGAGGGTTGGATGGTCCGGGGAAAAGTTGACTACCCATGGGAGAAGTTCAACTTCGGAGGCGTTTTCATGTATGCCACGGGTGCCGACGCCAGAAGGACTTCAAGCTCCGGCCTTCCAGGAACTACGACAGCCCTAGGTCCTGGTTTTCAGTTTGCTTCTCCGCAACAACCGGCTGGGACGACAAATCTTTCAAGGAGAAACTCAAGCTACGTCGTTCCCCCTGGTGCAGAACAGGATACATCTAACAATGAGTCGATCGTTGTCTATGGCATGGAGAACGGAGCCTCCGGTGGCGTCGGTATTGCGAAAAATGCCAATTACGCCGCATTAAGCAGAGGCGGGTTCGGTGGAACCTGGTTTGCCAAGCTCTACGCCAGTATGAAGTTAATGCCCTGGTATAAAGTCACGGTCCAGGGACTTTATATTGGTGATACCACCAAAAACGGGGATACTTTTGGAAACTCTGTAAAATATATACAAGGTATACCCGCCGGTATTCCCGGTGTACCTACTAGTACTACGTTCCTGAGGGATAATAACAACATCGGCTGGGAGTTTGATCTGATCAATGAGATCCAGATTTACAACAACCTCAGGTTCATTGTCGGTTATGGTTACCTCTTTGCGGGAGACGCACTGGATATCAAAATGAGCAACAGCCCAACTCTTGTGGGATCCGTTGCTGGGAACCGCAAGGCAGACAACCCCTGGGCGGTCAGGACAAGACTGATATACACATTCTAATCGAATCGTAGAAAAAAAGGCGGTCTTTTCTGACCGCCTTTTTTTTGCCTTCAAACCATTGCCTCCCAAACTCACGTGAAGCACGAGGTCGCTCTCAAAGTTAGTGGGCCAGATCATAGCGCATGTGCTTGCCTTTACCCAGTTTTTTCATTGCCCATGATCGGGGTAAATCCCCTCTAAGGCTTCATAAGGCCCGCGTTTAGGGCAAACAGGATGAGACCGCGGAAGATCTTGAAGCTATGGTTCCGCCTTGAAACTTAGGCAGCCAAACCTTAAAAAGGTTGGGCCGATGAAGCCTCTTCAGGGATCTACCCCGGTCGGGCATGAGGAGCACAAAAGAGAAAAGCTAGGGGCAAGAGCGGAGGCGATATTGACGGAGGCATTCTTATCTCATAATATTACGGTATCGTGAACCCCGTTTGAAACTCCAGTCGTTGCGACCCGAAGCCGAGCAGGGCACTCGCCGTGCAAGCGCTGGCGCAGCGGAGCATCATTTCTAACGGGGTGAAGTCTTGACTGTCTGCCTATTTCAAGAAGGTTGTGTAAACCTATATCGGGATAAAGAAAAGGAGAAGGCATGAGGGACTTTTCTTCTGAACGTGCAGCGAAGTTCACCGAATCAGTCATCCGTGAGATGACGCGCGTCTGTCTCAAGCATGGGGGGGTGAACCTGGCTCAGGGATTCCCCGATTTCCCAGCGCCAGCAGAGATTAAGGAAGCGGCCACAAAGGCTATTCTGGCAGATTTGAACCAGTATGCCATTACCTGGGGGGAGCCAAATCTTCGTCAAGCCATTGCTGAAAAATTTGCCTGGTATAATGGCGTCACCACAGACCCCGAAAGAGAGATAACGGTCTGTTGCGGATCAACAGAGGCCATGATCTCTTCTCTGATGGCGATCGTCAATTCTGGCGAAGAGGTCATTGTGTTCGAACCTTTTTACGAGAATTATGGCCCGGATACCATCCTCTGCGATGCGAGGCCGCGATTCGTCACCCTCCACGAACCGGATTGGCATTTTGACGAGCAGGAACTGACGAAAACCTTCAACAACAAGACGAAGGCGATCGTTATCAACACACCCAATAACCCCACCGGCAAAGTCTTCTCTCGTGAGGAATTACAATTCATCGCCGACCTTTGCTTGAAATGGGGAGCCGTGGCTGTGACCGATGAGATCTACGAGCATATCCTCTACGATGGAGCCAAACATATCAGTATTGCGTCTCTATCCGGCATGCGAGATCAAACCATCACCATCAACTCCATCTCTAAGACCTACAGTCTTACAGGATGGCGCGTGGGATGGGCCATTGCTCCATTTTCGCTGACGTCGTCCATCCGAAAGGTTCATGATTTCTTGACCGTAGGAGCACCACACCCTCTTCAGGAGGCCGCAGCCGCTGCTCTCCAGATTGATCGAAGTTATTATCAGACCCTGGCTATGGAATACGAGAAAAGGAGAGAGTTTTTTTCTCAGGTCTTAGAGGAAACCGGATTTCGCATTTATCCTCCCCATGGGGCTTATTACATTATGACGGACATCCAACACTTCGGGTTTTCAGACGACGTTGCCTTCGCTTTGCATTTGGTAGAGAAATTCGGAGTGGCCACCGTGCCTGGCAGTAGCTTCTACGGTCGCCCTTCTTTGGGAAAGACAAAGATACGGTTCTGTTTCCCTAAGAGAATGGAAACCCTCGAACAAGCAGCCGAGAAATTGAGGAAATTCAAGGAAAGACAATAAACGGAGTGTTGTTAATCCCCTCACCCCAGCCCTCTCCCCAATGGGGGAGAGGGGAAGGGTGAGGGGCGAATTGTTCGGAAAGCTATTACTTCAGGCGACCTTCCACGGCCTCCCATTTAATATTCTTAAAGAAGGCCGCAATATAATCGGCCCTTTTCAGCCCATAATCGGTCATAAAGGCATGTTCGAAGACATCCATGATCAACAGGGGATTGCAGCCTGCCGGATGACCGACATCATGCTCGTTGATCCACTGGTTGATCAGTTTTCCGCTCATGGCGTCCTGGTACAGAATAGCCCATCCGATGCCCCGCATCGCACCGACTCCCCTGAAATCGGCCTCCCAATTCTCATAGTTTCCAAATTCTTCAGCCAACTTCTTCCCGAGCTTTCCCGACTTATTCAGCGCTCCCTTACCCCCTAAATTCTCAAAGTAGAGCTCATGAAGCCGCATCCCATTAAACTCCCACCCGCACCGGCGCTTCAGCTCGGCATATTCAGGGGTGCCGATCTTCCCTCCCTTTGCCATTTCAGAAAGGGAATCAAGGACCTTATTAGCATTGGTCACATACCCTTGATAGAGAGTGAAATGATTTTTCAATAAGGTCTCGCTAAACCCTTCCATCCCGATGAGTTTGTTGAAATCTTTTGCCGTGTAAGCCATAATCCTCCTCCTTTCTGTGATGTATCATTTCATCATAGCAAAAAAAATCTCAGTTTCAAGGAAATTTTTTCATGTCCGAATGATTCGCGACCAGGTGATAATCGGCTTCTTTTTCTTCCTTTTCCTGTCTCTTTTCACCTTTGATAGTTAGCACCCCATCCGATAGAGGGGGCGTTCCAATTTCTTTATGATTTAGCGATAGTAATTTCTTTGTGCCTTTCTACGCATTCACACCTTTAGACAAATCCTCACATTTTGTCCCTAGAAAAGCGTCGAATAAGAAACTAAATATAAGTGTAGCTAAAAGTTACTATAAGTAGTAATTAGTAATTTTAAGTTATTTTTTTATTGACAAGTAGAATCTCTGCCAGCTATAATTCCTGCCAGAGTTCTCTCCGAGCAACACTACCTAACGGTGGAAGCCTATGGCGTGCTTGCCGGTAAGGTATGACTGGAAATGGTCATGTCTTCCATTGCGGAGAGGAGAGGTTGGGAACGGTTTAAACGGAAACCTACCCTCTTCAAATCAGGCGGTAGATTTGTTGGTGCGTTTGACCGATTATGCTCAACCGGAATGACCACAGGAGGAATAGGTTTTTCTTAAACAGCTAAGAATGAAAGGAGGGACTGAAAAAACAGAGGAAACAGGATGCAGGATTTTTAAGGGCTTGAGTTAACTGGATAACAAACCACAAGGAGGGTCATCAATGAAATCAATAGGAAGGTTAGTCATCATGGCAGCGGTTCTGGTCTTATTTACGGCTCATGCGGGTTTTGCGGCTTACAACCATGCGGGGGACACCGATTCAGTCAACTTTCGCACCGTTTATCCGGACAAAGTTGGTACCAAACTTGACAGCTGCACCCTTTGTCACACGGGTGGTAAGTATACTCCTCCAGGGGGAAAAGAATCGACTCTGGGCAGTTGCCAGTATTGCCACGCCGTCACAAATTATGGGGCAAACGGCAATTTTGATAAAACCCTTAATCCCTATGGATCGGATTATTTGGCATATGGGCGAAACGTCTCTGCAATACAAGCAATAGCGAATCGCGATTCAGATAGCGATGGATACCCGAATGCAGTAGAAATTGCTGCCATCAGATATCCTGGTGATCCTAACGATACGCCTGCAAAGGTGCCAGCGCCTTACAGGATTTACACCCGTGACCAGCTCGAACAGATGCCGCAGCATACTCAATTTTTGCTCATGAACGCGAGTAAATCGACCGATGTTTACGCTCAATATAGCGGCGTCCTAATGGGAGACCTGCTCAACAAGGCGGAATTGCTCCCCACAGCAATGGATATATACGTCTCTGCTCCTGATGGCTTTGCACAACTCCATCCACTATACCCCGACCCCAGCCCAAGTCTCTACCCTGTCTTTGGCGATTATCCTGCCGCAATGTTCTACTATAATTCCCAGGCGGACATTGGCCTGTATCCCGCCACTGGCTGGTGCGATTACAGTGCTCCGAGTGCTTCTGGAAGAAGTAGCGGTGAGCCTATCGTCAATCCTGGTGGCCTCAAGATGTTGCTGGCCATTAAGCGTGACGGTCAGTACCTGACACCAGGAGTGCTGAACAACCAGAATAAGCTGGATGGTGAAGGACCTTTCAGAGTAGTGCCACCCCAGAAAAATCCCGGTCCTCCAGATCAGCGTTCGACTGCATCTAAAGCAACCGATCCAAACACATGGGTTTGGCCGTATATTGCCAACGCGGACCATAATGCAGGTTTTTCTAGCCGGTCTGTCACGATCGTTAGGGTTGACCCTTTGCCCGAAGGGACAACGGATATTGATCTACTTGAAGCAGGTTGGGACTACATAGACGAGAACAAAATCGTGGTCTACGGCGCTATCGATCCGGTCCCGACCATTGTTGAAAAGCTTAAAGGACTGATTGCTTCGATCCGGGAAACTCCGGATAAGGCATTCAGGAACTGTCTCTTGGATGAAGTCCTCATGATAGAACTCATGTTCATCAAAGAGGAGGTCGAACACGGGGCTTACAAAGCGGCACTTTGGGGGCTTCAGAACTATATACAAACCAAGACAGACGGTTGTATATCCGGGAGCAGGGCGGATCGGAATGATTGGGTGACCGACTGCAATATTCAGAGACAATTCTACTGGGCCCTAAACGACATAATCGTATTGCTCAAAATCCTTGTCTAATCCCTTTTGTCCATTCTTGGATGCAGACCAGGCTCCTGGTAGAGGGAGCCTGGTCTAAACGAATAGAACCAAGGATGCTTGTTGGGATGCCAGGCAGGTGGGAAAGATTGCACTAAAGGTTAAATAGGTTTTGTTTTTTACAAGGAGGATATTTCTTTTGTATCACCTCCGTCGCTTCCCGATTCATTGCTTTGGATAGTGCGGAAAGAAGGGGAGTAAGACTTTTTGGACTAGGCAAACCGGATGATCGTGGGTCGGCGAGCGCTGTCCGATTGAAAATATAACATGTGGGAGGAATCCTATTGTGTCAGAGATAGATTTCGAAAAGTTGTCTTTTGAGGAAGCAGCCCAGCTATTTAAGGAATGGGGTTTTCTAGTACAGCCAGGTCCTAGGACCGAGGAAGTTACCCTAATACTTGAAGGACCAACCCACCGGTCCTATTGCGTCTGTCAACCCGAGCAGTTGGCGGAGATGGCTGTGGCCATTTTGCGACAGCGGCTACGCACTGGTGCCATGATGACTCCAGTGTTGGATGTTCAGTAAGCAGTTGAGGTAGGAGAGTGAGATTATGGAGATTTCTACCAGCAATCCCGGTAATTCCAAACTAACGGGTCAATCTTAGAGTGAAGATAAGAGGTATTCCTCAATGTAGACCCTCTCCAAACATCCTCATCTCTACCAATGAATCAAGGCCCCTTCCAATTCTCACTCCCTTGAAAACAGATTGCCCACCGTGTTACTTTTTAATTTGTCATGAAACTGCGAGTCGGTGCTAATTGGGATATTGCATTCCTGGATGCCGTGAAAGGCACCTCCGTGGACGCCCTTTTCGGCAAGCTTCCTTTCGATATTGTTGGCGGGGCAAGGCCCGGTTTCGTACTTCCTCAGATCGAACGAGCCGATATCGTGACTTATATCAAGGCCTGCCACGAACGGGGATTCGAATTCAGTTATCTTCTCAATGCCCCCTGCCTAGGAAATCTCGAATATTCGAAAAAAGGCTACGCACAGCTCGTCGAGCTTCTGGAATGGATCGATTATTCCGGCGCGGATGCGGTGACTGTCGGCCTTCCCTATCTGATCGAGCTTGTGAGGACACGTTTCCCGCGCCTCAAAATCAAAGTCTCCACCACCGCACGGGTCAATACCGTGAGAAAAGCCATTCAATACGAAGACATGGGTGTGGAGGAAATAATCGTTGACGAGCACATCAACCGTGAGTTCAGGACCCTTGACGCAATCCGAAAAGCGGTGAAATGCAATTTGGAACTGATCCTCAATAATATCTGCCTCTGGCAGTGCCCTTATAATTACGAACATGTCAATCACGACGGCCATGCCTCCAGGAGTGGCGAAGAAGATCATGCATGCTATCTCCAATATCCGGGATATCTCTGCTTATACCGAAAACTGACGGACCCGGTAGAACTGCTGAAATCTCCGTGGATAAGGCCGGAAGATATCCGTCACTATGAGGCCATCGGATACGAGCATTTTAAAATCACGGAGCGATTTAAACGAACTCCTCTTCTCCTTGAAAACGTCAGGGTCTATGAAAACCGCAGCTATGACGGAAATATTCTAGACCTTTTTACGCTTCCCAGAAAAGGGGCTTTCACTCCGATTCATCTGGAATATTTTATCCAACCCAAACATGTAAACATCATGAAGATCTCTGAACTGGAAAAGGTCTTCGACTTGGAAGTGAGGGAATTGATTCACCTGGATAACAAGAAGCTAGAAGGCTTCATCGAACATTTTAAGGATAAGAATTGTAATCAGGTGTCTTGTTCAAGCTGCCGTTATTGCGAAACCTTCTTCGAGAAGGTAGCGGTGGTGAAAAAAGAGGAAGTGGAATGGGCAGCCCAAAGAGTCAAAAACTTTTCTAAGAAACTCGTTTCAGGAGAGATCTTTGAGATTCCGCGCTTCCATCTTCTCTTCCGGTTCCCGTTGTTTAGATGGCTTATCAAGCGCATGGTCAAACGACAGCTCGCCGCGAATTCCAAATGACAAATAAGTCCTGACAACCCAAGTTTAAGGTTGAGGTCGGGGTTTAATGGGGCGCTACTGCTACGAATTCCGCAGCAGATACAACCCTAATATTGTCGAGAATGCGTTGTCGATAGGGGTTCGCTGAGTGCTTAAGATAAAAGGCAGTATCTATGCGATTTCTACTCGTCGATCCGCCCCATAAAATCTGGACCATTCTTCGAGCCTGGACTCCTTCACCGGGATGCCTCCAATTATTGGCCTATTTGCAGAGGGAGCAATTTGACATTGAGTATATGGATTGCACCCTTAACGAAAATCCGTGGCGGGATCTTGAGGAGAAAATTCGAAGAGAAAAACCGGATGTCGTGGGCATCTCTGTCATTTGCACCGCCTTCGTCTACGATGGGATGAATGCGGCCAGTTTGATTAAAGCCGCCAATCCCAAAACGATCATTATCATGGGAGGGGAACACCCTTCCTTTATGGCCGAGGAAACGCTCCGGGATTGTCCTGCTATCGACTATATCTGTGTGGGAGAAGGAGAGGTCACGCTGACGGAGTTTCTCCGCGGAGTTGAAAAGAAGAAGGATCTCTCCAAAGTCCTGGGTCTTGCTTATCTCAATGAAAAAGACGAATTCGTCTACACCGGAGAGCGTCCCTTCATCGAAGATCTCGACACCCTTCCGATGCCGGCCTATCATCTCGCCAAGATGGCCCACCCTTTTGTAACCCTTCCGTCGGAAGGGAGGAGAGGGCTTGTGGTTAATTTTTCAAGAGGGTGTCTCTGGGATTGTACCTTCTGCTCGGAATCGGCCTTTTATAAGAAGACCTGGAGGAGAAGGAGTCCAAGATTGATCGCTGACGAATTCCAGTTCCTCAAAGAGAAATATCACCGCGATATTTTCTATGTCGGTGACAATACCTTCAACGTCCGACGCGAGCAGGGGATCGGCTTCATCGAGGAGATGCTCAAGCGAAAGACGAATCAGCACTTCTGGCTGCAATCCAGGGCAGACCTCATCATTCGGGATGAAGATCTTCTGGATGGTTTTCGGGAAGCCGGGGTCTATCAATTTATGATGGGACTCGAATATCATTCTGACGCCGTTCTCAAGGATATCAAGAAGCACCAGAGCGTTGAGCAGGCTGTGAAAGCGATGCAACTTCTGAAGAAGCATAAACTCATGGTCATGGCGACGCTAATGATCGGACACTGGAACGAAACGGAAGAGGACCGCAATGAGTTTTTCAGATTCTTTGGAAAGTACGTGGACCACTTTGGCCTGAATCTCATCACCCCTCTTCCTGGAACTCCGCTCTTTTACCAGATGAAGGAGCTGGGAAGGATCAAGGATTGGGATTACCGGAATTACGACTACCTCCATGCAGTCATGTCCGCCAAAGAGGTGGATGATCTGGAACAGTTGAACCTCATCTACCGGGACATTATGAGGCGCTACTATTGGCGGCCCAGAGAGATGGTAAAGATGTTTTCACCCAATCCCATTCTGAGGCACCATCATCGTTACTACATCACCAAAGTCGCTTTCAACATTATGATGCACGAAGTCTTTGGAACACCGATCTGGGTGCAGCCCAACTATGAGGAATATAAAGATTACCTGGTGGGGAGGGAAGAAGCGCTTCCCAAAGAGTTGATGGCTTTGGCTAAATAATCAAACCACTCCTTCTGGAGTGCCATCCTTCTTCTTGGGATGATGGCAATGGGTGCAAACCTCAGGGTGAAGGATTGCTCCGCTTGCTCGCGAAAGGTAAGATTGAGGAGGACCGTATCCGTCCCATAATAATTATCACGGGTGAGAAAGATCTTCTCCATTTTGGACCAGGGGATTTCTAGATGGATTCTCTCGCCGTCCTTCCCTTTGGGAGCCTCGAAAGTAAACTTGTCTGGTTCAACCGACAACCGCCCCTTCCGTCTCGACCCTTTAACCGGAAGCCCTCCATAGTAGTAAGCATGGCAAGGTTTGAGTGTCATCATGGCCGAATATAGCACGGAGGCCCCTCTTGAGCAATAGGGAAGGGATGACCTGGGTTATACATCAGCCTCGGGCGCAGTGGGATCGAAGTGGGTCTCCCCTCCGAAACCTTGACCGGAACGTGCCCCGTCCCGCCAAAACGTGATAGGTGGGGTAAAGGGGCACAATATGGATACTAATACCTTGCCGGGAAGCCTCACCCTTCGGCGGGAGGCTTCAAATTGCGGATCGTAAGAGGGAGGCGAATCGGAGGGCGGTGCTGAAGGGGCCATTTTAAGGATATCTACGCCTTGGCTCATCGCTGAAAAGTGCCGCTTCAAGCCCGCCTCGGGGCGAATCCTCGGGTTTTCTCCGGAGAGACCCACTCCGATCCGGGGATAGGTTCATAACTGAGGGATTATAGACAGGGATATCTCGACTGAATTGAAAAGAGGTTATAGAATGAGAAAAGAGTCCCCATCCGATTTTTTACAAAGATTGAAGAAAAAAAGGAGGAAACTGGATCTCCTCGATCAAAAATTGTTAACCCTTCTCAATCGACGGTTCCGCATCACCCTCGAGATAGGAAAGATCAAAAAGGGGATCGGAAAGAAGGTCTACGATGCCAAAAGGGAAGAAGAGATTCTCGATAGATTAAAACGAAAAAACAAGGGTCCTTTAAAGGAAGGAGATTTAAAGAAAATATTTGCAACGATCATGCAGGTCTCTAGGAAATCCCAAATTTAGTCAGAGTCATCCAGTTGCCCAAAACAAATCCAAAAAGTTTATTCTGACCTTACCCTTCTCATCTCTAATCTCAATTGATGAAAAACGTAATATTGTAAATCAACGACATAAGATGGACAAAAAAGACCATAAATTTTATTTCTGTGAAATTTTATTTCTCCTCGTAAACCATTAAATATCAACCCGTTGTATGAATTGATCTTTCTTGGCATTGAAATTGCTAATACCACAGGGGAATAGAAAAATTCTCACTCAAAGAGATTATCGCCCATGGCAATTACAGAAGGAGATAGGTTCAGAGACAAGCTAACCGGGCAGTCCTTTGTCGTGAAGAAAATCATGGACAGGACCATTATTTTGGAGGCAGAAGATACGCCAAATAGGTTTTGTCTTAGCGATGGGATTGTTGAATTGTTTTTCGACAAAGCAGAAAATAAGAAAAGTGTGAATTAAATTTTTCTATTAACCTTATGAGAAGATGGATGAAGTGTTTTTTGCCGGAGCCAATGGTCGGCCAGGACAAGAGCCACCATGGCTTCACAGACCGGGTTGATCCTCGGGATGGCCGAGATATCGTGTCGGCCTCTGACCCGGAGTGAAACGGGCCGCATCGCCTGGTCGACTGTCCTCTGGTCCAAGCGGATTGAAGGAATAGGCTTTACCGCCGCTCGCAGCACAATATCCGCCCCATTGGAGATTCCACCCAGAATTCCACCCGCGTCATTTTTTTCGAATCCTTTTGGTCCGATGGGGTCATTGCATTGTGATCCAAACATACGGGCTACTCCAAACCCCGCACCTACCTCCACGCCCTGCACCGCGCCGACGCTCATCAACGCCTTGGCAAGATCAGCTTCCAATTTATCGAATACCGGCTCTCCCAATCCTGGAGGGCAGCCTCGGACAAGGATCTCCACGATCCCTCCTAAGGTATCCCCACGCGCTTTGGCCTCCTCGATCTTCTTTTCCATCCCCCCAGCGGCTTTCCGATCCGGACAACGCAAACCATTTCTTTCGATTTCCTTATAATCTATCTTTTCTATTCGAACCCCCCCAAGCTCGACGGTATAGGCCAAAATCTGCATCTTCTCTTTTTCCAGGATCTTCTTAGCCACTGCCCCTGCGGCCACTCTTCCAACAGTCTCTCTCGCTGATGCCCTCCCTCCGCCACGATGATCTCGGATACCATACTTGGCCTGATAGGTAAAATCAGCTTGACCGGGTCGGAAGACTTCCTTCCATTCTTCGTATGGACTGGAATCGACGTCTTCATTCTCGATGAGAAGCGAGAGGGGTGTTCCCGTCGTCTTCCCCTCAAATATGCCGGAAAGAATCTCCACCCTGTCCCTCTCTTTTCGAGGGCTTGATCCGCTTCCCTGGCCGGGTCTTCTTCGATCGAGCTCCTTCTGAATATCTTCTCTCGAAAGGTCTATCCGTGGTGGACAGCCATCGATTACCACTCCCAGGGCCTCACCGTGAGACTCCCCCCACGTGGTGATTCTGAACAGCGTCCCGAATGAATTTCCTGCCATATCAATTCCCCCCCACCCTTTCTTTGAGGATGGTCAAAATACTTTCAACAACTGCATCCACAGCCAGCATCGACGTATCGATTTGAATTTCCGACGCCCTTTCGTTAAATGGTTCCCGTTGGGATATCGTTTCTTCTATCTCTTTCAATGTTCCCTTACCTGTCAATGTTGGTCTTCGCGTTTCTGTCCCCGGGTCCTGATTCATTCTTTTAAGAAGGGTCTGTCGATCTGCTTTAAGCCAGATAATAAAACCATTCTTTTTTAGAGTCTTGACATTGTCTGCGTCAAGCACCGCTCCTCCTCCGGGAGCGATAATCAAATTGTTTCCTTTTGAAATCTCTTCGATGATACTCTTCTCGATCTTCCTAAAATGATCCCATCCGTGAGATTTCACAATATCAGCGATCGGAACTCCCTGGCGTTCTTCAATGAGATCATCCGTATCCACAAACCTCATCTTAAGGCGGGCAGCCAGCCTGTTTCCCACCGCACTTTTTCCTGAACCGCGATATCCGATTAAGACGATGTTCATAAAGAAACCATAGAAGTCAGGACTCAGAATTCAGAATGGTAGAAGAATACGCATGTAGCATCTTACTAACTTCCTCGAGATGAGCTAGTAATCCCATGCTATCACCATATCCAAGGTCCTTCGCCAGAATTAAATAGTACCGACATTCTTCAACAGAGCCTTGAGCAATATTCATGAATCGGACCTTATCGGCTTTAGTCCTCTTCTTGAAACCTTCAGCGATATTGGCTGGAATAGAAATGCCTGCTCGCCTGATCTGAGAAGTTAACCCATAGCTCTCTTTTTTAGGAAAACCTTCGCTGAAACGGTAAACCGATAAAACAAACTGATGCGCCTTTTGCCAGACGATTAAACCCTGAAAACTCTTTGCACATACTTTTTCCATACTGACTCCTAAATTCTGATTTCTGACTTCACATAAAATCAGTAGAGCCTCTGAAGAACCTCCCAAAATTCCGGGAAAGACTTATCCACGCATTGTTCTCCCTTAATCTTCACTCCAGGAACAGCAAGTCCGGCAATAGCAAAACTCATGGCCATACGGTGGTCATCATACGTCTCGATTTCCGCCCCATGGGCTTTTCCTCCTTCAATCTCCAACCCGTCCTCCTCCTCTCTTACGTGAATACCCATCTTACTCAGCTCCGCAGCTAAGGCATGGATGCGGTCCGATTCTTTAAGACGAAGGTGTCCGATATTCTGAATCACAGTCTTCCCCCGGGCAAAAGCAGCGGTAACCGCCAGAGTTGGAACGAGATCAGGCATTTCGTTCATATCCATTTCAATCCCATGAAGTTCTCCGCCCAGAACTTCTATCCAGTTATTTCCTCGGATCACGCGGCATCCCATTCTTTCCAATATCTCCAGAAATCCGATGTCTCCCTGAATGGTAGCTGGGTTGAGATTTCCAACTCTTACCCTCTCCTTGCACACCGCTGCGGCGGAAAAAAAATAGGAGGCATTTGACGCATCCCCTTCAATCCGATACTTCTGTGGGAGATAACGGTCCCCTGCCTTGATAAAAAAGGAATGGTATCCCTGGTTCTTTACTTCCACGCCAAAAGCAGACATCACCTCCCGGGTGATGTCAACATAGGGTTTGGAAGCTAAGGAGCCGGTCACTTCTATGTTTACATCTTTCTGGGCATAGGGCGCTACCATCAGGAGGCCCGAAAGGGATTGACTGCTCTCTTCGCCTTTGATCCTTGCCGTACCACCCTTCAGCCCCTGGGACTCCACAATCACTGGTGGACAATCATCTCCGTTTTGGGAATAGGCTTTTACTCCCAACGCTCTTAAACCATCCAACAACTCGCCGATGGGCCTCTTCCTCATCCGTTTAGTGCCGTCCAGCAGAGTGATTCTCGCCCTGAGCGCAGCCAAGGCTGTTAGAAATCTCATGGAGGTCCCTGAATTACCCACATCGATTTTTTCACCTGTCGCCTTAAACACTCCACCTTTTCCGAGAACTCGGACTTCGTCGTCTTCCCAATGGACCTCCACCCCAAATGTCATCAGTGCCCGGGTCGTATACTCGGTATCCTCGCATCGAAGGGCATCGGTTAGAACAGATTCACCGTCGGCTAACGAAGAAACGACAAGGGCCCGGTGGGTATAGCTTTTTGATCCAGGGACAGTCACTACTCCATCACAATGATGGAGAGGTGTTACTTCTATCATCTCTTTCCCTTCTTAAGCCCGGCAGAACGGGTCTTTGTAGGCTCTCTCTAAAGTCCGGAGAAGATCTTTCCTGATCTGTGTGATTTCCAGCCTTCTCCCCGTCCAAATCTCAAATTGGGCCGCCGCCTGACGCATGAGCATCTCCAACCCGTTAACCGTAACGCACCCTCTCTGTTTAGCCTCACGGAGGAGTTTTGTCTGCAAGGGCTGGTAGACAATGTCCATGACCATCATTCTTTCCTTCAACAACTTTTTTGGAAGAGGAGTCTCTCCACCTTGTGGATACATTCCGAGAGAGGTGGCATTGATGATCGCATCGGCTTCAAGTTCTCCTGCTTTCATCTTGACGAGAGTGGATAGGGGCAGATAATCACATCCTAATTCCCCGCTCAACCCTTCCCCCTTCTTCGAGCGATTCACAACGATCAATTGACAATCTCTTTCCTTTAAACCAAAACCTATGGCCCGGGCTGCCCCGCCTGCCCCAAGAAGGACGATCCTCTTTCCTCTCAAACTCATCTTTTCTTCCAGCGCTTCCAACGCCCCATCGCAATCCGTGTTATAACCGGTTAGCTTTCCCCCTCGATTAACAATCGTGTTAACAGCTCCAACCTTTTTCGCCAACCCCTCAACCTTATCAAGAAGTGGAACAACCTCGGTCTTGAACGGGATCGTCACGCTTACCCCCCTCACACCAAGGCCCCTGATCCCTCTCAGAGCCTCTTCAAGGTCCTTTACTTCAAACGCCAAATAGACAGCGTTCCAACGCAGTCTTCTAAAAGCTCCGTTGTGAATCGCGGGACTCAAGCTGTGATGGACCGGATTTCCGATAATTCCGTAAAGCTTCGTCTGAGCGTCTATCATCTCGTCTTTTCCCGTAACATCTTGGAAGTCCCGCTTTTGCCGGTAGCCGAGAATCCAATCACATTTCACTTCAACGAGTTAGAGTTTCAGCATTTTCCAGATCTCTTTCATCTCGTCAACCGTCAACTGCCCGGGAGCAGAAGCCTTACCCCTGCTGAGCGAAGCATATGTCCAGGCCGCTCCTAAAAAGGGAGAAAAGATGCGGCTGAGCTTCCCCCTCTCACCCATACAGAAGGCGACGATCTTCTGCCTTTTTTTCCTGGCAAAAGGAATAACCGACAGGATGCTCAGATTATCTTCCCACGACCTGGCATAGGAGACAATCTTGATCACATCCGGTCTCAATCGAATCATCTGGCCAAAGAGCCTTTGCAGTTCTTTAGCAGAAGGCGTCCTAAGAAAATCATGGAAGGACAGGATTACTTGTGTTCCTCCTTTATTCCTTATCAACCTCCGAAGGAAGGATCTTTCTGTTGCCAATTCGACATCGATGTAATCTCCTTCCAGATTAATGGCTTCCTGTAAAACGTCCAACCTTTTCCTCTCTTCTCCTTTGTATTTGCCCCCTTCTTCTTCTCTTCGATGGGTAACGATAAGAGGCTTCTGCCGACTCTCAAGAAGAGGTGCCAGGTTCACTCTGCCGAGATAGTCAACCCGAAGCTCAATGAGGTCTGCCCGTCGGTTGGCTTCCTTGATAGCGATCAAGGCTTTTTCTACGGTTGTCTCGACGATAGGAATACAAAGGTTTTCCACCTTTTTCACCTTTCTGCCAAGGTCTCGTCTATTTGAGCCGAATCTTCCTATCCGACAGAAAACATAACACAGGCTTAAAGATTGAACAAGAACTCTCCAGGAATGCAGAAGTAAAACGGCCGAATTCAACCTCAAAACCGTACACAGGGATCGCCGTGAATGCGTGCCGTACTGCCTTGCTACAATAATCCCCTTTCCGAAGAGTGAGCTCCTACCGGACTTCCTCAATTTCAGGATGACCGAGGATTCGAATCACAGCACGGGGCTGGTCATTAATGCAAGCGAGGCGGGTCTCCTCATTCAAACCTTCAAAGATATGCCCATCGGGCAAAGAATTACCGTTGAAGTCTCGTCCCCAAAGAGAACCAAGCCTGTTCAATTTAGTGCGTTGACTGAGATTATTTGGAAAGATCTGTACATTTGGGATGATTGGGAAGCATATCAATATGGCCTAAAATTTAGTCACATCTCGTACGAAGATTATCTTAAGCTGAAACAGATTCTTAGCAACCAATCCAATCTGAAAGAGGTTACATTGGACGATGAGTCTAACCACAATCAAAGGTTAGTCATCAAAACAAGGTTGTAATTAGCAAAACAACAACTTCTTTTCTACCCTGCCTACTTTAGTCCGCCTGATCGCTCAGAAAGAACGAATCCCGATAAAATTTCAGGCCCCTATCCGACGATACTTTTATATATTGACTTATGAGAGAAATAGTCAGAAAATGTTTGGGAAACAATCACCTCGATCGGTTTTCTGTTGAATACCCGAATGGGGAATCGTAGCTGGTCCTGAAGCTTTCTATGAAAAAAGAACTTGCCCAAATTCTTTTGGTTATCTTAATCTCCGTTTGCATTCCACTTCTTGCAGCACATCTCGAATATCGTGATTTGGGAGGGGCTGGTTTTTTCGCTTGTGATATTAGCATCGAGAATTTCGACCAGGATAATCTTTCGATGGACCGGCAGGACGCATCCGAGGGATTCCTGTCAAGTGGCTTTTCTCTTACGTCCACTTCAAGCCTTGGCCTCCTGGGACAGCTCCGCTACCTTTCTTTCACAACCTGTTCCCCCGACCAAATAACCTCCACGTTTCGTTGCTGAAAGAACCTTGGAACGGTCCGTTTGTTCGCTGGCATTACGTGTTTTCATTCACTTTACAGACAAGCGATCGCAATGCCTGGCACCAATCCTGAAGTAGTTGATGGAGTCGGGATCCTATTCAAAAAAGAAATCTGATATTGAGGAAGTTCGCGAGGTGCAGAAATGACGGTTTACCAAAAAAGTCTCAGGATGGTTGTGGCCGTCCTTCTTTCCACCGTTATGGGAGGATTGCTGGCCGGGCGGGTTGATTCCCAAGATTCAAGCATAAAAATCGCGTCCGTCGATATCCAGAAGGCGGTCAACGAGTGTCAAGCGGGGAAGGAGGCCAAACAGACACTCAGCAAGGAGGTAGAAAAATATCAGGTGCTCATCACCGAAAGGCAGAAGGAGCTTCAAGGTATAAAAGAGTCTCTCGAAAAGCAGAGTCTGATGTTGACCCCAGACGCCAGGATGACTAGAGAAAAGGAACTCCAGACCAGGCTTCGAGATTTTCAGAGATGGGGGGAAGACGTTCAGAACGAGCTTAATCAGAGGCGGGCAGAGATGGAGCGAAGCATTTTTATCGGCCTTCAGAAGGTGATTCAAAAGGTGGGCGCCGACGGAGGTTACACCCTTATTCTGGAGAAAAACGAGACCATCGTGCTCTTCATTTCCAAACCTACTGACATTACGGATCTCGTGATTAAAGCGTTTGATGCCCAGAAGAAATAGCATCACGAAAGGCATATAGGATGAGAAGTTCTTAAACAACGCAGATGGCCTTGCTTATTCCGTAAAAGGGATGGCGATGAAACTCTTAGGAGGTGGACGGCTATGTCAGTGAGAATGATTATCGACCGGAGGGTGAAGAAGGGAAAGGAAGCGGATTTCGCCAAGCTTCTGAGGGCGTTGAGATCCAAAGCCATTTTCTCAAAAGGCTATATCTCAGGGGAGATGCTTCGAAACCGGAACGACCGTCAAAATTATATCGTAATCACAGCATGGCAGAGTGTCGCGGACTGGGAGAGATATGAAAAGGCTCCAGAAACAAGTAAGATCCATGCCAGGATTGAGAAACTGATGGCGAGGCCTACGAAGGTAAAAATATGTGTCCACGCTTAGATTGTTATCTCTAAAATAGAAGTCCTTCTCGGTTTTATTTACCGTGCCTTATGACCCCGTCGGTCATTCTTATGTGTTTAAGTCCCGGCCAACACGAACGCGTCGGCTAAGCAGGAGGATTTTCGTGACTGAATTTTGGAAATTATCCGGATTGGAGTTGAGGGGCATGATAGCTGCCAAAGAAGTGAAACCTTCCGAAATCATGGCAGCCATCCTGGCCCGAATCGAGAAACTGAACCCTAAGCTCAATGCCTTCTGCACCATCGCCCAGGATTCAGCCATGGCCGAAGCGCGGCTGGCCGATGAAGAATTGACCAAGAAGAAGGACATAGGGCCACTCTTCGGCCTTCCCGTGTCCATTAAAGATTTGATTTTCACGAAGGGTATCCGTACAACCTTTGCCTCCAAAATGCATGAAAATTTTATACCCGACCAAGATGAGGTCGTTGTGGAGAGGCTCAAGGCGGCCGGAGCAATTATCATTGGTAAAACGAATTCGTGTGAATACGGCTATAAGGCCGTAACCGACAACCCCCTTTGGGGAATCACCCGTAACCCCTGGAACTTGGAGATGACGCCAGCCGGTTCGAGTGGCGGCGCGGGAGCAGCTGTGGCCTCCGGTATGGGCCCTTTGGCCTTAGGAAGTGATGGCGGCGGCTCCGTCAGGGCACCGGCAAGTTTCTGCGGAATCTTTGGCCTCAAATCATCCCGCGGGAGGATACCGATGTATCCCTTGCTTTCAGGCTGGGAAACGCTCGACAGACGCGTGGCTCATTACGGCCCTCTCACCCGCACCGTGGCCGATGCAGCCATGATGATGGAGGTGATGGCTGGGCCGGACGAACGGGACCCTTTGTCATTGCCCGGAGGAAGGGTCGATTACCGAAAGGAAACGAAAAAGGGGATTCGAGGCCTGCGCATTGCCTGGAGCAGGGACCTGGGTCATGTGGTCGTTGATCCGGTAGTCCGAGAGGCCGTTGAGGGCGCAGCCCGCGTTTTTTCAAAGACGGGGTGCGAGGTAGAAGAGGCCGCCCCCGAATACCCACTGATGCATGATGCTTTTCGGCTTCTTTTCGCTGCGGATTGTGCAGGCGCCCTTGGAGCTCATTTGGGTGAGTGGAAAGGCCGTATGGATCCGGGGTTGGTGACGTTAACCGAAATTGGTCTCAAAACCGGCGCCGTCGATTACGTCCACGCGGTAAACCGATGCCATGTCCTTTGGGAGAGACTGCAGCCTTTCTTCGCAAAATATGATTTGCTCCTAACCCCCACGCTGCCCCTTCCCCCCTTCCCCGTGGGCACCGATTGGCCCAGAGAGGTTGCCGGGCAGAAGGTCCATCCTTTGAATTACCTCGGCTTTACTTATCCATTTAATTTAACCGGCCAGCCAGCGGCCTCTTTGCCCTGCGCCTGGACAGCAGATGGGTTACCCATCGGTCTCCAAATCGTAGGCAGACGTTTTGAGGATCTCACGGTTTTAAGGGCAGCGGCAGCCTTCGAGGAGGCCAAACCGTGGAAGGATAAATGGCCGGATTGATCGCTTCCTTCTGCCCTCTGCTCCAGCGTCTTCCGGAGCTCTAACGATCCTATTCACATCCACAATTATTCGACGTCAAACGTTACGGGTTTTAGCGGCTTCCGATTGACACGCAGCTGAAAGACGTCGGGCCTGGAATAGTGTCCCGCCACATCAAGGGTGCGGCGGGAAACGGCCGCAAGGTCAGGATCGATTTCACCGTAGAGTATGCCTTCTTCATTTCGCATGGGCCCCGAAACAATTTTCCCGCCCGGTTTAATCACGACAGAGTCCCCCGGGTTGACCCACTCTTCCGGGTAGGGATAGAGATTGATCTGCTTCGGGAATGTCTCCGGAATGTCGCGCCCTCTCAGCACGGTACCGCTTCCGACTACCCAGCAACGGCCTTCTCGGGCAATGTGCTGGAGGGTGCCGATCCAACCGTCCCCGTAGTCGTAGGTAGGCGCGATGTACACTTCGACTCCTTGAGCGTACAGTGCGTATCGCGATAGGGGCATGTAGTTCTCCCAGCAGATCAGCGTCCCGATGCGCCCACACGGTGTCTCAACGACCCTCAGACCGGAAGCATCGCCCATCCCCCAAACCATGCGTTCTGGATTTGTCGGCATAAGCTTACGGTGCCTGTTCAATATTTGGCCGTCGGGTCCGATCACCACGACCGTGTTGTAAATCGTCCCGCGGCTCAGCTCATGATCACGTTCGTCTATCCCGCATACGACTGTGACACGGTGTTCCTTTGCCGCTTCACGCAGGGGCCGAAGATCCTCCCCCTCAAGGGTTACCGAATTTTTCACCAGTTGGGCATGAAGGTCCCCGCTCAAGGCGTAGTCGCTGCCCGGCCGGAGCCGCCAAATCCAAGCTGGATAGCCCGGAACGTACGCTTCCGGAAAAACGACCAACGAAGCCCCGGAGGAAACCGCTTCGCCAATCAGTGAAACTGCGTCCAGAATGGTCTTTTCTCGATCCAGAAATTTCGGAGGTCTTTGAATAACGGCTATCCTCGGCATGATCTGGTCCTCCGCAAGTGCTTAAAACGTACTCTTTTTGTTGACGAACGGGCCCTTCGATGTCCTGTCAACCTCCTGGATAAATTCATTTCTGTTCCTTCCTTTCCAGACCAAAAGAGATAACACCACCCTAAGAAACTCCCCAGGGCGTGTGAGCTATTCTAATTTAAAATAGAAGCGTCCGCAAGCAGGTCTTAAAAAGTCGGTTCCAGTGAGGAAGCGGCCATGGAGTCCATGAAGACACAGCGACGGAACCTGCCATCCGTAAAAAATTTTCCGCAAAATTTTTCTTGACCTCACAGGCGAAATTTAGTAGCTTTCTATGAATCGTTTGAACTTTTGCCAACATTCCATCAAGGGGGTCCAGATGAGAGCAGCAGAAAAAGGAGCCAAGCCCCGCTACGGGATCGCTAATTTTGAAAGAAGAACCTACCGGAGATTTCCAATTCGTCTCCCGATAGAGTATTATCGAGCCGACTCCCCAGGCAATCAACCTGGACAGGCTCTCGATGCCAGCGAAGGCGGATTGCAGATTCTTTTCCCTGAGCAGGTGGAGACTGGCCAAAACTTGAGGTTGAAACTTTTTTTCTCTTCCGAATCTCAGTTGAATACAATCGAAATGCTTGTTGAGGTGGTCTGGGTGAATACCCAGTTGGGCGAAGGTGAAAAACATTATCGATCGGGAGTCAGATTTGTCAATATTTCTCCGGAAGACATAAGCAAGTTGAAAACTTTTTCCTCAAGTTTCTTATGATCTACCCAAGGGCTTCGTAGACCCAGAGTTATTCTCGTCTTCCGGTCGCTGGGGCTTTCTCCTTTTAGATCGATTTTATATTTTTGCTCCGCCCTACACGGTTCAAGACGCAAGGTGTCGTTCCGATACCGGATTTGATCGCCCGGTCTCCTCCCAGGTTGATCTCGATATACTGTCTTTTCCGTCATAAAATACAACCTACACCCCATTTACGACCCACACTATTTCTAATAGACTTAAATTATAAAAGAACATTATCACCGACTAGCCCTGCGGGAGAGGAGGAATAGAGACAAAATGTTTAAGACAATGCTGATCGAGGATAACTCTCCATTTAGAGCCGTCTTCAAAGAAGGCCTCAAGTCCCGATTCCCTTCAATGGCTATCACCGAGGCAGGGGGTTCGGAGGAGGCATTGAAAGAAATTGGCGCTCTTCCTCCCCAGCTCATCTTTATGGACATCAGGTTGCCCGGAGAAAACGGGCTTGAGCTGGCCAGAAGGATAAAGACGGATCATCCCGAGATCACCATTATCATTTTTACGAGTCACAATTTTCCGGAATATCGAGAAGCAGCCATCCGATATAAGGCCGATTATTTCCTCTCGAAGAGCTCCATATCGACTGAAGAGATTTTCAAGTTGGTCAAAATCATTCTTTTGGAAAAAGGTTTTAATCCGAATGGTTCGGAGAGTGCACAGCCCGCTGCGTAGCGGCTAAGAATATGATGAAAGGGGGCGATTTGTATGGGGTCCGAAGAAAGCAGTGAAAAACTGAAGAAGGCAGTGAATCAACTCATCAGAACGGAGGAGGAGGTCGTTGATCTGACAGAGAAGGCGATCAACAAAGCCGAAAATGCAACCATAAAATATTTGCTGCGAGCCATTCAACACGATTCGCGTAAACATGCCGACTTCGGCCGAGCCGCTCTGGAAATCCTCAATTTTAAAAGAGTGGTGGGGACAAGGGAAAGAAAAGAGGTGTGGGACTTATTAAAGAAACACAGCGACATGGAAAAAAAGCACAGGGAATTTGTTGCTGAAATTAAATACCTGACCAAGACACCGGCGCTTCAGTATATCTTCGAACAGATATGGGCAGATGAGAAGAGACATCATATCATTCTTGAAACTCTGATGACCAAGCGATTTGAGAAAGATCCGGAGGCTGAGTGGGGGCTTTTATTAAGCTCTTAAGATTGCATTGATGCTTCTTCGCTTCTCTGTAGGAAGCAGGTTGCAAACTGGCTGATAACGGGGAGGAAGTCATGGTGAAAAAGAAGGCGATAAAGAAAGCGGTAAAAAAGGGTGTGAAGAAGGGAGACGTTTACAAGTGCGGCGTCTGCGGTTTAGCTGTCACAGTCGATGAGGTCTGCGGGTGCGTCGACTATTGCGACATCATCTGCTGCGAAAAGCCGATGAAACCCAAGAAACGGGCCTAATGAAGTAATTGAAGCCTCCCGGCCATAGGCCGGGGCTTCCCGGGCACGCAGCGGCGAGCAGGATGCGAGCAAAGGCAGTTTCCTTCCATATTGTGCCCCTTCTTGCTTACCGGTAGGCAGAGACCCCGCTTATCCCGCTTTTGCGGGACGGGGCACGTCCCAGCCAATGAACCCTTCTTGCCCGGAATATCTGTTCAGGTTTTCATGATCATGATTTCTCGGATATTGCCGCGCTCAAGCGATAAGAGGTTCGTTCAGTCGCTCCGGCCGTATCCCCTCTTATCTCCGGGTCTGTGAAGAAGCACGACGTAAGGCCCTTCAGGAACCACGGCCACCCGGTTATCATTTTTTTCTTCTACGCTCCTCTTGATCGATTCCGTCAGGGATGTGATCATATGAACGCCCGTGAGCGCTCGTTCTTCCCTGGTAAGACACTCGCTGTAAAGGTGTATGGTTGCGGTTTTCATGGCCTTGATCTGCATGATCGATTCCCATTCATCGATCGAGGCGAACTCCTTTCGCGAAGTTTCTTCCAAGAATCTTTCTATTCCAACATCGATCAACCTGGCCTGTGATTCCGCGTATTCCGGCGTCCCCAGCCCCTCGGAGCATTCCGAGACGACAAAAAGATCCCCCCCCGTCTCGACAATGTCAACCACCCCGACCATGCCTTTGACCGTCTGGTAATAGTTCCTGTCCAGGGGGTAGCCTGCGGAACTCGTGATGACCGTTTTGTATTTCCGAGCAACGGGGACCTCAAAATAGGGTCTGGCAAAGGCAACCGCCGAGAGGTGACTCTTTTCAATGTCGCCGAAATTGACGAAAGAGACCCTACGCTCTTCGTCAATCACCGTATTCACCGCAAGGCTCCTGCCCACTCTCCTCACCGCGGCTATTTGCTCCTCGTGTAATGGGTTGCCTTCCAGCCTGCAGTTCTCCACACCTTCCTGTTTGAGCATTCTTGTCGAATGAAGAACTCTGATCGTATCCTGATGAGCGATCCCGGGTACAATCAATTTTCTGCCCCCTGAGTAACCTGCCATAAAGTGAGGCTCGATCAACCCGACGACAATGCGGATGTCTGCGTCCACAAAGCGTTTGTCTATTTTTACCGGCATACCCCAGGGGGTAACCCCAAGATCGGCATGGTCGCCCTCATTTTTTGCGATGTGATTTACCACCCGAACCCTTTGGAGAATCCAATCACTGCCGACCAGTTCCAGGAGCTCTTTTCCCTCGTTTGACCGGTGAAGACCCGTGGCAACGAGCAACGTAATGGAGGCCGGATCAACACCGGCACCCATCAGTTCCTGAATGAGGACGGGCAACACGATCCCATTAGGAACAGGTCTGGTAATATCGCAGATCGCGATGCAGACGCTCTTAATTCCCTTAACCTCTTGCGCCAGAGGTCTGCATCCTACGGGGTGCAACAGTGCAAGTCTAACCGCTGCTGCCGGGTCCTCGAGGATCGGCATTCCTTTTTTCCGAATGACGTCTGCCTCGAGGCCATCCGGAATTTCGAGAGACAATCCCCCTTTTCCATATTTCATCGTAATCTGCATTCGCTCCCTCTGGAAATAGGCTGTCCGGTGATGCATCCTTGAGGGAATCAACGTTCCTGATGCCGTCACATGCCGAGATAGGCTTTTCTGACAAGATCGGATTTGATGAGTTCGTCCCCCCTGCCCTCTAAGACGACACGGCCTGTCTGAAGGACATAGGCGCGATGCGATATCTGCAAGGCTTCAAAAACATTCTGCTCAACCAATAACACGGTCACCCCATTCCTGCTGATCTCGCGAATAATTTTAAAAATCTCGGAAACGAGTTTAGGCATCAACCCCAGGGAAGGTTCATCCAACATGAGGAGGGAAGGACGGGACATCAACCCCCGGGCGATCGCTAACTGCTGCTGTTCCCCACCGCTTAAGGTGTCCGCCCGCTGGTTCCTTCTCTCTCTTAAAATAGGGAAGAGTTCAAACACATTTTCAAGGGCTTCACCCTCTTCTTTCGAGTCAAGCGGATAGGCGCCAAGTAAGAGATTGTCTAATACCGATAACCTGCCGAAGAGCCTTCTCCCTTCCGGAATCATCGAAATTTTTTTCTTTACAATTTCATAGGGAGGGGTGTTATGAATGGGTTCCTTGTTAAAATAAATTTCACCCTTTTTGGGATTGAGGAGGCCCGCAATCGTTTTGATGACGGTTGATTTCCCGGCACCGTTGGAGCCCACGAGGCTCACCACTTCGCCTTTCCTGACCTCGAAGGAAACCTCATGAATGGCTAAAAGCTCTTTATACCCGACACAGATCTCATGAACTGACAACATTATATTTTTCCCCTAAATAGGCTTGTATGACTTCTCTGTTGACAACAACCTCCTGGGGTGACCCTTCCATAATCTTTCTTCCTGAATTTAACACGATCACCCGGTCCGATATTTCCATGACGGCTTCCATGACATGTTCAACCACGACTAGAGTTATTCCTTTATCTCTAACCTTCTTGATTAAATCGATCATCCCGCGCAGCTCTACCCTTGTCAAACCAGCCATCGATTCATCGAGCATCAACAGCCTGGGTTGAGTCGCCAGGGCCATCGATACTTCAAGTTTCTTTTTGTCAGCGATGGTGAGCTGTGTTACTAGAAGTCCCTTTTTCTCGATAAGACCAGTAAACGTTAAAACCTCCTCTGCCTTTTCTACTGCAGGCTGGATCTTATTAAATCGTAGAAGTGCCCCTGTCACCGCATTCTCCAGAACCGTCATATCGCTGATGATCTGTACAATCTGAAACGTCCTTGCAACCCCCATCTTGCAAATCCTGTCAGCCCGATAACGAGTGATCTCTTCGCCCATAAAGGAGATTTTCCCGCTACTAGGATGATAGAAACCCGTGACACAGTTAAAGAGGGTGGATTTCCCTGCACCATTGGGTCCAATAATGCTTACAATTTCTCCCTCTTCGACAGCAAAATTGATATCGTCATTTGCGAAAAGTCCTCCAAATCGTTTGGTCACTCCAGTTACCTCTAAACAGGGAACCTTCTTCATTTGGCCCTCTTTCCAATATTCGAAAATAGACCCCATACCCCTTTTGGTTGATAGACTGAAATCAAGGTGATCAAAGCTCCGTAAATCAGCATATCAATTCCTGTACCTTTATGACCTAGCATCACTCGGGTGATTTCAGAAACGGGCATTAAGATAGCGGCCCCGATCACAGGCCCCATGATCGAACCTGCTCCACCCAGCATGGAGATCAACACAATCTGAATTGAGATGGGAAGGATGAGCACACTTTCGGGATCAAGATACAAGACGTATTGGGCATAGAACGTCCCTGCCATGGCAGTCAGAAAGGCACTGATCATGATCGCGATCAGCCGGTACCATACGACATTGATTCCCAGAACTTTTGCCACATCGTGGCTCTCCTTGATGGCGCGGAAGTAATAGCCCATCTTGGAGGTGGCTACGATATAACAGACCACCAGTGAGATGATCAGGAACGCCAACATGATGTAATAATAGGGCAATTTGGAGGAATGAAACATGAAGTTTTCAAACGATTCCTTCAGCATAGGGAGCGTCATACCTTCAGCCGCTCCGACGAGCTTCCAGTTGTTGAAATGGGTTCGAACAATTTCACCGAAGGCGATGCTGGCAATGGCGAAGTAATGACCTCTTAAATTAGAACAGGGGTACCCGATGGCTGCCGCAACTAGAGCGGCTATCA
>Ga0335070_10001475_pt1 | contig 27212 bp, 28 predicted proteins | sample Lox_Sample_13_FD_206722 | JGI IMG/M metagenome (GOLD analysis project Ga0335070, IMG submission 206722) | Soil microbial communities from Loxahatchee National Wildlife Refuge, Florida, United States - Lox_Sample_1.3 | ecosystem: Environmental > Terrestrial > Soil > Wetlands | place: USA...
GTCCCTTCGATTTCCCCTCTTTGTTGTGGAAGAGATAGAAGCCGTCGTGTGTCTGGCAGAAGACCTCGGGCGTGCCGGCGACGTAATCGCCGAGTTGCTGCGGCGAAAACTCTTCATCATCGGGCATGGCCGGCACGATCTCGCCATTCGTCTTGATGATGAAACTCAAGTTGATCAGTTTAGTTGTTTTATCGAGTCCCATATCCGTCTCCAGATTCATGTGCTCTCTCTTTACGGCTATGCTGCGTGGCCCAGAACGACGCCGTTCCTGCTGTGATAGCGAAGGGGCCTGCGCTCCCAACATCGGCTGGTCTCGTCGAACTGAACGCAGCGGTCGATGGGCTTGGAGTAGATGTGCAGGCTGACGCTGCCGTGTTTGGAATGTTCGCGATTGGCGATCTGGTGGGTGGTCTGGCGGCGGTCAACGACCGCGACGCTGCCATCGGCTACGCAGATCGTGCTGGCGAGTAACTCGACCTCTACCCGCCTGGTGCGGGCCGAGAAGTACGGGCGGAACTGCGATTCATCGGGAGAAGACGTTTCTTCGAGAGGCGGGCGGACGAAGCGGTAGTCGCGGCAGTCGAGTTCGCCTTGGACCATCGTCACCCAGCCGAGTTGGCCGTCATGGGTATGAACTGCAGTCTTTTGTCCGGGCAGCCAGCAAAGAGCGAGAACCTCGAAGAACTGGTCGCGATAGATCAGATTTCGCGTGTAGCGGTCGGAGCTCCACAACATGTACGGAGCGAGGGCCTCTGCCGAAGGCCGCACCTGGGGGAGGAGGTCGAGCACTCGAGTCGTGGTGATGGGGGACGTTTCGAGCTCCCGCAGGGCGGCGATGAAGTCGCCGACGCTGGAGGGCAGCGGGTGAGTGGCAGGGGAGTGCGCGCTCATTTGATGAAGGCTGGCGGTAGCGTCATAAATGTCTATTAACATAATCGACAATATAGCCATTGCGCCAAACGCCTGTCAACAGGAAAATGAGGTTTTGATTTGATGGAAATACAGGCCTGTCTGGGCCTTGGCGCATGTCTTTGGGAAATCGGGTTGGAGATACTGCGCCTGCGCTATTTCATCGGTGAAGCAGCGCAGTCACGATCCGGTTGGCGGCAAATGCGGAAGTGTAGGCGAAGGTGGTCATGTACACGAATTGAATGGCCGGCCATTTCCAGCTATTGGTTTCGCGGCGCACGATGGCCAGGGTGGACGTGCACTGCATGGCGAAGGCGAAGAAGACGAGCAGGGCCACGGCTCCCGGCAGAGCGAGGTCCTGGTGAAGAGCGTTCTGCAGTGTCAGAGAATGCGTGGCCGGGTCGGTGCCATAGATTGTGCCGAGCGTTCCGACGATTACCTCGCGCGCGATCACCGAAGTCAGCAGTCCGACACCGATTTTCCAATTGAACCCGAGCGGCTGAATCACCGGTTCGATAGCGTGTCCAAGATGCGCGATTACGCTTTGCTCCAACGGTGGCGCGCTGCCGTGGTGCACGGGCACGTGGGTCAGGCCCCAGACCAGCAGCGAGACAACGAGGATGATGGTTCCTGCCTGGCGCACAAAGACGCGGGAGCGGTCCAGCAGCCGCAATCCGATGGACTGGAAGGTGGGCCAGCGATACTCGGGAAGTTCGAGGGCGAAGGGAGCGGCGTTGGATTTGAGAATCGAAGACTTCAGCAGCCGTGCCGTGGCGATGGCGGCGAGAAATCCGAGCACGTAGAGCGAGAGCATGGCGCAGGCCCGAGTGCCAAGAAAGACGCCAATCACGGGGCGCTCGGGTATGAAGGCCGCAATGACCAACGTGTATATGGGCAGGCGCGCCGAGCAGGTCATGAATGGAGCGATCAGGATGGTAGCGATGCGGTCGCGTTTGTTCTCGATGGTGCGCGTCGCCATGATGGCAGGGACGGCGCACGCGTAAGCGGACAGCAGCGGAATGAAGGCTTTACCGTTCAGGCCGACGACGCGCATGGTGCGGTCGGCGATGAGCGCCGCGCGGGCGAGGTAGCCGGAATCCTCAAGCAGCCCGATAAAGAGGAAGAGCAACAGGATCTGCGGAAGAAATACGAGAACCGAACTGACGCCCTTCCACAGGCCATCAAGGAGCAGCGAACGCCAGATGCCGTCGGGAATCAGCGGCGCGGCGAATTGGCCGGCGCGGGCGAGGAAATCCTGAAAGATATTGCTGAGCGGCTGGCCGAGACCGAACACGGTCTGGAAGCAGGCGCCGACGACTATGGCGAAAATTATTGGTCCCCAGATGCGATGCAGGAAGATATTGTCGAGGCGGCCCATCCAGTTGCCGGAACGATGGCGCTGGTAGGCGACTCGATTACCTACCTGGCCCGCCCATCTGCGGCATTGGGGAAGATCGTTGACCACCGGGAGCACGGGCAAGGTAGACGGAAGAAAATCGGGTCCCTGCCGCAGAAAGCGCTGCACGACATCGAGCCCAGCTTCCTTGGTGGCGGTCACCATGGCGACGGGAGTTCCGAGTTCGCCGGCGAGTTTAACGACGTCGAGCGATCCGCCGCCTTCGACGAAGAGGTCGGACATGTTCAGGAGAACGAGCGTGGGCAGTCCCAGCGCGATTACGGGCGCGGCCAGGACGAGATGACGCGAGAGATGGGTGACGTCGAGAACAAGCAGGACGGCGTCCGGCTGGGGCTGGCCATTGAATTTGCCGGTGAGGACGTCGACGGCGACGCGCTCATCGTCGGAATAGGGAGTGAGGCTGTAGACACCTGGGAGATCGATGATCTTGATTTCGCGCTCTCCGTCGGCGAGCACGCCGACGCGTTGCTCAACCGTGACGCCGGGGTAGTTGCCGACTTTTTGACGAAGTCGTGTGAGACGATTGAAGAGCGTCGATTTGCCGGAGTTCGGCGGGCCGATTAGCGCGACCGTGCGGATTTCGCCGGGGATGCGCTCAACTTGTTCGCCGATAGTGATCGGCGGGGCGTCCGGCGTTTCACAGCATCCCTTGGTCAGGATCGAACTCACGCGAGGTCACCTGACGGCCTGTCCTCGGCTGGATTTGCTTGGGCGGATTCGACTTCGGTCGGGTGAATCTGGATGTGGCGCGCCGTTTCGGCGCGCAAGGCGATGTGGGTACCATCGACGGAGTAGATGCTGGGGTCGCCAAGAGGGGCGCGGCGGCAGAAACGGACCTCAGCGCCCGGGAAGAAGCCAAGGCGCATGAGGAAATGAGCGTCGGACGAGGGAAGGGAAATGCGCTCGACCACAGCGAGTTGGCCGGGTTCGAGATCGACGAGGGCGAGGCCTTGCGGCGGTATGTCCATCTCCACTTTTGTTACATCGGCAGGCGGAGCCATGAGGCAAGCCTGAAGAGATTGCGTGGCCACTGAGTCCCCTCGATCTTTTCCTGACGGATTGCTAGTTGAAAATGAATTTCAATTTCAACATGACTAGAATACGGGGTGGAGAGGGTGGGGGTCAACGGAGGGAATCACCGGTGGTTGTGATTTGCATCACATGGGCACAGAGGAGCAGCGAATGGTTTTTGCCGAACCATGTATTTGGCGGGAGCGGGCCTGGCGAGGTTGAAGGCGGCGGGGATTCATGATAGGTTACATGTAACCAGAAAGGACAACGCCGATGGGAGCACAGGCTAATGCCAAGTCGTCACGGGATAAGGTTCGGGCGCACCGCCGGCGGCTTCGCCAGCAGGGTCTGCGACCGATCCAGATTTGGGTGCCGGACATGCGCTCGCCAGCGTTTGTAAAGGAAGCGCGGCGTCAGTCGGCGGCGGTGGCGGGTAGTCCTCATGCCCGTCAGGACCAGGAGTTCATCGACGCACTCTTCGATTGGGGCGGGCAGTGAGGTGGGGCGGAAAGCGGGGCGAGATCTGGACCGCCGCCGGGGGCAAGGACTATGCCGGGAAACCCCGGCCGGTTGTGATTTTGCAAGATGACCGTTTCGACCGCACTGATTCGATCACCATCTGTGCATTCACCACCGACCCGACCGAAGCCCCGTTGTTTCGGCTGCCGATTGAGCCGACCGAGATTAATGGGCTGCGTGCTCGTTGCCAATTGATGGTGGACAAGATCACGACCGTACCGAAAGCGAAAGTCGGCGCCCGCATCGGCCGGCTTACGGACGAGGACATACTCCGGCTGAATCGAGCCATCCTTGTTTTCCTGGGCATCGCCGCTCCCGCCGTCAAGGATTGAAAGTCGGGATGGTGGCCGTTTTCGCCGCTCCTAGACTATCCGCAGGAACTTCTTGGCATGTGCCACGTCAGGGAATAGGTTTTCTTCCTCTACAAACTCTTTTGAGTGCACACATCTCCGGCTGCCGCGCAGTTTGACCGGATGCTTCAGGTGCAGCATCTCGTGATAGACGATGTACTCGAGAACGTAGCGCGGCACGCGCGGGTCGTCGAAAACTCGACTGATGACGATGGTGTTGTGGGCAGGGTCGTAGTGGCCGAGGCGATTGCGGGCGTGCTCGCGGCTCCAGGTGAGCTGCGGACGGCCCATGAGTCCGTGGAAGAAGCGGCGGTTGAGATCGTCGAAGATTTCTTCAAGATGATAGTGGTGGCCGCGCGGCGTGTGGATGTGCTTGCGCCCGCGCATTTGGCGCACGAGGCGCGCCTTGGCGCCGAGATCATGGCTGGAGATGTAGCGCCGGTAGCGGAGGTTCTGGGCACGATCGATCGGTTTGCGGTACAGCTTAGCTAAGAGTATGTGGGCGATGGCATGAAGCACCGGTTCGGGCGCGCCCTCGAGCAGGTCGGAGAGGCGGATGTAGAGTTCGGATTGGCGCAGGCGGATCGTGTTGTTGATCGAAACAAAAGGATAGAAGCGAATGTGCATGAGAGGGGCAGGCGCGCGCGGACGAAGTCCCGCGTAAGCTGCTTGAAAAATCTCGGACAGGCGTGGCGACACGGCTAAGGAAGATTAGCACGGGAGATGGGCAATGATGTGGCAACCGAAACGCAGGATTCACGCTGCGGTCGAGGCGAGGTCCCGGCCATGGTTTGCGTCTCAACAAACGTTACGCCCAACCTCGCAAATCCGGCAAATCCGACGAAATGAAGTTACCAAATGTACCATCCCCACCCTTGCCCGATTGACGCTCCCCCTGCCCCTTCCTTACTCTGATACCGTGCCTACGATGACTGCTTCTCGCCTCCGCGTCAGCGACGACATCACCAAACTGGTTGGCGAAACCCCCATGCTCCAGCTCACCAAACTGGCTCCCAAAGGCGCCGCGGCCATCTTCGCCAAGCTCGAATATCTCAACCCCGGCGGCAGCGTCAAGGATCGCGCCGCCATTGGCCTCATCGCCGAAGCGGAGAAGTCAGGCAAGCTCAAGCCCTGCGGCACCATCGTCGAAGCCACCGCCGGCAACACCGGCATCGGCCTCGCACTCATCGGAGTCAATCGCGGCTACAAAGTCCGCCTCTTCGTTCCCGAAAAGTTTTCCGAGGAAAAGGTCCTGATCATGCGCGCCTTCGGTGCCGAGGTCACGCGCACTCCGGACGCCGAAGGCATGCAGGGAGCCATCCAGCGCGCCCGCGATCTCGCTGCCTCCGATCCCAATTCATTCCTCGCAGCCCAGTTCGACAATCCCGCCAACACCGACTACCACTACGAAACCACGGCTCATGAAATCTACGAGCAGATGGAAGGTCGCATCGACGCCATCACCATCGGCTGCGGCACGGCCGGCACCTTCAGCGGTATTGCCCGCTATCTGAAAGAGCGCATCAAGAAAGTTCACTGCGTGGCCGTCGAAACGCAAGGCTCAGTCCTCGGCGGAGGCAAAGCTGGCACTCACAAAGTGGAAGGCATCGGCAACAGCTTTATCCCCGGAAATTTTGATCGCTCCGTCTGCGACGAAGTCTTCATGGTCACCGACCCGCAAGCCTTCGGCATGGTCAAAGACCTGGCCGCCAAAGAAGGTGTTCTCGGAGGCTCAAGTTCAGGCGCTAACGTCTACGCTGCGGTAGAGATCGCCAAGCGCCTCGGCCCCGACAAGCGCGTAGCGACTATGATCCCCGACTCTGCCGAGCGCTATCTCTCCAAGAGGATCTTCGAAGGCGGAATCTGAGTTTGCGCCGACGACTGCCGCGCAAATCCTACGGCAAACCCCACCCCGGGCTAGTGCGTAGACACTAGTCCCATTTGGGCCGCGGCTTGTTACTATCCCAGCGTGTTCAACTTTGGGCGCCCCAGAACATTTGCGGATTGGCTAGTCCACATTGCAGGTGCCATCATCGCCTTATTCCTCGTCTGGTGGATGCTTCGGGTTTACGTGCTTTGACGCGGTCATCGCAGCCTGTAGCGCATCAAGTTACGTTTCATTGCCTGCATGCCGCGCTTCCCGCCTGCTTGTACACCTTGCCTTCCTTCATCACGAATTCAACATTCTCCAGTAAGCCGATGTTGCTGAGAGGATCGCCAGTCACCGCGATCAGGTCGGCATATTTCCCCGGTTTGATCGACCCAAGCTCGTTCGAATGTCCGAGCAGATCCGCTGCGTTCGAAGTTGCCGCCTGAATCGCCTGCATCGGCGTCATTCCGTACTTCACCATGAATGCAAACTGCTTTCCGCTCGAGCCGTACGGACAAACTCCAAGGTCTGTCCCGAATGACATCTTCACCCCCGCCTCCACCGCCTTGCGAAAGTTCTGCCGCTGCTTCTCGCCCAGTTCCCGATCATGCGCCAGGAAATCCTCCGGTATCGTTCCCTTCCTGCCCTCCTCCTCGATGCACTCTTCGTCATATATGTCCATGTCGAGGTAAGTTCCGCGCTGTTTTGCCAAAGCAATCCCCTCGTCGTCGATCAGGGTTGCATGTTCGACCGACGCCACACCCGCGCGGATCGCATTCTTGATCCCCTGCGCGTTGTGCGCATGCGCCTCTACTCGCAGCCCGAATGAGTGTGCTTCATCCACCGCCGACTGCAACTCTTCCGGCGTGAATTCCGTTGCGGCGGGACTGCTCCCATGGGTCAGGACGGCGCCGCTGGAAAGAATCTTGATGTGATCCACGCCATCGTGCGCCAGCAGCCTTACTTTCTGCCGCACTTCCCACGGGCTGTTCGCCTCGCCATAGTGCAGGTCCCACGGCAGTTGAATGTCAGGCGCCTGTCCGGTCATCGCTCCAGCGCCGCCCGTAATCGTGATATACGCCCCGGCAACATACATACGCGGACCGATGATGTCACCGCGGGCGATCGCGTCACGCAACGCAACATCGTTGAGAGCGCGATATGTTCCGACGTCGCGCACTGTTGTGAACCCGGAGAGCAGCGTCTTGCGCGCGTTGGGAACAGACTCAAGCGCTATCTGTGAGGCCGTCTTCTGCAGGACGTTGAATGGCTCACTGCCGCCCTGCCCGTCGGCAAGATGCGTGTGGCAATCGATTAGGCCCGGCAGGACAGTCTTGTCAGAGAGATCGATCCACTTCGCGTCAGCGGGAATGTGGAGATCCTTGCCGACCGCCGAGATCCTATTCCCTACGATGAGAATTTGTTGGTCGGTGAGCACGGTGCCGGAATCGGGATCGACCAGCCGACCGGCCCGAACCGCGGTGATCTGCGCGATCGCCAAGGAGCAGGATAGGAAGATGGGGAGTAGCGGTGGTAGTAGTTTTTTCATCACAGCCTTCCGGGAACGAGGGTTTGTCGTCCGAACGGCATACTGTATCAGCTGAGAGCAGCAGTGTATGCCTCTCCGCATCCATCTGTGCGGATGGCGCAAATGATTTCCTCGATCTGCAGGGATCGAACAGGGAAGTTCTCCTCTTCCGGGAGCCGTCGCTCTCTACTGGCTGTGGAGAAGGTAAGTGTGTTCCAAGGGTAGCCGGCCGTCGATCTTCCAGACATCGATGCTGCTGTTGATGGAATACACATTCACCAACGCAATGGCGCCCGGATTTGACTGCAGCATCTTCAAGGCCTCGTCATCGTTCGAAACAACCACGAAAACAACTCGGCCCCTGTTAGCAGCTTCGATAAATTTGCGAAAGTCCGCGGCCGTAAGCGACAACAGCTTTTCGGCAACCACACGCATCTCGGGCGAGGAAGGGTCGGTGAGCACAACCACGAGATCGTGGCCGTCGCTCCATTTGTGAGTCGTCTTGATGATCTTCGCCAAATCGGTGGAATTGATTGCCGCCACCCGGCTGTTCTTGGCCGAGACGAGGGCCACATCGGCCGCGGCCGCCCGCCTGCTGACCGCAACCATGGCGAGAGACGTGAGCAGGAAGTAAGTCAGCGCAACTTTGATGGGCATCTTCACTGCGGTCTGAACCTCCGTGCGACCTGCCAATCCTGGAGTGTGGTGGAATAGTTGGCCTTCAACAGCGCTCGGGTTTCTCCGGCTTCGGCAGCGCTCCCCGATGCGGCCTGCAACTCGGCGAGCTTAGCCATGGAGACAGCATTCTCGGGGTCCTGCTCAAGCTCTTCGATGGCGGAACGGGTTTTGTTTTGCGCCGCCAGCAACGCTCCGTTAGCCCCGTGATAGGCGCGTTCAACGGCGTTCGTGTGGTTGCTCGCAACCATTTTCTCCAGCCGGGCGACGGCGTAACGAGCGGTCACGGGTTTGCCGGAGGCCGCCGCCAATTGCGCCCGCAGCTCGAGCGAGCGAGAGAGCATGCGAGTGCGTTTCGCTCCCGAAACATGCCCAGGCTGCTGCAAGGCGAGATCGGCGGCGTAAAGTTGCTTGAGGGCGGCATCCGGCGTTTCTGCAAGTAGCGCCAGGTTTTGATGGATTTGGCTCTCGTAATCCCTCAACTGGAACTTCGAGGCTTCCACCAGCACGGGCGCGAATTCAAGCCGTGCCTGTCTGCCATTGCCTTCGCGGGCATAAGTGATCGCCGATTGGATCTCAATATCGAGCCGCTGCTGCGGCAGGGTCACCATGGCGAGCGCCTTCGTATACTCCTGACGAGCGCGTTCCTCGTCTCCGAGCAGGGCGTAATCATCCCCAAGTCCCTTCTGCGACGTATAGAACGTAGGATCCACAGTCAGCGCCTTACGATACTCCGCGAGCGACTCTTCGAGGCGTCCTGCCCCTTGCAGGATTTCGGCCATGGAATCGTACGGATTTGGATCTTTGGGTTCGAGTTCGATGTAACGCTTAAGATAGGACAGTGCCTCGTCGTACTTGTTCGTGGTGGCCAACTGATAAGCCAGGGTGTTCAAAGCTCCCGCAAAGTCAGGCTTGATCTCGAGCGCACGCCGCGTGAGTCGAATTGCGCCCGCGCTATCACCCTGCGAACGCACCCACAGCCCAGCTTCGTAGTTGAGTTGCGCGTCGCGGGGGCAACTCGCCATCAGGTCGTTCATGGCTCGGATCGCTTCCAGAAAATGTCCGTCCTCCGTCGAAGTCACCCACTTCACTAGGAGTTTGTCCCCGGGTGAGGCATTCTTGCTGACAAGCCGCGCCTTCTCGCCCGCCCGCTTTGCCTCAACCGGATCGCTTCCCAGCAGCACCACATAAGCCCAGGCTCGCGCGAAATTGGGATCTTTCCTCGCTGCCTGCCGGAATTTGTCTAAAGCCTGCTCCGTGTGGAAGTCGTAGCGGAGTTGCAGCCCTTCATCGAACAGCTTCCCGGCCTCAGCAGAGTCCGTGGCTTTGGGCAAGCAGTCGGAGTCAGCGTGTGATACATCCGCCGAACTAGTCACAAATCCAGAAGGATCTTGCGCGAAGGCCGACGCCGGGCTGGCGAAGAGAAGAGCTAGGACGGCAAGCGCAACGGAGAGAATACCGAAACGGGACGTACGCGTACGCAAACAAATATCCATAATTGGACTCTATCGCCCATCTGGATCGTTACGGAAGATTACCGAAGTGCGGAAGCGCCTCCCGGTCGTGCCACAACTTCTTTTCGAGTTAACCCCTCCTGCTAAAATCACTCGCAGTCAACTCATAATCTTCGAGGACTCATTCTTGACCACCAATGATTCCGATTTCGGAAAACAAGGTTTCTCCACCCGCGCCATTCACGCCGGACAAGAACCCGAACCAGCCACTGGCGCAGTCAACGTCCCCATATACGCTTCGTCGACTTACGTCCAGGAAGAAATCGGTAAGCACAAAGGCTACGAATATTCGCGTGTCTCGAATCCCACACGCGATCGCCTCGAAACCAACCTCGCCGCTCTCGAAGGCGGAGTCGCCTCTCGCGTTTTCGCCAGCGGTATGGCTGCAATCAATGCGGTCGCCAGCATGCTCAAAGCGGGAGATCACGTCGTTGCGGGTCGGAATCTTTACGGTGGAACTCCGCGCCTGTTCAATCAGGTATTGGCCAACTTCGGCCTGAAGTTCACGTACGTCGACACCTCGGACCTCAACGCCGTCAAACTCGCCCTCCAGAGCAATACCCGCCTTGTTTTTCTGGAAACACCAACCAACCCCCTGATGGAATTGTGCGACCTGCGCGCATTGAGCGAAGCGTGCCACATGTTTGGAGCGGAGGTTGTCGTCGACAACACCTTCATGTCGCCCTTCTTCCAGCGCCCCATCGAACTTGGCGCGGACATGGTCATCCACTCGACCACGAAATTCCTCAACGGCCACAGCGACGGATTGGGAGGAGTCGTCGTCTGTACAAAGCAGGAGCAAGCCGACAAACTCGCCTTCCTGCAAAAAGCCGCGGGCGCCATCATGTCTCCGTTCGAATGCTGGCTGATTCTGCGCGGCGTGAAGACGCTGGCCGTCCGGATGTTGCAGCATGACAGCAACGGCCGCAAAGTTGCCGGCTATCTTTCAAAGCACAATAAGGTGAAGAAAGTCTTCTATCCCGGATTGCCAAGCCACCCGCAGCACGAATTGGCCAAACGCCAGATGAGCGGCTTCGGCTCGATGATCTGTTTCGAAACCGGCTCGCTCGCGAACGCCAACAAGATGCTGCGCAAGGTACGCGTCTGCTCTCTGGGCGAGTCGCTCGGCGGAGTCGAAACGCTGATCTCGCATCCAGCAACGATGACCCATGCTGCGGTCGGAGAAGAAGGACGCGCCAAAATCGGCATTACCGACGGCATGGTCCGCATTTCAGTCGGCATTGAAGACGTAGACGACATCGTCGCCGACTTGGACCAAGCCCTAGCCGCGATTTAGAAGAAGCCGCAACTCAGCAAAACCCTCAATGCCGAGTCATCCTGAGCCAGCGAAGGACCTCTGCATTCTGCGTCCAGCGTCGAGTTTCAGTTCTGAACCCCTGTGCCCGCCGAGGCCAATTCTTATGGGCCTAAAGCAGCGCCTATTCCACCGACTCCTCGATCCACCTCAAATACGCCGCGCTTCCATCGTTGATCGCCAACTCAATGCATTCCGGAATGTCGTACGAATGCAACCCCGCAATCGCCTCGCGCAACGAAGCAAAAGCTCGCTCCGTAGTCTTGATCACCAGCAAATGTTCGCTCGAAGTTTCAATCTCGCCCTTCCACCGGTAGATCGACTCGATGTTGGGAACAATATTTACGCACGCCGCAAGTCTCCGCTCCACCAGCGCTTGCGCGATGCGGCGCGCCTCTTCCAGCGATCCGCAAGTAGAAAGAACGATCCGTTTGTCGCTCATAAGCAGTTCAAACTCTACTCCGGAACGTCAGTCTCGCGGAAGCCTGACTTGGCGCCGCTGATCGGCGCTTGCAGGCGCTTTCGAGTTGAAGCGAGATGGTCGCAATGCGTAGTGCGTCGTTTCCCAAACAGCTACAGGATGTGTTTAACGAAGTAGGTTCATTTTATCCGCTGCGCGAGAACTTCTGCTTGACGCCCGAGGTGAAACAGAAGTTTACTGAGAAGTTACGTGGCGATCCGCGCGAATCTTCTGGCAGCAGAGTTGCCAGTCAAGCACGGAGCAGGGAAGAACCGCCCAGCAGAGCGACCGGCAAGGCATGGACATTCGAGGGGAAAATCTGCGTGCCACGAATCGTCAACCCGGCGATCTGCGCCTCGGTCCGCTCTCCCGGGCACGCATCTTCACACGGCCCGAAGACGGCATCCGCGTGGTCATGGAGCAGGCGCCGCGCGCAGAAGCCGTAGCCGCCCGTTGGATCGAGCAAACGCGCCCCATCTGGATTTGGCTGGCCCGTGAGTGGCGCAGATTCGGCGCCGTTTTGGCAGTCCTCATCATTGGCGGACTTGTTCTGCATGCTATGCTCGGCCCGAACGGCATCGTCGTCTATCGGCAGAAACGCGCCGAGATGCAAGAACTCCAGAGCGACGTCGACCGCCTGCAGAAAGAGAACACACAATACGCTAACCGTGTTAAGCAGCTGAAGTCCGATCCCAACGCAATCGAGAAGGAAGCCAGAGAGCAATTGCATTACACACGTAAAGGCGAAGTAATCTTCGTAGCTCCACCAGCCCCGCAGAAGCCGCCGGTAGGTCGCGCCCAAAAGTAAACAGGCTCCAGGCTCTCAGCTCTAAGCAAACCGGACAACTCGTCCCGGCATGGACGTGCTCGTTGCATACAGGTACACAGCAGTTTTGCAATTCTGGTCTTAGCATTTCCTCGAAGCCTGAAGTCTGAAGTCAGGAGCTGTGATACATTTCCAAGCAAGCATCACGTGTGGGACTACTCAAGGAGGATGGTATGCGGAAAATCGTGTTGTTATTCGTGGCTCTCGCTCTGGTTCTGCTGGTTGCTTCCGTCTCATTCGCCGGCGACTCACAAACGGTCAATGGCTGGATCAGCGATTCTAAGTGCGGTGCTAAGGGAGCCAATGCCTCAGCCGAAGCGTGCACCAAGAAGTGCATCGAAGCGGGCGCCGCCCCGGTTGTCGTAACCGACAGCGACCAGAAAGTGTTGCAGGTTGAGAACCCCGAGTCTCTCAAGGACCACTGGGGCCACCACGTCGCCGTCACCGGACACATTACGGGCGACAAGATTCACGTCGACAGCGTGAAGATGTTGTAAAGGAAATTCGCGGGAGCAATTAAGGTCTTAGATGCCCCACATATCGCTTTCCCTGCGATGTGTGGGGACACCGTTCCACGACAGCACTTACCGCACTACCCCTTCCAGTGGCGAACTCGCCGTCGCGTAAAGTTTCTTTGGCATTCTTCCCGCCAGATACGACTGTCTGCCCGCGATGACCGCATGCTTCATAGCCTCGGCCATCAGCACCGGCTCCTGCGCGCCCGCTATACCCGTATTCATCAGCACGCCGTCATAGCCGAGCTCCATCGCAATCGTCGCATCCGAAGCCGTTCCCACACCCGCATCGACGATCAGCGGAACGCCTGTAATCAGCTCGCGCAGGATGCGCAGGTTCACTGCATTCTGGATACCGAGACCGCTCCCGATCGGCGCCCCCAGAGGCATCACCGCCGCCGCCCCAGCATCCACCAGCCGCTTGGCGAAGACGATGTCGTCCGATGTATAAGCCATCACCGTGAATCCTTCCTTCACCAGCGTGCGCGTCGCCTCAAGCGTGGCCTGCACGTCGGGGAAGAGCGTGGCCTGATCGCCGATCACTTCGAGCTTTACCCAGTCGGACAGTCCCGCTTCCCGTGCCAGCCGCGCGGTTCGGATGGTCTCTTCTGCCGTATAGCACCCCGCCGTGTTGGGCAGCAGAAAGTATTTATTAGGATCGATGTAATCGAGCAGTGATTCCTTGCTGCGGTCAAGGTTCACGCGGCGCACAGCCACGGTTACCACATCGGCGCCGCTGGCTTCCAGCGCCCGCGCCGTTTCCTGAAAAGATCTGTATTTGCCAGTCCCGACAAGTAGGCGAGACTGAAACTGTTTCCCCGCAATGATCAATGAGTCCGTCATGGAATAATTGTACGGCGGCGGAGGGCGAAATGCTGTATTGCTCGCCGGATTGGTCCCGATTGCAGAAGTGCTCATTCTCGAGCGAGAGCGCCTGTCGCTTCGGCATCAGCGTACATCTGATCAATTCGTTCCTGGTACCTGACTTCGATTCCGCGTCTCCGAACCTTGAAGGTATGCGTCAATGTCCCGTCCGCCCACGAGAATTCGTCCGGTACAAGCAACACGCGCTTCAGCTTCTCAAAGCGCGCCAACTTCTGATTGATCTCCTCAATCAGGCCTTCGTAAAGCGCTTGTACCTTGGGCTGAGCGACGAGTTCCTCCCGGCTGGCAAACGGGACCTTGTTGATCCGCGCCCACTCTTCCAGAACAGGGAAGTGGGGCGCAATCAGCACGAACGGAAACTTCCTCCGATCCCCAAGCACTACCGCCGTTCCAATCAGCGGGTTCAACTTCAGGGCATTTTCGATCGGCTGCGGCGCTACGAATTTTCCACCCGAAGTCTTGATCAGGTCCTTCTTCCGGTCTGTGATCGAGAGGAACCCGTCGCTGTCGATGTTCCCAATGTCGCCGGTCTTGAACCAGCCGTCGACAAACACGTTCTGCGATTCCTCCAGCCGGTTCCAATATCCTTCGAAAACTGAGGGCCCGCGCACTAGAACTTCGCCATCTTCGGCAATTCGCACCTCGACGTTCGCCAGAGGCTTGCCAACCGTTCCGAGCTTGTTTGCCTTCGGTGTGTTCACCGCAATCACCGGCGAAGTCTCCGTCAGTCCGTAACCTTCATGAATAAGGATCCCGATATCGGCAAACCACTCCGCCAGTTCGCGGCCCAAAGGCGCTCCTCCAGAAATAAATTCCTCCGCCTTTCCGCCCATGGCTGCACGCACCTTCGAGTACACCAGACGATTGGCGAGCTTCCAGTTGAGCGCTGTCGGTTGTTTCTCAGCCAGTATTTCGTCGCGATGCTCTCGCCCCACCGCGATCGCCCACTGGTAGATAGCGCTCTTCGGAAACGAGGCAGCCTTCAAGACCACCTGCTGCCGAATCTTTTCGTACACCCGAGGCACGCCGACAAAGATCGAGGGACGGACCTCCGCCAGCGTTGCTGGCAGCTGTGTAATCTCCGGACAGTATGCCAGCGTCACGCCGCGCTGCAAGAGCGCGAAATCGACATGCCGCGCCGTGACATGCGACAGCGGTAAGAAAGAAACGCTCAGTTCGTCCTTCTCGCGGAGATTGAATCCGTCGAGCGAGCAGGAGATGTTCGACGCCATATTGCCATGCGTCAGCATCACGCCCTTCGAGACGCCGGTCGTGCCTGAGGTATAGATGATTGTCGCCAGATCGCTCGGCCCGATCTTACGCGCCCAGCCATCGAATTCCACGTCAGGAACTGTCGGGCTCTGAGCCATGAGCCCGCCTAATGCCACCGCGTCACCCACGGCGCCGTCATCCATCATCAGGATTCGTTCCACATGCGTCTTCCCGCGCACACTGTGAATCTTCTCCAACTGTCCTTTGGAGGAGACCACGATGACCCGCGCTCCCGAATCGTTCAGAATGAATGCGCACTGTTCGGCGGTTTGAGTCGCGTAGATCGGAACCGTAATAGCCCCAAGCGCCAGCGCCGCGAAATCGGTAATGGTCCACTCTGGCCGGTTTTCGCTGAGGATGGCGACGCGGTCGCCCTTTTGGATTCCCCATGCGGCCAGCGCCCGGCTCAGGCCAACCACATGGCGATACATCTCCTCGGCCGAGATCGCCTTCCAGCCTGATGGTCCGCGATGCAGCATGACACGCTCGCGACGGCTCCGATAAACATTCGCCAGGATATCGTTCAGGGTTTGAAGGCTCATAGGAGGGCCTGGTCCGGGGGGTATTCTAGTCTCCTGCGAAACGAAACAGCAGTGACTAAAGAGATTTGTCCTCCGAAGATTGGGGCCATCAGTCTGCTCGAGATTCCGCGACTCCTGCGCCCCCCCGCGGCCCGCGCCTTTGACCACATTTCGGGCGCAAGGTACGCTTTATGTCATCCCTTGGAGGGGAATCCATGAAACAGGGAGTTCGTCGAACGATTGCTGGCGTGTGCCTGTTGGCAGCCACGGTCTTATCTCCGTTGGCCGTTGCCGAGGACAAGAAGCCGGCTCCCGAGCCAATGAAGCTCAAAGTCGGAGACGTCGCGCCCGACTTCAAGCTCCAGTACTTTACCGGCTCGGATCTCAAAGATGTTTCACTGAGCCAGTATCGCGGCAGGAGTAACGTTGTTCTTGCCTTTTATGTTTTCGCTTTTACCGGTGGTTGAACCGCGCAGATGAAGGCCTTCCAGCAGCAGCTGCAAAAGTTGGAAGCCGCCGACACCCAGGTTCTGGGTGTGAGTATGGATAGCCCCTTCGCCAACAAAGCCTTTGCCGACCAGATCGGCGTCACCTTCCCACTGCTCAGTGATTGGGGAGGCGACGTCACCCGCCAGTACGGCATTTACGTGGATAAATACAAAGCGGCGCGCCGCGTCAACTTTCTCATCGGAAAGGACGGCAAGATCCTGGAGGAACAGATCGACCGGGACGCCATCGATCCCACCAAGATCGTCGACGCCTGCGAGCGCAAAAAGCTGAGTCGATAGCCCAGGGAGATATGTAGGGCGGCATCGACAAGATCGACGGTGCCCCATCCTGACGTCGCGTTTCCTGGCGACGTCAAGATGGGACTTCCTACAGATAGCGGCGATCACGCCACCTTCCTGCGCCTTCCTTCTTGCGCGCCAGCGCGGGCCAGCGTAACCTTCTGACTTGGATTCGTCGTACTAATTTGCCAATTTTGCTGCGAGGGGGAGAGCAATCGGCTATGCAACTTAGAATGAGTACGCGTACGGTGGGTGGCACGATGATCGTGGACTGCAGCGGGCGTCTGGTTTTCGGAGAAGAATCGGCCAGCCTGCGCGAGACTGTCAAAAAGGCGTTAGCGCAATCGCCCAGAGTCGTACTGAATCTGCAAGAGGTCAGCTACATCGATAGCGGCGGGCTGGGAACGCTCGTCTCCATCTTCACGACCGCGCAGCATGCGGGCGGCGCCATCAAGCTCGCCAGTTTAAGCCAGCGCGTCGGCGACCTGCTCCACCTCACTAAGCTGGTCACGATTTTCGAGGTTTACGACAACGAGGAAGCGGCAGCGCGGTCTTTCAGCTAGAACCTCGTGGCGTTTTGAGCAACGCCGAATCTGATTCAACTACTTAGTTCAGATCGCTGAAAAATAGGGGTGTGCCGACCCCATTGCCGTTGGGTCCATCGACCAGCACAACCGTCCGGACTTGCAATGCACCCGGCGTGTAAGAATTACTCAGGATTGGGACATGCCCGCCATGCTGCGTCACTACCAGCCACCATGTCCCTGAAGGCTCGACAATGTAATCGCTCGGCTGGCCGTAAGTGATGGTTGCGTTCGGCTGCGGCGGATTCGGCCCCGTCACGATACTCACTGCGCCCACAACATAAATATCGAGCTGCTGCTTGCCAAGATTATTTGACGCGTCAATCACTCGAAGTGCAAAATCTCCAGTCGCTGGTACTTCGTTATTGTCCGTGAAGGGTTGCACCGCATACGGATTCGTCCTGCTGTCTCCCATCAGCAGCAGTGTGTACTGCGTGCGCCCATTCGCAGTAAAGGCTCCGCTGAAAATAGGCAACCCGCCGTTGATCGTATCGCCGTGCGCAAAGACGTCCAACGTGTCGCTGCCCGAAGCGACTTTCTGATACGCGTCCTTGCCCGGCGGATTGATGTTCGTAAACATGACGTTGCTGAAAACAAGCGAGCCGTTCATCTCGAGATCGAAGCCACCGTTCGTTTGATAGGGCGGGTAATACGCGATGGCATTGATCACGCGATAGGAAGTGCCTCCTGAGCTGCAGCTCATGGCGAATAGGGCCAACGCCACCATCGCCATTGCCAGGCACAGGGCTTTCCACGGACGGGTCATAAACACTCTCTCCAGGACAAATTGATTGCTTTCAACTCGTGTGATGCCGGTATGGTAATTTCTAGTTCCGCGCCACTCTGTAAATTTTTGTAGGAGCGCCTTCCAGATTACCATGAGGAAAGCACGGAGGCTCGATGGCTAGCGGTCGAAAAGCGGTAAGCGGAATACGGGCAAAGAACCCGCCGGCGAGCAGGAAGACTACGCCTGAAGCCAAACTGGCGGCCGCTCGCCAGGCGCGCATCCTGAGCCTGATCCGCTCCCTGCCGGCCGGGAAGGTTTCAACCTATGGCGCCATCGCACGCGCCGCCAGATGGCCCGGCGCTGCCCGCCAGGTTGTCCGCCTCCTGAATAAGGTTCCCGGCCTTCCGTGGCAGCGTGTCGTCGGCTCGGGTGGCGCCATCAAACTCCCGGGAGAAGCTGGTGCCGAGCAGCGCTTCCGCCTCTGCATGGAAGGCGTCACCTTCCGCGGCGCGCGCGTGGACATGAAGCGTCACGAGGTCAAGATTCTGCCCCCAAAACGACCCGCGTAGGGACAGTTGCCCCGGTGCGTTGTGCGCAGTGCCGCCTCGAACGTAGCGCCGGCGTCTGGCTCTCGGCCCATGAGCGCACAGCCACTCAATACAAGAACTACGCAGCTTTCTCAGTGTGGATCGGATGCTCGAACAAAATGTCGATCTGATCTCCCAGCATGGTCGATGATCCTCGGATCACTCCCGTCGGCACTTCCAATACCGACGCTGCCAGGATCCGCACCGCCGCCAGCCGCCACGGTTTCAAGTCTTCCTCAAGATGAACAACCTTCCGGTCGCAGTCGAGATACACGGCATCAATCGCAAACCGCATGGCAAAGGTGTGAATACCCCGCGATGGTTTGATCCACAGTCCGCGTCCTGGCGGAAACGTCTCGCCTTTTGTTCCCATCAGCCCGCGAAAGCGCGACCAGTGGGTGTCGGCGATCACCACGTCGGTTGCAAGGTAAGTGGAGCGCGTTCTATTAAAGGCGTAGGCCTTACTGCCATCGGGCGGGGGGTTCATTTGTGCGTGATCGGCATCAGCAGCCGCAGCAACTGGATCACCGCCGGACCGACAGTGACAAAAATCAGCGATGGCATCACGAACAACACGAGCGGAATAATCATTTTCACGGTGGTTTTGGCGGCCTGCTCTTCCGCGCGTTGCCGCCGTTCCGTGCGTAACGAGTCGGAGTGCACCCGCAACGCTTGCGCGACGCTGGTTCCGAAGCGGTCGGTCTGAATCAACGTTCCCACCAGAGCGCGCACGTCTTCGACGCCGGTGCGCGCGGCCAAATTCCGCAGCGCTTCGGCGCGAGGCTTCCCGGCCCGCGTTTCAAGGTCGAATAAATGAAACTCAGCCGCCAGTTCGGGGTGCGCGTAACTCAAGTCGTTTCCCACTCGCATTAGCGCCTGGTCCAGCGGTAGTCCCGCCTCTACGCAGATTACTGTGAGGTCGAGCGCGTCAGGCAGGCCCAGACGGATACGTTTCTGCCGCTCCTGCATTTGTCGCTTCAGAAGGAATCGCGGGATGAAAAAGCCCAGTCCGAATAGTCCTGCCAGAAGAAACGGCGAGTCGAATCCGGAAATCGAAAAAGCCACGATGAATCCAACCGCTGCGAACAGCACCCGCAGTCCGCGATAGATCGATACGTGCCGCGGATCGCGGTAGCCTGCTTGAATCAACCAGGCACGCGTCTTCGAAACGTCGTTCGGCGAAATCGGCAGTGCTCGGCTCAGCGGGTCCAGCGCCTGCTGGAAGCGCTCCGAAATCGGCGGCTTCTCCCGCTCTTTCGGACGCTGCCACCCGATTTCTCGCAAGCGCGCGCCCAATACCGACGACGGTGCCACCGTGGCGGCGGCAAAAGCAAATACGACGACCGTAATCGTCAGGAAGACAAGAATCGCGAGAAGCAGCGGTCCGCTCATACTTGAATCCTGATGATCTTGCGGATCACGAAATATCCCATGGTTTGCAGCGTGACCCCCCCCACGACCAGAATATGGCCTAGCGGATCGGAGAATAACGGCTCAATGAACCCGCGATTTAGAACTAGCATGAACGCCACGATGGTCGGCGGCAGCGCCATCAGCAGCACCATGGTTAAGCGTCCCTGTGCCGTATGCACTCGCACCTGCCTCAGGATCTTGAAGCGCTCGCGGATCATGTAGGAGAGGTTGTCCAGAATCTCCGCCAGGTTTCCGCCCGTTTCCCGCTGCAGCATCACCGCCGTCACAAAAAACTTCACGTCCACCAGCGGCACGCGCTCGGTCAAATTGATGAGTGCGTCACGCACCGGTAAGCCGAACTTTTGCTCTTCGTAGAGCTGGCGAAATTCGCTGGCCACCGGTTCGGCGATCTCGGTCGCGATCAATTCCAAAGCGCTCGTAAATGCGTGTCCGGCGCGCACCGCGCGCGACAGCGTGTCGATCGCCTCGGGAAACTTCTCCTCAAATTTCTGGAAGCGCTTGGTGCGCATGTGCGACGCATACCCGTAAGGCAGGAAGAAGCCCAATACCAGCCCTGCCCAGCCAAACATCACGTTGCCGCCCGCGATGATTGCAGCCGCCGCCAGCACCACCGCCGCCACTCCCGAAGCCATAAGGAAGTTCCCGGCCCGGATATTGACCGCGCCCTGCTCCAGCATTTTCTGCAACAGCGAAACCCGCTCCGAACGCCGCAGCAGCGTGTCGAATGCCGGGATCCGGCTCAACATCTCGTCGCGCAGCAGCGCCAGTTCGAGTTGGTTGCCGGAGTTCTCGGCGGTCGTCAGGCGGTCGCGCAGGATGCGTGCCTGCGCCTTGCGCTGGTCGAACAGCGCTATCACCGCGAACGCCAGCACCGTCACCACAATGAAGATGAGGAAGGCGATTAGGTACATCATGGGCTTTGGTGGCTTGAAAACAAGTATAGCCTGCGCTCAACCTGCAACGCTGTGAAACTTGTATCCTCGGCAGTCACGGGAACAACAAGAATATCCGTCGATACCCGCGAGACTCCGCGGAAAAGAAAAGTTTCTAGACTTCCAGTCGCGCTTCGAACAATGTGGGGCTTAGCCGGCACCCGGCCGTGGCCAGTCTCTCGGCAAAAAATGGAGCCCGGCCCGTCGCTCGGAACACTCCTCGCACGCGCCCGCTTTCATCAACCCCGGTGCGTTCGAAGATGAACACATCCTGCATCGTGATCGACTCCTTTTCCATCCCCGTGATCTCGGAGACGGTCAGCACCTTGCGCGAGCCGTCGGAAAGACGCGCGATCTGCACCACGGCGTGAATTGCGCTCGCCACCTGCTGCCGCACCGCATGCTCGGGAATGCTCAGGTTGGCCATCGAAACCATGTTCTCGACGCGGTTCAGAGCATCGCGCGGCGAATTCGCGTGTACCGTCGTCAGCGAGCCCTCGTGGCCGGTGTTCATGGCCTGCAACATGTCGAAGGCCTCCTCGCCGCGCACCTCGCCCACCACGATGCGGTCGGGCCGCATACGCAGGCTGTTGATCACCAGTTGCCGCATCCGCACCGCGCCCTTGCCTTCAATGTTCGGCGGCCGCGTCTCCAACCGCACCACGTGCTCCTGCTTGAGCTGAAGTTCGGCCGCGTCTTCAATCGTCACAATGCGTTCGGAATTCGGAATATACCCGGAAAGCACATTCAGCAGCGTCGTCTTTCCCGCACCCGTTCCGCCCGAGATCAGCAGATTCAATCGCCCCTTCACCATGGCCGAAAGCAGTTCCAGCATCTGCTCAGTCAGCGTCCGGTTTTCGATCATGTTGCGCCAGGTAACCGGGTCCCGCCCGAACCGCCGGATGGACAGGCACGCGCCATCAAGCGCGAGCGGGGGAATGATCGCGTTGACACGCGAACCATCCTGCAGCCGCGCGTCTACCATCGGCGACGATTCATCCACCCGCCGCCCGATCCGCGACACAATGCGATCAATGATCTGCATCAGATGCTGGTTGTCTTTGAAAGACAGCCCGGTGATTTCGAGCTTGCCCGCTCGTTCCACGTAGACGCGGTCATAGCGGTTCACCAGGATGTCGGAGACGGTCGGATCCTTCAGCAGCGGTTCGAGCGGGCCCAACCCAAAAATCTCATCAAGAATTTCACGCGAGAGCCGTTCGCGCTCTGCAAAGCTAAGCGGCACTGCCTCGCTGTTGACCGAATTGCGGATCAGCGCAAGGACTTCTTCGCGTGCCACATCGCCCGTGGTGCGTCCCAGTTTTTCGAGATCAAGCCGGTCGAGGATCTTCCGGTGAAGATCCGCTTTGACCTGCTGGTACTCGCTGCGCTCGAAGGCTTGGAGGTTGGCCATGGTGCCCAGTCTCATTCTAAGCTACGAATGAAAAGATCGATTCGCGCGAAAAAACGAAAGTTTTCATGCCTTTCTCGGTGACGAGAAGCTCTTTCAAGGACCGAATTCGGAAGCCGAATGAATAGGAGACCCCCAAATCCAACCCTGGGGCTGTGTTTGGCATGGAGAACGACCGACTCACACCGTTTTGAACAACGACCAGGCGCTCCGCTTCACTTCAATATCATCCTTGGTCAGCACCTTCGCCAGCCCCGCGATAGACCGCGAGATCTCCGTATTCGGCCCCTGCATTAAAGGCACCCCGCGGTCGATCGCCGTCGAGACGACAAAATATTGATTGGGAATTCGCCACAGCACCGGCGCTCCGATCGCCGCCTCCGTCTCCGACTCGTTGAACCCGCCCACCTTCCGGTAACGGTTCAGAACCAGCGCAAACCGGTCGCGCGACCCGCTCTCGCCTAGGTACTGCGCCACCCGCCCTGCGCTCCACAGCGACGCCACATCAGCATGCGCGATCAGCAGAATCCTCTCCGACAAATTGCTCGAAAGTCGTGTCGCGCTGTCCAAACGCGACGATGCGTCCACCACAATGTAGTGAAACATCCCCGCGATCATGTCGAACAAGCGCGCATAGTCGGACGCGGAGTGCTCCGTCGCTACAGGTGCGTTCGGTCCGGCAAGCACGCGCAACCCGCGCTCGTGCTTCGACATGTAGCTTTCCAGCAGGGAAGTGTCCAGCCGGTGGAGATTGGTGATGGCGTCCGTAATCGTAAAGGCCGGCTTCAGATTAAGGTGCAGCGCGCAATGTCCAAGCGGCGCCAGGTCAACCAGCGCCGTGCTCGGGTGGATGCTCTGCAATGCCAACGCAAGATTGACCGCGGTAGTTGTCGCCCCGCTCCCGCCCTTGGCATTGACCACCGTGAACACTTTCCCGCGTGTTGACTCGCGCCCCGGCTTGCGCCTCGTCGAGGTCAGCCGCACAAAGGCCTCAAGAAGATCGGTAGTCGTCGGCGGCTTCTCGATATACTCCCGCACTCCGGCCCGCATCGCGCTCACAATGAGCTGCGGCTGCGTCATCGGTCCGACCACGAATACCGCCGTATGCGGCATCTCTTGATGCAGCAACTCCACCGCTCGCAGTGCTCCTGCGATTCCCTCTGCCGTGAGGTCAATGAGAATTACATCCGGATTGAACGCTTGCGTCTTGCGAATCACCGGGTCGGTCGCAGAAAGCGGCAACGTTGAGTTACTGCCTACCGTCCGCGCGACGCTCGTTCCATCGACCAGCACCTGCAGCACGGCGCGCTGGTCGTTATCGGTCGCAAAAATAGCTACAGATAGCTCCGGCATGGGGGAGTCGGACGCGCTGCTCCGCGTTCGGGGCTATTAGAGTATCGTACAACGTGACCGAAGGGAAGTGATCAGAGAATCGCCCAAAAGTCTTGCTGGATCAGTGCTTTACCCCGGTTTCATTCGAGTCCGTTCGGGAGAGTCTTTCTCACATCCAAGCGCAAGCGAGCAAAACTCCATACGCCACCAGTTCTCCTTCGGAAGTAACGCAAGACGCCGTTCGTTCCTCGTTCCCAGGATGCGCTTGTAAGAAGTGCCGTTCTCAAATCTCCAATCAGAGCTGCAACGAACTAGGGGAGGGCGTTCCCTTTGGAAGGCATTTGGCGTTTCGCCGCGATCATTCTTATTGCGTTCCTCGTGATCCCAGCTGGCGCGGAAAAGGGCCAGTCGTTATACAAACAGGGAAAGGACCTGGAGGCCCGCCAGAATTACGAGGCGGCCTACGACGCCTACCTGAAGGCATACGACGCGAATCCCGCAGATACCCAATATCGCGCCGCACTGACCAGAATTCGCTTTATCGCCGCAGCCGCAAAAGTGCACCGTGCGACTCTCCTCCGGGAGGCTGGACAACTCGAAGAGGCGCTGAAGCTCTTCGAAGAAGCAGCAGCCATCGATCCCTCGAGTTCCATTGCCTCACGGCAATCGCTGCTCATCCGCCAGATGCTCCAGCGGACCAACGGAATCCAGCCCACCAGCCCGCCACGTCAAACCGGAGTTAGTTCCGATGTCATGAATGCTCAAGGCCCGCCGGCCCTGAGCCCGATTTCCGCTCTCCCGATTACGCTAAAGCTCTCCGAAGACAGCAAGGTTGTCTATGAGACGATTGGCAAACTCGCCGGCCTGAATGTCCTCTTCGATCCCGATTACAGCTCCCGCCGCATAACCATCGAACTGGTGTCTGTCACATTGCAGGAAGCGCTCGATCTCCTCGCGGCACAATCGAAGACGTTCTGGAAGCCCATGACCCCGAATACGATCTTCGTAGCCACGGACAACCCCGCCAAGCGCAAGGAACTCGAAGAAAACGTCGTCAAGACCTTCTATCTCTCGAACATCACGCTGCCCACGGAACTTCAAGACGTCGTAAATACATTGCGAACCATCGTCGACGTCAGCCGCATACAACAGCTCCCTTCAAAAGAAGCCATCGTCATTCGCGGAACACCCGATCAGATGCTGCTCGCCGAGAAAATAGTGAACGACTTCGATCAGGCCGCTCCCGAGGTTGTCGTCGATTTCGCTCTAATGCAGGTAAGCCGCGACAAGGTTAAAACGCTCGGCATCAGTCCCCCGACAAGCGCGGCCGTTCAGCTCCAAAATAACTACAGCTCCTCAAGTTCCACCTCCAGCTCAAGTAGCTCAACCAGCTCAAGCAGTCTGTGCTCATCCAATGCCGGGGACTGCGTGAACCTCAACACATTGGCCTATCTGAATGCGACTGATTTTGTGGCGAAGATCGGCAGTGCCAGCGCGAGCGCGCTCTTCACCGACAGCAATACCAAAATCATTCAAAACCCGCAGGTGCGCTCGTTGAATGGTCAAAAAGCCTCCATCAAGATCGGCGAACGTGTGCCTACCGCAACTGGCTCCTACCAGTCAGGCGTCAGCGGCGTCTCGGTCAGCGGTCTTGTAAACACGCAATTTCAATACATCGACGTTGGAGTCAACGTCGATGTCACCCCGCACATCCACGCCGATGGCGACGTGACTCTGAAGCTGATGGTCGACGTGTCCTCCGTGGCCTCGTATCAGAACATCGGTGGCGTCGACGAACCGGTCATCGGTCAGCGCAAGGTCGAGCACGAAATCCGCTTGAAGGATGGCGAGGTCAGCCTGATCGGCGGGATGATGGAGCTCGACAATACCAGCACTCTCACTGGATATCCGGGCCTCTCGCAAATTCCATTCCTTAAATATCTGTTCTCCCAAAAGAACACCAAGGTGACAGATACCGAGATCGTATTTGCGGTAATTCCTCACATAGTTCGAGGCAAAGAGCTGACAGAGCTGAATCGCAGAACTCTCGACGTGGGGACTGGAGCCTCGATCAAACTGCGGCATGCGCTGAAAGCCGAAAGCGCTAAGGACGCGACGCTGGACCCCGTCGCTGTTCCGCTCGCGCAAGCGCCAGGTCAAACGGTTGCCGCCCTCGAACTCGACCCTACGGCAATCTCCGTGCCCAAAGATACCACCTTCGCCGTCAACGTCGTTTTGTCGGGCGCGCAAAATGTAAGTTCTGTTCCGCTAAACGTGGCCTATGACAACAACGCATTACAACTGCTGAACATTTCGAATGGCGACTTTCTGTCCCAGGGAGGCCAGATCGTCTCATTGGTCCACAGGGAGGACCAGATCACTGGCGCTATTGAAATCACAGCTTCTCGCCCGCCTGCCTCAGGTGGAGTTTCCGGACACGGAGCCGTAGCGATTCTGACCTTTCAGGCGAAATCCCCAGGCCGCTCGTCGATCAAGATCACCAACGGAACTCTGGTTCAATCGAATCGCCAAGGGACTGCTATCTCAGGTTCAGAAGCGCCTGTCCTGGTGCAATGAGACTGGTGCAATAAGACTGGTGCAATAAAATTGGTGCAATAAGAAAAAGTCTTCTCCTCGAAACTGACTCCTGACTCAAGCCGGCAATGTATGTTCTCCATGCTGGATCGCGTCGGCATCCGCTGCTAGAATCCACGATCTATCGGAGGGCGAAGCCGGGATGAGGCGCACCATTGTCGTGGCGGCGGTAGTAGCGTTAGCGATTCTCGTTGTAGGGTGGCACTTTGGCTGGAGGACCTACCAACAGCTCTGGCGCACGATTGCCGGCCCTCGCTCCCGCCCGCTTCGTGCCGTCCACTTCGATTCCACGCCAGAGCGAATTACGCGTGGCCGTTATCTGGCTGAAGGCGTTCTCGCCTGCACCCGCTGCCACTCCGACCGTGATTGGACTGCGGACGGTGGTCCGCCATCTCCGGGCAAAGCCTGGACTGGCCATCGCTTCAATGAAGTCGGCAAGCCGTGGCTGATTGCGCCCAATCTTACCTCCGATCCGGAAACTGGCGCGGGCCGCTGGACCGATGACATGCTGGCTCGCTCCATCCGCGAAGGCGTTGGTCACGATGGCCGCGCTCTCGATCCAACCATGTTTTACATGCCGTTCAGCGGACTTTCGGATGAGGATCTTGCCGCAGTCATCGCTTACGTTCGCACGATTGCCGCGGTCCGCAATCCGCTGCCGCAAACCCGCGTGCCCTGGTCGCGAAGGTTTTCGGTCAACAGCATGCCGCAACCGATCACAGATGTGCGCGCTTCTCCCGATCAGTCCACCCCAGTCAAGCGTGGACAGTATCTTGAATTTGTAGCCGATTGCGCCGGATGCCATACCGACTGGTATCACGACGGTTCCGCAGTGAACGGGCAGCTTTTCGCGGGCGGAAATGAGTTGTGGGCGCCGAGCGGAGTCGTATTCACGCCGAATCTCACGCCCGATCCGAGCGGAATCACCTATTACGACGAGGCGCTGTTTATCCGCGTCATGCGCACCGGCAAAGTCGGTGTCCGTCAGCTTAGCCCGGTTATGCCCTGGGAGTGGTACAGAAATATGACTGACGACGACCTGAAGGCGATCTTTGCCTGGTTGCGGGTGCAGACTCCGGTAAAGCACATCGTCGATAACACGGAGCCGCCGACCTATTGCAGGCTATGCCGTCAAAAACACGGCGGTGGCGATCGCAACTGAGCTTGCGGAACGCTCGAAGCGCTTTCAGACTTTAGCCGCCCTACGGCTTCTTCTTGTCGAACTGATCCTTATCCAG
>Ga0335070_10001476_pt1 | contig 27194 bp, 25 predicted proteins | sample Lox_Sample_13_FD_206722 | JGI IMG/M metagenome (GOLD analysis project Ga0335070, IMG submission 206722) | Soil microbial communities from Loxahatchee National Wildlife Refuge, Florida, United States - Lox_Sample_1.3 | ecosystem: Environmental > Terrestrial > Soil > Wetlands | place: USA...
GCCGATAACAACAGCACCCAGATGACCTACGACGGTGTTGATCGTCTACTCCAGGTCACCTTTCCATCGAAGACCCAAGCATCAGGTGGGACGGACGCGAGCGATGTCGAGATCTACACCTACGACAGCAATGACAACCGCTTGAGCGATACTCGGCGCGACGGCCAGGTCATCAACTTTCAATACGATGCCCTCAACCGCATGACCGTCAAGCAGCTACCCGGGGCAACCTCGGGTTGGGTCTACTACGGGTACGATCTCGCCGGCCGGCTTAAGTACGCTCAGTTTGGCAGCAGCGCGACGGGCAGCCCAGGGATCACCTACGGGTTTGACACTGCGAAGCGAGTGACGAGCGAAAGCAACAACCTGAGCGGCACCGCGCGGGCCATGACCTATCAATACGACCTGTCGGGCAATCGAACCGTTGTCACCTGGGCAACGGACGGAAACTACTTGAACTACGATTTCGATGGCTTGAATCGGGTATCCGCAATCCGGGAAAACGGCGCGACTTCCGGAGCCGGCGTTCTGGCTTCCTATTCGTACGATAACCTATCGCACCGCACGGGAATCACACGCGGCAACGGGACGAGCACCGGCTTACAGTACGATCTTGCGTCGCGCCTGACGGTGCTCACTCAGACGGTCGCAAACAGCTCGCAAAACCTCACGGTGAACCTCGCCTACACACCCGCGAGCCAGCTGTACACGCGCACGGGCTCGAACTCAAGCTATGACTCAACCCCTGCCGAAGCGAGTAACGCCTACACAACAAATGGCCTGAATGAAATCGCAAGCGTGGCGGGGATAGCGTATCAATACGATCCCAGGGGAAATCTGACCTCTGATGGCGCTCGCACGCTCAACTTCGACGCGGAGAATCACCTCCTCTCGGTGACCGGAGGCGCAGGCCTGACGCTGCAGTACGATCCCCTCGGCCGAATCTGGCAGACGACCTCCGGTGGCACCGCTACGCAGTTCCTCTACGACGGGGCGCGGCTCGTCGCGGAATATTCGAACACCGGGACCGTGCTGCGCCGCTACGCACAAGGTCCCGGGACCGATGACCTGGCGGTCTGGTACGAGGGGTCCGGCCTTACAACTCGAAATTGGATCCACACAGATGAGCGCGGGTCGGTAATCGCTACAACAGATGGCACCGGTACAGCGACTATCTACACTTACGGCCCGTATGGCGAACCCTTGTCCGGGTGGACAGGCTCCCGATTCCGCTACACGGGGCAGATCGCCCTGCCGGAGGCGCAGCTATATCATTACCAAGCCCGGGTCTACGACCCGGGAATGGGGCGGTTTCTGCAGACCGATCCAGTGGGGACAAAAGGTGATCTCAACCTCTATGCTTACGTCCATAATGACCCCATCGATAACGTGGATCCGTCCGGTAATCAGGAGATGCCGTCAAACATACGTAACTTTGCCATGGAGATGAACAGCGATTCCCAGGCCGAGCAGGCAAGGCAGGTGGCTGACGCGGCCAACGCCCAAGCACTGGCTCAAGCCGCTAGTTACGAGAATCGACAGGTTGCGGGACATGCCCTCTCGGCTGCCTTAGTCCCAGTGGCACCCGAGGCGTCAGCCCTTGTCGCTGTAGCTTGCCTGGCCGACACATATCAACATGATGGCCGTATAGACGTGACGGACGGGCTACTTACGGTCGTGTCAATCGTCCCGGGCGCGCGCGCGGCGGCTGAAGCAGGGCGTCCCTTGGCTCAGGCGATCCAGGGAGCGCAGCACGGTCTTCACATGACCACCGAAGCTTTAGCCTCGGCAAAGGCGGCGGCGACGGCTGCAATTGAAAAAGCCAGGGGACAAGACAACACCTCGATCAGCGTCAAGGCCAACAAGGACGGCTCGGCCACGGCCACCACGACTCGCACCGGAACCAGAATTCAGCAGAAAATTACGTGCGCCAAGAATGGATGCAAGCCGGGAGGGGCGGTGACGGTCACCTCGGCCGAGCCCGGTGATTCCAGCGATTAGAGGTGCGGGCGCGTCGTGAGTAGAGCGGACTCGCGGAGGGACTGCAATTGCCTTTCCCCGGTGTCTTCATGGCCCATAGCATGGAGCGCCTGCCGCCGTTGGTCGACGCGCTCGATGGTCGGCTAGTAAGTTCCTTGCGCATCGAGTCGTTCCAGGGTGAGCACCTGATTCCCAAGCGGGAGAACATCTTTGAGGATCTGACCGGTTGCTGCATCGACTGTCATATCCTCATCCATGCCAGCTGTGGACTCACGAAACCGTGCCTCCCCGCTCTTGGGGATCCGCTCGAGAAATGAAATCCTCGACTCGGTGAAGTGAATCGGGTCCGCCGACAGCCAAACTACTGTCGTAGCTTCCCGCGGAGCACCTGCTCTGAGCAATACGCGACGTTGAAGAGCTTGCGACAACCAGCTACCAGGTAGGCCCGGGGACTGGATAATCTCATTGATTTTCTTTGATTTGAATTCGCCCTCGACATGCCAGCGACCTTTCTCGGGATTCAATTTCAGATCCGCCTCGAGAACGTCGTTCACTGACACGATATGGGCGGCGTTGATCATCGTCCCATCTGCCTGCGTCCATTCGAGCAGGAACGTGTCAAGCGAACCCACTGTATTGGGCGTCACTGGAATTAACACGGCTGAGCTCCCCGCCGCCTTCACGTCCCCATCAGCATCGCGCTCCAGCGTAAGAACCGTATAGCCAACCGTAAGTCCTTTCATTTTCGCAACGCTCAATTCGCGATAGAACGGCTTGTGCACCGGGGTGCGGTCGTGGAACTCCAAGGACGCAATCAGTGCGCTGACGACGCTTTCAAACGTATGCACGTAGCCGAGGTCAATATGTGCGCAGTAGATGCTATGCTCCTGCTTGTTGGCGACGTACTGTTTCATTGCTCCCACCCGCGACTCCTTGCCATCATTGATGTGGTACAGCCACCTGAGAGCCAGAAACGGAGTGGTCCCAAACTGACCAGCGTCGACGACTTCGATTGCGCTTTGTTCAACCTTGCCTTGTGATTTCTCGATGACGCCTGCAAACGTTTTCTTCGCCAGAGCCCTGAGGAACGCGGCGGGATCGCGTGGCTCCGGATAGATTTCGCAACTCGCAGTGATCTCGGAGCCAACGCTGAATTCAATCGAGTAAGAGCCCTCCTTCTTCTCTATCTTTCCAGGAACCGCGACGGGTAGCTTTGCGCTGAACCATCCGTCAGCGCTATGAATCTCCCGAACTTCCTTCAACTTTCCCTCACGTCCGCGTGCCTCTGTCAGCCATTGCGGTTCGGCGCCAAAAATCCGCGGCGCGGTGAAAAGCATCAGCCATAGACCCATCCACGTTAACTTCACTCCAAGTCTCCCGCAAAATAGCGCTCTGGACCCGACACTCGAGGGACTCCGTATCAGTGCCTTGTTGGTCCAAATGCGGCTCCAATCAGGCAGAGTCCACCGACTGTGAGGCAAGCAATGAGGACGAACCAAAAACGTAGCGGATTTCTGTCTCGATTCGCGCCGCCCATAAACGCGTCTATCTCACCTGTGTAGAGTCCGAACAGAGCCATTGAAATGAATGCTGGCGCGAGTGCCAGAATCTGCAGCCGCGTAACTGAACCCGTAGGGTGACGCACAGCCGATATCAGAAGCCAGGCAACTAGCAGCCACCAATAGACATACATGGCCCATCGCCAAGGCTGTTCGAAACGCTTGCGAATCTCGAGTATGGTCATGCTACCTAACTGTGAAGTTGAGGGGCCAGATGACAACGGCAGACAGCCACGGTGGGCCCGCAATAGCGATAAGGTCGCGCCGCGGCAATCAGTCCGTGCCTCACGACACCCTCCAACGAGGGTTAGCAGGGCTGCCCAACTTGAAGCCCCGTCGCATATCGGCCCCGTGGCGTCCGTGTTCGCGCACGTTCCTTGCCGGGGCGCGCGGCCCCCCCCACGACGACGAACACGAGCAGCGCGAAGATCAGAAGGAGCATATTAAGTTCGCAGCGAATCGATCGATTTCGACTTGCGGAAACAACCTGATGTGATGCCTAGTTTAGTACGGCCTATCCCTGTGTTTCTTCTTTTTTATCCCAGTATTGCGACTGGGCTGCCCACCAAACCTAGATCCGATTTCGCGTCCCTTCGCACTCGCACCCTCCAGCCTGGTGATTCAAGGGACCGAGGACGACGTTCTCCGGCGGATTCAGAAGAACCGCGATCGCACAGCATTCCTAGATCGCGCGTGTTCTCGTTGTGTCTCTATCCGGGAAGCGTCGGTCACCTAGGGAGAGCTGATCACCCACAATGGCGGGCCCTGGATTGCCTCGTTCCTGGCTCGGCATGACCGTAGGGCGTCGCTACTCGGGGTGCGGCGGATTCCTCACCGAAACCGCATTAGCCGCTACTTGCGAGACTCAGGACGTCGATGACGGAGCAGACGAACATGTTCTCTTGGGTTTCACCAGGAAAGCGTCGTGGCCGCACTTGCGCACAAGATGTTGCGAACATGTGTCTTGGCCGTCTCTTCGCTAATCGACAGCGTGGCTGCGAGCTCTTTGTTAGAGCTCCCGGTGGCGATGAGGGCCAGTACTCTGACCTCGCGCTCGGAAAGCATGTCTTCGTCAACCCGCAGGGCAATCTGTTCCGCAATCGTCGCGTCGATTCGTCTCACTCCGCCATGCACGAGGCGGATGGTTTCAAGCAGGTCCTTGCGCACGCGAGCTTTGACAATGTATGCCTGAGCTCCCGCTCTGAGCGCACGTTGAGCGAGTGCGTCCCCCTCATAAGTCGTCAACACGATTATCCTGGCGGTCGGAAACTCCCCGCGGATCGCGATGATGGCATCGATCCCGTCCATCTCGGGCATCTGTACATCCATCAGCGTTACATCTGGCTTGAGTCGGCGGAATTCCTCGAGCGCTTCCTGCCCGTTTGCGGCCTCGCCTACGAGAACCATATCCATGTGATCGGCGATGAGTGCAGCGACGCCGCCCCGCAAAAGCGGATGATCGTCCACGACGAGAATACGGATTCTCGCAGCGTTCATACGCAGGATCCTAGCGCTTGGCGCCGCGGAGTTCACTCATCGCGCGCTGGCCAAGCCGTTGGCTCCCAAAGCGCGTTGCCCCAGAAGGCAATTCCTCCACGGTTATCTGCAGGTCAGCCCTGGCGTCCATCCGAACGCCCGGTAACCGGAAATCTGAAGACCAAGCTCGAGCCACAGGTAATGACGCAACGGGCCAGAAGACGCGGACACTCATCGATGTGCCTTATGACGCAATCTGTTGCAACGCGATGCGATCCGGTGCGCGGCTGCAAAACCGACACCAGCCGGGTGGGGGTGAGCTCGACAGTCGCACTCCTGTTCTCCTGACTCCTGGCTCCCCTACCCTGTCAGTCATGGAGATCCTCACCCAACGCGACCACGCCGCCGACGAAACGCCGTTGCGCGGTCGCGTCCGCATTGCAGGCAGCGCCATCGCTGCTCCGATTGATCGAGTCGCAGACTGTCCGGCGTCAGCGGGTGTCCGCGGCCGCAATGGCTTGGAATATCGTCACGCCGGACTTTGCGGCGATCGATATTGTGGAAGTGGACGACCGCCGTACTATTAGTCGCGATCAGGCCCCCGCTACCAACTAATAGGATGTCCCTGGGTTACGCATCAGGCCTGCCGGATTGATCGTCAGCCTGGCGGCCAGCTGTCGGCCCGTCTGAAATACCGGGATATTGCCTACGAGACTGCGCAGGGCGGCCCGCGCAGCCTCAACGTTGCTGCCTTGCAGGGCCCCATTTAAGTCCGCGACAGCCTCACGGTACGCAGCCTCGTCCGGCAACCCGACCTCAGACGCCGCCGCTCACCGGGCAGCCGCTCGCCGCGCGTTGGCCTCCCGCTGACGGAGATCTTCGACGGTTGGGCCCAAGGTCGCGGCACGGGATGGACGCTGCGCAATGAGGGCTTCGAGGTCCGCAATCTCGGCCGCTATGGCATCCGCCATTGGACTTAATCCGCGAGCGAGCTCTTCGTTCTCCCGCTGATGCCACTCTTGGATGAGGCTGCAGAACTTCTCAACCGCCTTACGGCTCAGGAGTTCCGACCTTACCGGCTCGAGAATCGCGGACTCGACCACATCCAGTCTCGCCGTGGCATCTACAGGACAGGCCGCCCGGCCGCCGTTCAGGAAGGTGCCGCAGGCGTAGCGCGGCGGTTTAGACGTGACGACCAGCCGCGAGCCGCATCGCTCGCAGGTGAGTAGCCCCGAAAGCAGGTAACGACGGGGCCGATCCGAGCGGGTCGATTGCGCCCGCTCCGAGAACCGCTGCTGAACCGCCTCCCAAGTACCCGGGTCGATCAGTGCCGGGCATTCCGTAACGATCCAATCCTTCTCGGGGCGTGCCCGCCGCAACCGTCGTCCACTGTCCGGGTCCTTGACCCAGACTGTACGGTTCCAGACCACCCGACCCGCATACCGCTCATTCTGCAGGAGAGGGTTCAGTGTGGAGATGAGCCAGCAGCCGTCCCGGCGACGCTCAGAACGTTGCCAGCTCGATCCCGGAGACGGAATCTTGCGTGCATTCAGGTCCCGCGCGATGGCCTTCATTGACGCGCCGGCAGCAAAGCGCGCGAAGATCTCGCGCACGATGGCCCCTTCTTCCGGAATTTCTCGACCCTGGCTGTCGAACCCGTAAACCTTGCCGCCCGTCGGCCTCCCCATGGTTGCCCGCATTTGCAGCGCAGAGTGCGTGCGCGCGCGGATGCCTGCACGAAGTTCATCGGACATGAGCCCCGACAACCCGGCCTGCATCCGCGCCTGGGGACTTTCGCTGTCAAATCCGTCGAGAACGCCGACCACCCGAACGCCGCGAAACCGGAGCCGATCAAGTAAGGGTGCGAGTTCCTGGCTACGTGAAAGGCGCGTCAGGTCTGCAATCAGTAAGACATCGCCTGAGACCAGCGCCGCCATGACACGCTGAAATCCTGGTCGGTTCCCGAGAGCCGCTCCGGATATCCCCTGGTCTGTGAAATCTGCGACGACAGAGATGTCGTTGCACTTCGCGTATTCATGGCAGCGCCGCTGCTGGTCCGCAATCGAGGCTTCGGTCTGACGGTCCGTGCTGTACCGCGCATAGGTATACGCACGCATGCTGCAGCTCCTCCAAGACCCAGCAAGAGCCTATTCCAGCTTCTGCTCCACTGGAAGCGGTTTCAGGGGCTGCTGGGGTGCCGCCGGTTTCGGCTGGGGCAGCAGTTGACCCGATCTCCATCGGTCGTAGACCGAGCGCGCCAAAAGTTGCACGAGAGTTTCTATTTCCGACTTCATTGAACCATGAGGAGCTGCATTCGATGCTGGCATGATCGATGCCTGCCCGCTTCTCACGTAGTCGCGCGACGCACCTAATAACCCGCAAGCGAGCGTTGCAAGTGAAATTCGACGCAAGCCGGTACGCAACGGAATGCACCAAGATGAGACGCTAACAAGCGCTTCGCTACATCCGCTGGCAAATACCGCGTCGCTCTATACAGTCCGGCGGCACGATCTCCACTGTATGCGGCGGATGGCCATCCTCAAGAAGGCCGACGCGCGATATCCCCATCGAAGACCCGCCACAGGAACCTACCGGTCGCGTCCGGCATGATCTGACTGCCGTCGGGGAACGGCTGGCGAAGCACGGCACGGGCACTCTCGCTGCCACTCGCAGCGAGCAGTGCGCCGGGCCAGCTTCATGGCCGCGCCGGCCGCCTCGAACTATGGCGCGATCCGGCCGTCTCGCGATCCCCGGCCGGTGACGCGTAAAATCCCGCCACCACGCTGCGACGTGCCGGAGTGACGTTCGATGAATCGCGATCAGCTTTGCTGCAACATTGGCCAGCCCCTCCAGCTGCAGCCGCCAGCGATTCATCTTGACAGGCTCGGCCGGGAGCTTCGTTGCCCCGACGAGGACTGGATCATCCGCAATGTCACACCTACCGAGGTCCATCTCCAGCAGGCTGGGGGCTCGCAGCTCAAGGTCTGTATCGGCGGGGATGCGGTGAAGAGCTACACGAGGAACCCTTCGCGGGACGCCGGTGGTGTCCACTACGGCTTCCTTGTCCTCACCGTGCAGCTGAGCATCCGCGACCGCCAGGTCACGTTGCGGCCGTGTGGACGCGCGGGCGAACGCGTGGCGCCGCCGCCGGCGCAGATCGCACGCAACTCCGTGGAGCTAATCGCCCTTGGTCCAGACATCGTTTTCACCGGTAGCTGCAGCAGGGTCACAGAATCCGAATGGGTCGTTGACCTCGGTGAGTTCATCGTGGGCGACTATCAGCTGCTGGCCACGTACACCGGCGGCTTCACGGGCGTGCCAGCCCGAGACCGATACGTTGTGGCCAACGAGCTCGGCGACGGCCGCGATCTGACTGGCCCTCCTGTCTTGACTCGAGGGCGACTCGGGAGATGCCATCACCTGCCGGGTGGCTCCACGATTACCTCGGACGAGGGCTCAGGCTCTCGGCAGTCAGTGGGCGATTTCGGAGAGCGGCGACATGTTCGCTAAGAATGGCCGCATCGCTCAAGTGTCGGGAGCTGACGCGCTTCCTCAGCGCATCCGTGAATGCCTGTCGTTGCAGAAAGGGGAGGTTTTCCGCAACCCGCACCTCGGGTCACGCTGCATGGAGTTCTACGGTGCCTACTCAGGGACTCCATGGCTGGACCGCTTGCTCAAGTTGGAGCTCGTCAGGCACACCGCGGTCACACACTTCGATGAACTCCGGAACACCGCCTACGTGGCGCACGCCGTGAGAATCCGCCACGAGGCGCTTTTCCGTCCACTCAGCCTCAACGGGCTGTTTGCGCTGTATAGGGCTCTGTGCGATTAGAGGTGCCACGCAAGCGAGCGTAGAATCGCTCGTACGGGAGCGTAAAGATTATGGCAGACGACCGGCCCGAGTTGACGGTCCTCACAGGTACACGAACATCGTCGTCGTCTGTGGCCAACTACGTCATAGCTGGCGGTGACCCGGTGGTGGTAGTCAACCCCATAGTCAGGGAGCTCCAGGACCTGAACTCACCCTTGCCGCAGGAACTGGAGCGCCAAGACTCGGCTGCGACCGTGTTAGCGACGCTCCGGGACCGCCATCCGCCGCACGCTATTGAAGCCGACGGCGCCCCGCGTGAGTGGGAGCTTGCTGGACTGTACTTCATCAATCGCGTGCGATTGCACGAAGCGCTCGGCGTTTTGCACGCGCTCTACCATCAGATGCTCCTGGCGCAGGAAGCTGCCAACAAATGGATACACAAAGGGCTGCCGCTGGTTTGGATCTCCGACTGCTACCAAGCGCTCGGGTATCCAGTCCATGCCAGACGCTACCTGATGCTGACCTTGTGCGAAGACGCGATTCGCTCAAAGGGGGTCATTGTTCCCGAGGAAGGGGGCGTCTATTACCGCGCGGTGTGGCGATACGGAATCACCGACGAGGAGTTCCATCGATTGGCACAGAGGTTTTACGCCTTGGCGCGCGAATCAGAGAGTAGCGGGCACTACCCTGAAGCCCTTCTCCTGGAGCTCGGCTCCGATTGGCAAACTGAGACGCCATCCGCGCTTGAGAGCGGCACGTACGTGGTCAATCCGCTCTACATGAAGCACCTGATGAAGCAAATGGGTGACGGTACAGGGCAGGCAGTGGAGCATCTCGCTCAGTACCTGATGGACTGCATGCCCGGCTGCCGGACGCTGCGTCGCGCACGATCCCATTCCACCGACTACGACCTTGTATGCACCGTAGAGGGTTTTGAAGTCGACTTCCGCGCCGAGTTCGGCCGGTACTTCCTATGCGAATGCAAAGACTGGCAGGGGCCCGCGGACTTCCCAGCAATTGCGAAATTCTGTCGAGTGCTTGATTCGGTAAAGGCGCGCTTCGGAGTTCTCTTCTCAAAGAACGGCGTGACGGGCCAGCAGCGCACAACTGATTCAGCGCGCGAAATTCTCAAATACTTTCAAGACAGCGGAAAAGTCATCACAGTCGTAAGCCAGACTGACCTCGAAAGCGTCGCACAGGGATACAGCTTCCTGCGCTTGCTGCGCGCCAAGTATGAGGCTGTGCGCCTTGATCTAACTCCAGGAAAACAAGAGTCGTGAGCGACGTATGCGTCGTAATTCTCTCGAGCACGGTGATTTCCGCGGCCGTGAGTGGTCTTTTCCATCTCTGGTCGCTGCGAGTTTGTCATTGCACTGAATTTGCACTGAGGGATTGGCGGATTTTCAGCGGCCGAGCTTCCTCAAGGGTGACCACAACCGCCAGCATGCCGTCAACTCTTGCTCATTTGGAATCGACATCAGGGTCGCGGCGATCACATCGCCCCTGCCAATATCAGCGGACCGTATTGCTTGCACCTCCGAGAGTGTCAAATCCACGATGATCGGCACGCCCACTACCATGTCGCGCAACGCTAGCTCCGGCGGGTCGCTATCCCCGTCAATATCCATCACGGTGAACATCGACGTGTTGTAGACGGGCTTCGCGCTGTTCATCGACATGTCGAAACCGAATACGCTCGCCATTAGGTTTCGCGTTCGTGACACGGCAGAGTCGACACCGAGGCCGCCGAGACCGGAACCGGCCGCCTCATTTACAATGGCATCGACCATCGTGTGAAACTTCGACGAGTCGATCGTTTTGTAATCAACAACGCCCACGATTTCGGCGTAAACACCCTTGATCGCGTTGAGCGCGGCGAGTGCGTCTGCTTGCAGAGCGGTGCCATCCTTCTGCTTGAACCCCGCATTGAAGTGTAAGCAGTCGTTCCGGAGCCGGCGGATCACATCAAACCGCGCCGCCGTAGAGTCGGTTATCGCGCCAATTCTCCGAAGCCTCTCAACTCGGTTGAATTGACTTTCCCCATCAATGTTGTGACCAGCGCTGGACGCGAAGAACCGGCATAGGTCCTCCGCGCAGACTCCAACGAGGGCGATGGCACTGGTGTATGCGCCAAGCGCATAAGTGAACTCCGCCTCCTTCAATAGCTTTATGAAGTCGCCCACCCGCTCCACGGCGCCAATATCGACCACCGTCCATTGGCGTTCGACGATGTCGGCCACGTTAGCGTCCATCCAGTTCCGGTATGCCTCCCGTGCGACCTCCTTGTCGCGCTCGATTAACCTAGCGGCATCAGGATAAGAGAACTTTCCGTAGTCGAACTTCCGCGCGTCGATGTACATGCATTGATCCCTCACTCATGATCGGGCTCTCTTCGCAAGAGTTTCACTTGAATTCTTAACCGTAGGGGACTGGCGCGATACCGGTCATTCAGTGCGCAGACTAAATTCCCTAGGCCAGCTCCGGAACGTCCTCGCCTCGCAGGAATCCTCCGCCGGCGTCGACATCATTCCTCGCGCTGGGTCCTCACCCGCATCGGTTACCGCGACTTACACAACTATCCGACGATACTCGAGTGGAAGCTGAAACCGCTCATGCAAGTGTGAGAGGAATCTCTTACTCCCGGCGTCTAACAGCGCCTCGCATACCACGAACATCTTCTCTGGATTCCACGCTCCATCGCGGTAGGCATATTCCATAAGCTGTCCGAGCGCTTGCCGAATGGCCTCCGATGCCGTACTCGTGACCTTCACCTCATATATCCAGCAGCGTTCGTCATCAAATTTGACTACTGCATCAACAAATCCCCCCAAACCGCTCGGCTGCTCTGTTCCCACAGCTTTGCGTCCGTGCTCCGCACTCAGGTCGTTATACAGCTTCTCAACCAACATGTTATGACGAAGCACTGTCAGTTCAGTTTCCGTGCGTTTGCGTCCCCTCCCCGTCCGCGCCCTGGGTCGGTGTCCCGGCGTAAACACCGGACGCCCATCTGTTCCGGTGAGTTGAATGTAAACAAACCAAGGAAACATGTTCCGTCTTAGAACGGGCTGGCGTAACTCACCAATTCGATCGAGATACTGACTTAGTTCCGCGGCTCTATGTGCCCAATTGCCAGCTGATCCGCGAAAAGCTGTATGTTGCTCAAACCAGGCAATGACTCGTTCGTGTTTCCTGACGTCAACAGTTGTGTGGTAGCGATTTGGCGCGATCGTAGCGAACGCTCTAGCAATTAACAGATGAGGAACCTTCGACAAGCCCCCTTCGCCCCGTGCCTGCCTGGCACGTTCCACAAGGCTATCGAACATCGACGGGGATGGGTCGCGCGCAATTTCCAATGTCAGGGAGCGAAAGAAGGCTCGATGAGACTGGATCTCATGCGCCGCCAGAACGCCCTGCCCGGCGTGGCTGACTGCGTTGTCCTGTTGCTGCCAAACACGGTCAACCGCCGCGTCGATATCTCCTGCGGCGATAGCCCTCCTGACTGCAGCCACAGTCTCTTTGTAGCGCGGAAGCCATTCACTCAAGAGCCAGCTGTTCGGTTCAAGGAAACCACGAATCAGGCGCGTCAGAGAACTACTGGAGGAGAGGGATATGGTGTCAGCTGCTGGCTCCTTCAACCGCCAGGATCCCTTGCCGGCCGCCTCGGTCGTTTCTACAACCCCTTCGATTACCAGCTCCTGCCGTGCCCACCTTATTTCGTGCTCGTAGAACTTTCGCCCTGTACGAATCCTGTCCCTTTCTGCAGGAGTCAGGTCCCACGCGCTCGCTAGCGCTACGTATGCTTCAGACGGCGATACTGTGCCGCGAGCTCGAAGCAGAGATACTAGATCGGCCTTTATCGTAGTGCGATCTGGTACAGGCACACGGACACCCCGTTAAATCACTTCCAGTCAACCGCCGCGGCCCTCTAAGACTGTTTCGAAATATTTTGGATAATCCGAGACTACGCGCCGAATCGCGCCCGAGTCTCCTTCAACAACAGACTCGAAATCCGCGTCCTGGAGCGCTTCGCCAATACGCTGTGCAATCACGCGGTCTGCGAACCCATACTCAAACGACTCAATCGACCTTAAGTCAGGGAGCCCGTAACTCAACGACTTCTGGAACAATGTCAGCGTGGCAGTGCCCGGCGAATCGCCGGCGGCGCGCTCCGATAGAAATTGAGCAACCGCTGAGACAACCAATGAGCAGTCAAAAGCCAGGGTGTTCTCACAGAAGTCGCTGATGTCGTCTTCCGTGAGCTTACGGCGGAGCTTGCCCCACGCTTTAGTTCCATTGTTCGCTCGGCTGTAGCCGAACAACTCGCGGTAGCTCCTTCCTCGAAGCCAGAGCTTAGCTAACTCAATCGGGAGGTCGTCTGGACTAATCGCCTTAAAGAACCTGTCATCCACCTGCGATACAAACAACGGCCACACTTGGGTAAGCCATCCCTCGTTCGACACAATCACCGATAGATCTTCAACACGCTCGGCAACCCAGGTTTCCACAAACTTAGCACTCGCAACGCCGAGCAGCGTCTTTGCGTACACTGCTTGACGCTCCTGAGACGCCTCTTGTGATTCGACGTACTCAGCGACCAAACCGAAGAGCCTGATCAAAGCCGTCCTCTGATCGTTAGTCGCGAGGTGATAGGCAAACGTCTCCATCGCAAGTCGCTCTGCGGTCGCCTTAAACGTTTCGAAAGACCCCTCCTTCCTATTCGCCATAAGATGACTCTCGACGGAAGAGATGAGTCGCCGCCGTCGCTCTAACTCACCAAGCAAGCTCTTCGCGTTAAATTGGAACTGCGGATTTCCCGTGACAACCGCGTCAGCCCAAGCGCTCCGCACTCCTTCTGGCGCGGTAAGTAGGCTCCATATTTCATCTGCTGACAGGTTTATTACCGCGGTGTTTTTGGAATCGGAAAACGGACTCAATATTCCCAACAGAGAGCTACTCGTCGCCCCCGCATTCGTGTTTGACAGCAGGTCCACGGATGTTCTGAACCGCCAGCTCTCTCGTCTTGACTTTCGCTGATCGTAAACGCTCGGGTCCGCAAAGATGATCAAGCCTTCGGTGTGCATCCCTGCCCGACCTGCGCGGCCGATCAAGTTCTGAAAGTCACGAACCTTGATCTTCTCGCCCCCCTGATGGACCCCCGTAACAATCAAGTACCTGATCGGAAGGTTCACTCCCTGCGCCAGTGTCGAAGTGCAAACGATAAAGTTGATTAGCTCTTGCTGCATCGCATATTCGACGGCCAGTCGGAGGCCCTGGGGCGTATTGCCATGATGCACGAAGACCCCCAGCACGGCTGCGCGGCTCTGCACAGAGCCCTCTCCGTAGTGCTCATCAATTAAGCGTTTCAGTCGGTCCAGTTCTTCGCGGTTCGCAAAATCCGCCGGAGGCGTCGTCGGGTATCCGCGCTCGTAGATCTCCACCGCCCGTGCCGAGATCGCCGATGCAGTATCTTTGCGGCCGCAAAACACGGCGACGGCACCTTTTGAGACGAGACGGATGCCAAGATAAAGGGAAACATCCCTTGCCTCTTTGTTCCCTCTTTCCGGAAAGTATTTGGCCCCCTCTTTTTTTCGAAGACGCTTAAGCTGTCGGCGCTCGATCACGCGTGGCACGAAGTAGTCAAAGTTGGCGAAATCAGTCGATTCATAAAACATCAACTGCCCCAGATGTTCCATCCAACTCGCAAACGCAACTGATCTCGCCGTCGGTAGTAGTCCGCTGCCGTTTACTACCTTCGCCCGCTCTCCGATCAGCCACTCTCCGACTGCTTGAGCGTTAGCGATTACGGCCGACACCAGCACTGTCTGTGCGCCTGCAGGTAGCAGGGCCTTTATCTGGGTTAGAAGCAATTCATACGTAATGCCGCGACTGCCGGACTCAAACTGATCTCCTTCGTCATACACCACGACCCCGATGGCAGGACCGATGGTCGGCAGCTGGCGGAGCATGTAGAGAAACTTCTCGGGGGTTAGAACCAAGATTGCTCGGGACTGGAACATTTCTGGGCTAACCAGCTCAGATACGTCATCCATGAAGTCCTTCTGGAGGACGTCCGTCAATTGGTTGACCGTGATGTCGTCGTGCTTAAAGGAGTTGCGAAGTGACGTACCGATCTCCGCGCACAAAGCGCGAAAGGGTGCCACGATTACCGCGAGCCTGGCTCGATCCGATAAAAATGCACTTCTTAGAATGATCTCGACGGACCGTGTCTTTCCGGCGCTCGTTGGCATCTGAATAATGCCCCCCGCTCCCGCAAAGAACCCGGCGCGCCCGAGTAGGATTTGCGATGGCCATAGCTCCCTAGGAAACCCCGGTCGGCGGATGACCACTGACCATTTCTCGATTGGAAGGTGAGAAAAGACAGGAAGAGTTGCCCACGTTGAGCCTGAGACCCGAATCCGCACAACAGCGGAAATCACGTCAATCAATAACAAATCACGTGCCGTGGCCGCGTCATATGCACGCTTTCGAATTCTGCGAAGCACGGCGATCGCTGCCGAGGAATCCGATCCGTTTTCGAAATGGGAGGCGAGAACGCTCGGTAATGCTCGAATCTCGTCAGCAAACAGCGCGTGCAGAATCGCCGGGGTTTGCGACCACCGTCCCTGGAGAATCCAACGCAACAGCAAATCGAGCGGCTGCTCCTCCGGCGCGTTATCCAACCTTCGGGCAAGCACATAACTACTGCCAGGCCTCCGAGCAAGGTAGTACGCTGCGGCAGCAAGAAGGGTAACGTCACGAGAGAGTTCCTCGCGAAATCTGGATGCAAGGAAAGCGTCGAAGAAACTGGCTGAGAATTGCAGGTCCTCGGAGATCAGCGTCTGTTCTATCGCACTGAAATCAACCGCATCATTCAGATCCGCAGCCGTGTCGCCCAAGTTCGCCAGCGCTAAGACGAATAGGTCCTCCGGCTTGTCCCGTGCCGGGACGGCGATGTGCGCGGCGGCCGGAAGGTCCAGTTCGTACATCTTTCCCTGCGATCGCGTGATCGCAAACAAACGCCGACTGTTAAACTCAGGCTTCATCCGCGGCTTTCTTGTAGATCGCGTGAACCAATGACATGAGATCTGCCCCCCTTACAACGATCAAGCGCAAGCGCTGTTGGTTTATATGCGCCGCAGCGGTAGATAGTTGGAGCGAAGCCTCGTCATACGCAGCATCAGACAAGACGGCCGCCGCGCCAGACAAGTAGACATACGGATTGTCTGTAGGATTCTGAAATCGCTGGACTACCAAAGCCTGCACTCTGTCGCCGGCGTTCAGCAGCCGACGTTTTGTTGCATTCAAGGTCATTCCCAGACGAATGCTATCTATCGATGATGCGTCGATCGCGTCTTGAAGTTTCCCATTGTAGGTGTTGCCGGTAAGTTGTGCCTTCGTCTCAAATGCCAAGAGTGAGTCGGCCGGCGTTGCCGACGAGATCGAGGCAAGTTTGAACCCGAGAATGTCAACTCCCTTCACGGATTCGTCACGACTAGCTTTAGCCGCATACTTGGATCTGGGTACGGAATATCCAAGCAAATGCTCGACGTAGTCAGCTATCAATAGCTCCGCGAAATCTCCTGAACGAATCGCCGGACCTGGCGCGCGACTCTCATCTGGGAAGACCAACTGGATCAAGTATTGAGTACGCGAAAGGCCTGTTCCCTCTCTTAAGCCGTCAATCTCAGCATCGAGACAATAATGCTGCCGAAAGTCCTTCGCCCAGGAGCTCAACAAAGCCGCGTCGGCAGGAACTATCAAGTCCCAGACCTCCACCGAGCGACCATCCGAGGTTCGGAGCACCCTCTCGGTCTTGGAAAGACAGCTCAGATGTGCAGGCGTCATATGTCTAGCGCGTAAGGACTTGCTGCTGAGCTGGTCTCGTTTCGCGCCGGCACGAAAAGGCTGAGCTTCGGAGGCCCGTTGCATCTCGCGCGTTTAGCTGGATGACGTTCAAGCACGGGGCGCGAAATTCTATGCCTTGCGACGCGAACATATTCGGCGCCTGGTATCTATCTGTTGCAACCGGAATGTCTATCGCATCAAGCGGCAAAGCGTGGCCTCCCGTCTGAAGTTACTGCCGGGCGCTTAGCGATTCGATGGCAGGCCGAGCTCTGAATGAGCCCGGCCAGACCCTCGCGACGACTGATCCGTCTTCCTGACATCAAGGGTCATCCCCTCCACCGCATCGACGGAACTACCAGGTCGAAGTGCCCTCCTGCCCGTATGGCTTCGTCCACGAGGCAGTGTAGCGACGTCAGCTCCCGACGATCAGTTTTGGAAGTTATTGTAGGCATTTGATTTTGCTGACTAACTTCACACAATTAAGTCACGGGCGCGCCATAGAATTAGAAGATAGGTTCCCCGACCTCCACGGCAGTGCCCGGAGTGGCCAGTGCGCGCCATTTGCGGTGCCGCCATTGGCCAGACAACCAGATCAGCAAGGAAATGCAATTCCCTAATCTTCAAACCGAGACAGCGCTCCACGAGAGAGTGATGGCCGCAGACCCGATTGCCCCGGCTGATCTGTTTGCTCAGCTCACAGAACCACTCATCAACGCCATTCGGCAGGACCTCCGATGCGACGCGGAGGTTGCCCGGGACTCCGCGGTCGATGCCCTTTTCGACTACCTACGCAGCCCCAGTGCGTACCGGCCGGACAAGGGCCGCCTCTGCACCTTTCTCACACAGGCCGGAAAGCATAAGGCGATCGACAGAATCAGAGCCCGGTCTGCCGAAGCTCGTCGAGATCAGGAGTTTGTATCGCTCGTCGAACTTCGACAATCGGCTCCGAATGAAGAGATGGAACGATCCGCAGAGGTTCAAGAGTTGTGGCGAAAGATCGAACAAGTCGTGCAGGACGATCGGGACCGAGCTGCCCTTGCCTTGATCTTGGATGGCGAGCGCTCAACCGACGCCCTCGCCGAAGCCTTTGGGATTCACGGCTTGACGCAACTGGAGCGCCAGCGCGCGGTGAAACGGCACCGCGACCGACTCATGAAAACGCTGGAGCGCCTTGGAGCCAGGTTACGCGATGACTGAGGAGATTGGTTGGTTGGATTTCGCAGCAAGTCGCGCCCAACGCGAATCCTGGACGTTGGGTTTCACCTTGTCGCACCTTACTGAGGTCGAGCGCACCGCGGCCGTCGATCTTGCTGCCGAGTTAAATTGTGACGCCACGACGATCCAATGGATCTTTCTATGTAGAGCCCCGTCGGAGGAGCACTTCGCCGAAGACGTCGCGCGTATCGCGTCGCGCTTTGCCGTGGATCCAAACCGGCTCACTGGGCTCGTCCGCCGCGCTGATGCACTCGCGGCGTTGACAGCGGAAAGTCACGACGCGTCAGAGAGCATTCTCCTCGCCGCCCGTGATCGTGAAGACGACGAGGTCAAGCCATGAGTCTGCGCCGTCAGGACCTACTTCACCTGGAGGATCTGGCGCTACCCGACGTCTACCCTCGCGACCTAATCACGCTCATACCACTTCGGCTGCCATTGGCATTCGTACTGGTGAAGGGACTCACCACAAATGCGCTGCGAGACTGGCTCATGCATCGGCGGATTACCTACAAATCAGACGGTCCGCACCGACGCCTCCACGGCGCGCTTGTTGCCCGCGCAGGCCGCGGCATCGTCTTCGTAGACTCCAGCGATGACGCTGCCGAGCAACAGTTCACCGCCGCTCATGAGACTGCACACTTCATCGAAGATCATGCAGGACCACGACAGGAAGCGTTGAAAAAATTCGGCGACCCGATCCGACCCGTTATTGACGGTCAGCGTGCGCCGACCCCTGAGGAATCAGTCTCGTCAGTGTTGAATCGCGTGCCACTTGGGATTCAAGTTCATCTTATGGCTCGCGGTAGCACGGCGTTGATCGATAGCTGGGACGTTGAAGAGCGCGAGCAACGTGCCGATCGCATTGCCCTCGAGCTCGTGGCGCCTACCAAGGCTGCTCTGAGGCTGTTGCGGCAATCCACGGGTCTTGCCGAAGCCTCTGATTTGGCTGCGGCAACAGTGCTCGCGCAGCACTTCGATCTCCCCCAGAGTGCCGCGCACCTTTATGCGAACCTGCTCCTGAGCAGAGCTCGATCGCGCCCGAAGCTGAGTGAACGACTCTTGGGAAGCAACCGATGAGCCGGCCGGATACGATGCCCTCGACAGTGGCGGAACGCCGAGCGGCTAGATCCACAGATCCGACCCTCGAGGCCCACGCGCCAGATGCAGTCGTCGGGGACCGAGAGTACGCAGAAGCCTTTGGAGAGGATCTTGCGCGCACGCTGGACGTAGACACGTGGGCTACCGGGATCGACTGGGAAGGAGCCGTTGCGCGACTTCGTGGTGAGATTGCGGCGGCAGTACATCGCGAGGAATCGCTACGGGAGATCGTCCGACGCGAAGTCCTGCCCAAGATACGTAGCGCGCCCGGAGCGCATAAAGACGCCGGCGTCTATCTCGCCCGACCCGAAGAAATCGCCAAGATTCATGAGGGCATGCTCTTTCCAGGCTTAGTGGAGGCGATCGATGGTACTTCGTCATCTCACGATACGTTGCCGCTCGGGATCACACAAATAGGCATCGCGGTCGTGAGTTACGGTGGAACCTCCGCAACGTTCGCGCAACGAGTGTATCGCAAAGAGGTCGCTGGACGAACTTCAGATCCGTTCAAGGCGGCCCTAGAAGTCATTGACCGTCGAGACGCGCGATCTGGCGTCGATCAGAAGGACGGTCTAAGCGAGCTCGCCCGGCGCGGGATAATGACCTACGCGGAGCGCAAAATCCTGCTCGACAAGGCTACTGCACCTTGGCGCATCGGCCACGGAGCCCCCGCGCCCTACGAGCTTCTGACGGGGTCGGGGAATATGCGTCTTCTTGAGGCGTCACTTGATGTGCTCCGCAAAATGATCCTGGAACTTAAGCAGTTCGTCTTTATCCCCAGCGCACCTGGCGAGAGAGGCTTGTTGACGATTGGCAACGCTCTACTCCCGGGTGAGTACGTCATCATCAACACACTCGAGGGCGTGATCGAGCGCATTGTAGAAAATGGCCACTACGCCGCGCAGCACAAAGAGAGTGCCCGACGGTTTGTGCACGAGTGCGGTCCCCACGTGATGTACGGTCTCTACTGTGCATCAGAACATTCACCCCCTTATATGTTCTACGGTCACTGCGAGCACATCCATACGGCCGCTCGAATCGCGATCGCCGACAGCATTTTGCGTCCGGCTCGTGGATTCCCAATGCTGATCGATGTCGCTGACGTGACGTGCAAAAGCGCTTTCGGCGCCGCAGGCTTCCTGGGTCTTATCCACGACGCGTACTCACAGGCCGGAATCCCGATGCGGTATTTCGGCGAGCGCGAGACGCGTCGTTAGTAGGAGTTCAGATGGCTACAAACTCAAACCCCTCTTCCCTTGAGTCAAATGCTCGGGATGACCTGATACGCGAGACGCCAGAAGGCGTGCTCAATGAGATTGACGCCTTAGCCGAAACTGGTCGCGCCCGTATGGCAGCTCTCGATCCGGAGTTGGCCGATGCGGTCGGATTTACGCACTTCGACACCAGCTCGAGCGAAGACAACCTGATTACGATGCTGCTGGCGCGTGACGATCTCCAGAGGATTGCCTCACAGACGCTCGTGCGGATCAAGTCGCGCGACGACAAGCGCAGCTACCTGGGTGTGGTCGTGAAGGGCCCCTTTTCGGAGGCCGATGCGGTCCCCCCAAACTCGTCGATGGCAATCGGCGTGGTGGTGCAGGGTAAGAACGTGCAGTACACGTTCGACTACCATGGTCGGTGCGAGGTCGAGATCCTGGGGGAAGAGAGCAACGGTAAGCTCGTACCTCCCCGGTACCGACCGAGGCCGAAAAGTCCGGTCTTCTTGTTGGACCAGGCCGAAAGCCAAACCATTCTCGGCGTCGGCGGTGATCTTTCGCTCGGCCAAGTGGTCGGGTACGACGACATGGAGGCGCGAATTAGTTCAAAGGACAAAGCAGTACTTCCACGTCATATGGGCATCGTCGGTACAACAGGCGGAGGCAAGTCGACCACCGTGACGACATCGATCCACCGATTCCAGCAGGCTGGCATTGCGACGATCGTTTTTGACGTCGAGGGCGAGTACACCCACGTCGACAAGCCGACAGATCACCCTGCAATGCTTGAGGCGCTACGACGTAGGGGCATGAACGCAGAGGGTGTCCGCGACCTTCATATTTATCATCTTGTGGGACGTGAGACCACTAACCCTCAGCACCGGAGCCGACACGAATTCACGTTGCATTTTTCGAGCCTTTCCCCCTACGCCATTGCTGAAATCTTGGAGATGAGCGACGCCCAGCAGGAGCGGTTTCATCGTGCCTACGACGTGGCAAAGCTCCTACTTCGGGACTTCGGCGTATTTCCCCGCCGGGGCAACGACGCCGAGGAACGTGAGTCTCTCGAAGTTGATGAGCTGACGACCGGCTATACGAAAATGACGCTGCAGCACGTGCTGGATGTCGTGAATGCCTACCTGTACACACTAAGCGACATCGGTAAGGCTGAGCAGAGGAGTAATTCTGGATCTGGCTCGAGCCGCAAGGCGAAGGGTTCCGCCATAGAGGCAATCGGCGAAAGCGGCTCCGATTTCGATAACGCCGCGAGTCCTAGCGTACAGCTCTTCTCGGAGTTTCAAACCAACCAGTCAATGGTTCTTCAGCGCGTGCACGCTCAGAAGAGTACCCACGAGGTGAGCTGGCGTGCGCTCGCAGCCCGGCTCCACCGCTTGCGGCGGTTGAAGATATTCGATGTCAGCGGTGTTAGCTCTATAGACTTCAAGAGCATGCTGCAACCCAGCCGCGTCTCCGTCATTGACCTGTCGGACACGGATTCCCCACACCTCAATAACTTAGTCATCGCCGACATCCTGCGCGGCGTTCAGGAAACCCAGGAGGCTCGGTATAAGCAGGCTTCCGACGGCCGTCAGGAAGTCGTTCCCGCGCTCATCATCATTGAAGAAGCGCACGAGTTTCTATCGGCCGAACGCGTTGCCCAGATGCCGGTGCTATTCCAGCAAGTTGCTCGCATCGCGAAACGCGGGCGGAAGCGCTGGCTCGGATTGGTATTCGTTACGCAGCTGCCGCAGCACCTACCGAACGAGGTTCTGGGTCTTCTCAACAATTTTATCATCCACAAGATCTCGGACAGTGCGGTAATCAGCCGCATGCAAAAGTCGATCGGCAGTATCGACGCGAGCTTGTGGAATCGCGTACCCAGGCTGGCCCCGGGTCAAGCGCTGGTGTCCTTCGCAAGCTTTACACGCCCACTGATGGTGGCAATTGATCCCGCGCCGTGTAAGCGGCTGCTCGTGGAATAGCGCCCCCGGACGGTCTTGGTTCGGTGGTAGAGCAAGCAAGCACTGCTTAGGCCTTGGTAAATTCGACTATGACCTCGCGCCGCATACGTCCGTTCAACATGAACTTTGCGCCATCCTGGGCCGGCGGGGGCAAGTAGCGTCGGTTGGCAGGAAGTGTGCGAGAACGGCGAGATTCGAGCGACAGGCCGTTGCGGAGAGCCACTGCGGCGATGATCGCTGAGTTCCGGATAAACGTTCCCCTGATTGTCGAATCGCCCACCACGTAAACGGCTCTTCCGCCTCTTTTGAGCACCCGTGATACTTCGCCCATGGCGTGTCCCATGTCCCACGCGTACGTTGATAAGAGCGCGTGATCGCGCGCAGAGAGCCGAGGTTTGATCCGAAGTTGCCTGATCAGCGCTTGAACCCATGCCGCATCGAGGGCCTGTTGAGATGAGGCCTCGGTGCCGACGCTTTGAGCGCGGATTCGACGAAGCTCGCTTACTGTGTGCCCCATCCACACTAGTGAAAACTTACTACACCTCAAGTAGTCGATGGCGTTGAGATATGGCGGTGATGTGAGCACAAGATCAATTGAGGTTGTCGCGATTTTTAGCTTCCGTGCATCCCCCTGTCTGGCCACCGCAACGGGTCCAACAGGTCCAGTGTTCGTTTGCGGGCAATTGGACACCACCAGATCCACAGCGTCCGCAAAGCGATTAAATGGCTTGATCGGCGCACGGCTGAACTTCTTGTGTGGACGACTGTGCGAGAGATCCATGGCCAGAGAGGCACCAGCCTGCTTTGTAATTATGAGGCGCGAAAACGCGGACCAAAGGACTTCTCGAACGGCGACCTCGTGAGTGCGCCCTATCGAATAGGCCAGGGCAGCAAGCTGGCGGCGGACATAGTCGTCGAACCAGTATCGAATGAAACTCCGCGTCTCCTCATCCGAGTCGGCGGGATAAGCCTGCGCGGTGGACAGCTGTTGTATGCGCGCGCGCGCTCGACTCAACACCTGCTCCGCTTTGTCGACCACACGCGCGGGGTCGACTGTCCTCGTCCACACACCCGCGAGGAGGACGGCCAATGGATCGAGATCGAAACCGTACGCGTGATGCCCTTTTGCACGTGCGACTGCCAGGACTGTCCCCGATCCTGCCATCGGATCCAGAACGCTCAGCGGCCTCTGGTCGCCTAGTGCCTGCAACGCGATGCCCGGCGCCATCCGAGCAGGGAAAGGATGGATCGGGTTGCGCCCGAGCGTTTCGAATATCGTTTTGTGGTGGTCTTTGAGCATGCTTGCTTCATTATGGCACGGCCCTTGATCTGACCCGGTCCTAGCTCCCTCAGCGTGAAATCACCCGCTCGCGCAGTGGCCGCGAGGGCACCTGGCCATTGATTTCATGAACCAGGCGCTCCTTGTCAGTCGAGGGCGCCGGCATTTGACTTGCGAAGCGTGCAACCTCTTCGGCCAGTCCAGGCTGTCCTTCCCGGATCAGAATCTCGGTGACTGCCCACCATCCGCTGTCCACCTGTCTTCGCGTCTCGAGCAGTCTTGCCTTGCCCGCCTCGACCCGCAGGTTCCCCTTCAACAGCTCATCCGTCACTGCTTCAACTCGCGCACGGGTATGGCGAGATTCGCCGCGTTGCTCCGCTCGATAGATGCCGTCGAGCTTCGTCGATCGACTCTCTCCTCGCACGCCACGGTCAGTGGCGTTGGCGGCAATGCCGAGCGCCCGCAAGTGTCGCGCGAATTCCTTTCTCCACTCGCGCAGCGTTTCCTTACGGATGTTCAAGCGCACGCCCTGTTCACTTATCGCCTTGACCACCGCGTGCACGTGGGGGTGCGGCTCATCGGTGTGCAGCACCATTGCGTACCGGTGCTTGAGCCCGAATTCCTCCCTGGCAAAGCTCTTCACCGCCGCCAGCACCTTGTCCGGTGGTGTCCCTGCCGGCATCGAGAACATGAGCTTGTGAACAAGCTTCGGCGGCCGTCGATTCGACCACGACTCAAGGTCGACCCTACGCCGATGCTCCTCCAGATCCAGATCCCAGTCTTCGAGCAGGTCCTTCTCGACTCCTTTGCCCGATAGGCGCTGACCGTCGTCGGTCTCGATGTCCACCTCTCCTCCTCGATTCAGGTAGCCGAGATGACGCCCGATAGCTTTGAGGTCCTGCCCTCCCCGGCTCAGCACCTTGACCATGACTTCCGGCGTGCGGCGCACGGTGCGCTCAATGAGCTCTGTTTCGTCATGCGAGAGGTGGTCTCGGCGACCGGGCCCTCGGCGGGCATAGGACGCAATGTCCAACAGCGGCCTTGCCCTGAGATCAATGAGTCGTCTCGGCATACCCCTGTTCCCACGAGTTCTGGTTTGCCCTGAGTAACGCCTTCACGTGGTCGCGAAGCGCCTCGGCTACCTTGAGCATCGACCGAAGATCCTCTCGTCCAGGCCCAATCACCTTCCCGCCCTGGTTGGCAGCCCTGGCGATCTGATTCAGGTTTCGTCCGATGGCTCCCAGCTCCGCCACCGATCGCTTCAGTGCGGAGAGTTCCTCCTTGGGGAGGGGTGCCAGGTTCCGCAGATGCGAGCGGACCAGAACCGAGACGTACGTGGCCGACGGCATACCGCGAGCCGTCGCCCGGCCGCTTAAGAGGATCCGATCTTCAGGAGCCAGCCGGACGCTCAGCCGAGCATCCCGACTCACCTTGTCCAGAGCCTCGAGTTTCGGGAAGCCCTCTGCTGCGGACCTGCGGAGCATGGTCTCGAGGAGCTCCCTGACGAGCGCGGACTCGGTGATCTGCTCACGCTCAGCAAGCACGCGCAGGAGCGTCTTCATCTCCGGTGTCACGCGAGCAGCCACGAAAGGAGGCGCAGCCATGATCACAGAGTGTTAAACAAGAGCAGCCGCGAGGCTATCCTGCATGTCGTCGAATTCGCCCCGATCCATGTGTAGCAAGCCCCGGTGACTGTCCGTACGGAGCTCCTGGATCTCTCGCACCCTCCCACCGCACCGCCCAGGCGAGCCAAAAAAAGAGGGGGCGCCGCCGCAGCAGCGTCCCCTCTTCAAGTCCCGTCAGGCCGCCCGCGCGAGCGCCAGGTCCCAGAGACCCGAGTTCAGCCGCACGTCCTCCCGGATGGCCCGAATGGCGCGGGTCCGCATCAAGCGTCCGGATGCTGACCGCCGGACGATGCCGCCCCGCAGAACGTTTTCCTGGACGACGTTGAACGTCCGCCAGAGGTCATCACCGGCGTCCTCCGCACGACGCGGCACCAGCAGCCGACTCGGCTCGAGACCCGTCTCGGAAGCCCCGTGGAAGCGCAAGGCTGCCGCCTGTGCGGCGAAGTCGATGCGCTCGATCTGATCCAGCCGGGTTCGCTCCATGCGCTCCACGGAGCCCGCCAGCGCCTCGAAACGCTCGCTGACCTGCAGTGCCGCTCGGACCACGTCGGCGACGATGTCCCCCCGGTGGGCGACACGGAAGACCGGGAAAGTCCCCTCTGACACAACCAGTCCATTGGTGCACACGGCCCTGTATAAGCCGACCCGGAGCTGGTAGGCGCTCGTCCCATCGTGAGAGTTGAGGAAGAGAATCTCCGGCACCGCATCGCGCAACGCCACCGTCTCGAACCGGCGGCGAAAGCGGATCAGATGGCGAGCGTGAAGCGCGCTGCGGGCCCGAATCGCCTGCCGGGCCTCCACCGGGTAGAAGCCCGCGAGCTGCAGAGCGTCCACCACTCGGGCGCTCGAGATGAACGTATAGGCGGAACTGCGACTTTCGTGCGCGCAGTCGGCGAACGCTGCCGGTGCGCGTTGTCGCAGCGCCTCGAGAGAAAGGGACGCGAGGAACGCCGAGCTGTGCGACGGAGGATTAAGAGCGAGGGTGTTCATGGCTGAACTCCTGAGACGCGTTGAACGGGGCGGGATTGCCCGCGCAGGGCGCCTCACGCCGCAGCGCAGCCGTCAATGGGCGAAGCCGGCCCGGTAAGGGCCGCAAGCGCGTTGCGCGCGCCGCCATTGACGGCGAGACCGGCGTGATACCCTGCGCGAACCAGGCAAGCCCGCCTCCCCCTCGGCCCTGGTTGGCTTTCCCCGCCGCCAAGGTGCCCCGGTTGGCGTACGCACACGACCCGTGCCTCTTGCCACAATTCCCATGCACCTCCGGGCTCTGATCCCAGCGCGCCCCTTCGGTCTTGCCAGAGGAATCGCGCCCGGCCGAGAGACCGGGCGCAACGCGATCCGACTACAGAAGTCCCGCTTCGGCGAAGGAGTAGATCGCCTCCGCGACGATCAGGTGATCGAGCACCCGCACGTCAATGAGTGCGAGGGCTTCCCTCAACCGCCGCGTGATGAGCTCATCCGCGGCGCTCGGCTCCGGCAGGCCCGACGGATGATTGTGGTAGAGGACGACCGCCGCCGCGTTATGCGCCAGAGCAGACTTGACGACTTCCCGCGGATGGACCGAAGAGCTGTTGATCGTGCCGCGGAAGAGGTCCTCGACGGCGATGAGACGGTGACGGCTGTCGAGGTGCAGCATGCCGAAGATTTCGTGCTCGCAGGCGCCGAGATGCACGCGGAGAAACGCGCGCGTCAGCGCGGGTGACGTGAGCACCGGGGAGCCAGCTCGATAACGCTGCGCCAGGAGCGCCTGTGCGCGATCGAGGACGTCAGTCGCCTCGGCCTCGCGGAAGCCGGAATGGTCGCGAACGTAGAGGGTGGTCATGACGGCGGGCCTTGAAGTCTGCAGGGCGGGATTGCCCGGTGCCGGGCGCCCCACGCCGCAGCGCAGCCGTCAATGATCGGAGACCGCGGTCCCGCGGCGCGCGAGCCCCGAGCGCGTCATTGACGGCGAGACCGGCGTGGTAGCCTCAGACGGCACCGCAATCCCGCCCCAACAACGCGCCTCTCTGCATCCCGTATGTCGTGCGTCTGGAGTGTGCGTTGGTTCTCAGACTCGTCCTCGCCCAGGAACTCTCGTGCGACGGCACTTGCGCCACAGACTGCCGTTGTGTGAAATCCGGCTTCGCTA
>Ga0335070_10001477_pt1 | contig 27182 bp, 26 predicted proteins | sample Lox_Sample_13_FD_206722 | JGI IMG/M metagenome (GOLD analysis project Ga0335070, IMG submission 206722) | Soil microbial communities from Loxahatchee National Wildlife Refuge, Florida, United States - Lox_Sample_1.3 | ecosystem: Environmental > Terrestrial > Soil > Wetlands | place: USA...
CCCTCCGACCCGGAGGGATTTTTTTATCCATAAGCCATTTGTTAGAAGGAGAACGAAAATGTCTGACCAACAAACTGCAACCTGCCCGGAATGTGAAGCCGAATTGATCCTCACCGATGTGATGCAGGGTGAGATCGTCGTCTGCTCGGACTGCGGGGTCGATCTCGAGGTCGTGGGCCTCGACCCGCTGGTGCTCGATCTGGCCCCCATGGAACAGGAAGACTGGGGCGAGTAGCCGCGCAGAGACAGGGAAGCCATCATGAAAATCGGGGTGCTTTTATCTCGCGTTCGGGTTGAAGAAAAGATGCTGCTGGCGTGCCTGGAAAAACGCGGCGTGGTTCACGAGCGAATCGACGACAGCAGCGCCCACCTGGAAATCGGCCAGGCGGGAGGCTGGATGGAGTACGCAGCGGTGCTGGAGCGCAGCCTGTCCTTCGCGCGCGGGCTGTATATTACCTCACTGCTCAACTCCTGGGGCGTTCCCACCGTCAATATGGCCCAGGTGGCCATGGTCTGCGGGGACAAGCTGGCCACTTCGATGGCTCTGGCCCGAGCGGGCGTCCCCCAACCGCGAGTAAAAGTGGCCTTCACCCCTGAATCTGCCCTGGAGGCGATCGAGGAGATGGGCTACCCCGTGGTGCTCAAGCCGATCGTGGGATCCTGGGGGCGACTGCTCTCCAAGATCAACGACCGCGATGCAGCCGAGGCGGTCCTGGAGCACAAAGAGACCCTCGGCTCCTACCAGCACTCGGTCTTCTACATCCAGGAATACATTCAGAAACCGGGCCGCGACATCCGCGCCATGGTGGTCGGCGACCAGACGATCTGTGCGATCTACCGCACCTCGTCGCATTGGATCACCAACACCGCGCGCGGCGGGCAGGGCGAAGTCTGCCCGGTGACCCCCGAGCTGCACGCCGTCTGCCAGGCCGCCGCCCAGGCGGTGGGCGGAGGGGTGCTGGCGGTGGACGTCCTCGAGGACCCGCACCGCGGTTACCTGGTCAACGAGGTCAACCACACGATGGAGTTCCATACCCTGGCCCCGACCACGGGCGTGGACATCGCCGGCGTGATCGTGGATTACACGCTCCAGGTAGCCAACGGCGCCTTGGAGCGCAGGCTGCCCGCCTTCAATAACCTCCCGAACACCTACCCGATCCCGGCCTACGCCTACCATTCCGGGCTGCCGATGGGGGTACACGCGGGGGTGTTGAGATGAGAGTATCCATCGTCGGCGCTTCGGGGTATGGCGGGGGCGAGCTGCTCCGCCTGCTGCTCGACCATCCCCACGTGGAGATCCGGCAGGCTACGTCGGAAAGCCACCTGGGCGAGTACGTCTACCAGCAGCACCCCAACCTGCGCAAGCGCACCCAGTTGAAATTCACCTCGCGCCAGGTGCTCGAACCCTGCGACCTGCTCTTCCTGGCCATGCCGCACGGCGAGAGCCAGAAGCTGATCGAGCTGTACGCCACCCTGGCCCCGAAAATCGTCGACCTGTCGGCCGATTTCCGCCTGCGCGACCCCAATCTGTACCAGAAATTCTACGCAGAAAGCCACGCGGCCCCAGACTGGCTGGACAAATTCGTCTACGGCCTGCCGGAGCTGCACCGCGAAGAGATGCTCAGCGCCAGCTACGTCAGCGGGGTGGGCTGCAACGCCACTGCCTCGATCCTGGCGCTCTACGTGGCGGCAAAGGCCGGTTTGATCGATTCATCGCGGCCGGTGATCGTCGATATCAAGGTCGGGTCGTCTGAGGGCGGGGCGTCACCCAACCCGGGCTCGCACCACCCCGAGCGGAGCAGCGTGGTACGCACTTTCTCGGCCTACGGGCACCGTCACACGGCGGAGGTGATCCAGGAGCTGGGCCTGGCGGACGTGCACCTGACCATGACCTCGGTGGACCTGGTGCGCGGGGCGCTGGCGGCGGCGCACTGCTTCGTCAAGCCGGGGGTGACCGAAAAAGACCTGTGGCGGGCGTACCGCGCCTGGGCCGAGGCCGAGCCCTTCGTGCGGCTCGTCAAGGACCGGCGCGGGATCTACCGCGTGCCCGAGCCGAAGATCCTGGCCGGCAGCAACTACGCCGACGTGGGCTTCGAGCTGGACCCCGAGAGTGGGCACCTGGTGGCCTTGGCGGCCATCGACAACCTGATGAAGGGCGCAGCCGGCTCGGCGGTCCAGTCGATGAACGTGATGTGCGGGTTTGAAGAGACGTGTGGGCTGGAATTCAGCGGCCTGCATCCGATTTAGAAGAGAACGGAGAGCAGAGACCAGTAAGAAAAAACTGACTTTTCCTGTTCTCCGTTCTTTGCTCACAATGCACTTTCATTGAGGAATCAAAACATGATCGTCGTCAAGATCGGTGGTTCTGAAGGGGTGGCGCTGGATGCAGTGTGCCAGGATGTGGCCGCGCTGGTGAAGAGCGGGCAGGCAGTGATCGTGGTCCACGGCGGGTCGGCGGAGACCAACGAGATCTCGGAAAAACTGGGTCACCCGCCGCGCTTCGTGACCAGCGCCAGCGGGTTCACCAGCCGCTACACCGACCGGATTACCCTGGAGATCTTCGCCATGGTGACCAATGGGCGGATCAACACCCTGCTGGTCGAGCGGCTGCAGAAGGCCGGGGTGAACGCCTTTGGCCTTTCCGGCCTGGATGGGCGGCTAATGGTCGCCAAACGCAAGGACGCCATCCGCATCGTCGAACACGGCCGGCAGCGCATGCTGCGCGACGATTACACCGGCAAGATCGAGACGGTCAACGGCGCGCTGCTGCAGACCCTGGTCGCGACGGGGATGACTCCGGTGGTCTCGCCGCTGGCGATCTCGCCCGAGGGGGATGCCTTGAACGTGGACGCCGACCGCGCCGCGGCGATGGTCGCCGGGGCGGTGGGGGCGGAGCAACTGGTCATTCTGACCAACGTCCCCGGGCTGATGCGCTCTTTCCCGGACGAGAGTACCCTGATCGCCCATCTTCCGCGGGTTGGGCTGGAGCAGGCGCTCTCTTTTGCCGAAGGGCGGATGAAGAAGAAGGTCCTCGGGGCGAGCGAAGCCCTCGACCTGGGCGTGTCGAAGGTCGTTTTCGCCGACGGCCGCGTCGAGCAGCCCCTGCAGAATGCCCTGGCTGGCAAGGGTACGGTAATTTCTTAAAATCTGTAACCACAGAGTACACAACCCAGGACAGCCAGGACTGGGTTGTGTACTCTGTGGTGAATATTTTGAGTGGAGTAAAAATGACTACATCTCCAGCGGTAGTTACTACGGCGGAAATTCAGCAAATCGAGACGGCGCACGCGACCGGTGTGTATACCAAGCGGCCGGTGGCGATCGTGCGCGGGCAGGGGGCCACACTGTGGGATGCGGACGGGAAGGCCTACATCGACTGCGTCGGCGGGCAGGGGGCGGCCAATTTGGGCCACGCCAACCCGGCGGTGGCGGAGGCCATCGCGCGCCAGGCGCAGGTGCTGATCAGTTGCCCGGAGATGTTCTACAACGACCGGCGCGCCGCCCTGGTGGAGAAGCTGTGCGGGCTGGCGGGGATGCCGCGCGTCTACCTGTGCAGCTCGGGGACCGAGGCCATCGAGGCTGCCCTGAAGTTCGCCCGCCTCCTGACCGGGCGGACCGAGATCGTGGCGACGATGCGCGCCTTTCACGGGCGCACTTTCGGAGCGCTCTCGGCTACCTGGGAGAAGAAATACCGCGCCCCCTTCGAGCCGCTCGTGCCGGGATTCAAGCACGTGCCCTACAACGACCCGGCTGCCCTGAGCGGCGCGGTAACCGGTCAGACTGCCGCGGTGATCCTCGAGGTGGTCCAGGGCGAGGGTGGGGTGCACCCCGGGAAGGCCGACTATCTGCGCGGCGCTCAAGAAATCTGCCGCGAGCGCGGCGCTTTGCTGATCCTGGATGAGGTCCAGACGGGGTTTGGCCGCACGGGCAGGCTGTTCGCCTTCCAGCACTACGGCCTGGAACCTGATCTGCTCTGCGTGGCCAAGTCGATCGCGGGGGGTGTGCCGATGGGCGCGACCCTGCTGAGCGCGCGCCTGGGCGAGCTGCCCCCGCAGGTCCACGGCTCGACCTTTGGGGGGAACCCGCTGGCCTGCGCCGCGGCCGTGGCTGCGCTGGATACCCTCGTGAGCAACGACCTGGCGGCCCGCTCCGCGGAGCTGGGCGCCTGGTTCAAGGGGCAGCTCAGCCAGATCCGCTCACCCCTGATCCGCGAAGTGCGCGGGCTGGGGCTGATGGTGGGCATCGAGCTGAAGCAGAAGGTCACCCCGTACCTGCAGAGGCTGATGGAGCTGGGCGTGATGGCCCTGCCCGCCGGCCTGACCGTGATACGCTTCCTGCCGCCCCTGGTGATCACCCAGGCCGAGCTGGCCCAGGTCGCCCGCGCGGTGGAGCAGGTGCTTTCCTCTTCATCCCCCATCGAAGGCTCCGAGTAGATGGATGCAGTCGACCTGCTCCACGGCTTGCTGGAGGTCTACAGCCCGACCGGTTCAGAAGCCGGGGCCGTAGAAACCCTGGTCGGCGCGATGCGCGGAATGGGCTTCCGCGCCGCCGCTGACGATGCCGGTAACGCCGTGGGCGTGGTCGGCGATGGTCCTAAAGAGATCCTCCTTCTTGGACATATCGACACCGTCTTGGGGGAGATCCCGGTCCGCCGCGACGGCGAGCGGCTGTACGGCAGGGGAGCGGTGGACGCCAAAGGGCCGCTCGCCTGCTTCGCCGCCGCCGCCGCGCGGGTCCGCTTGCGACCGGGGTGGCGCATCGCGGTGATCGGGGCGGTGGGCGAGGAGGGGGATTCGCCTGGGGCGCGCTACCTGTGCCGGACCTACCCCGCCCCCGAGATGGTGATCATCGGCGAGCCCAGCAACTGGGACCGGGTCACCCTGGGGTACAAAGGCAGCCTGTGGCTGACCTACACCCTGCGCCGCTCGCTCGCCCACACCGCGGCCCGCGTGGAAAGCGCCGCTGAAGGCGCGGTCCGCTTCTGGAACAACCTGGCCCGCTTCGCGACCGAGTGGAACAACTCCCGCGAGCGCATTTTCGATCAGCTTACCCCCACGTTACGTGAAATGAATACCAGCACGGACGGTTTCAGCGAAACCGCCAGGCTCAAAATTGGCCTCCGTATTCCACCTGGCCTGGAGTTCTCCGGGCTGGAAGCCGCTCTGCACGAGCTGGCCGGGGACGGGGAGCTTTTCCTGGAGGCGTTTACCCCCGCTTACCAGGGGGAGAAGAACACTTCCCTTGTGCGGGCGCTGCTGTCCGGCATCCGCAAGGCCGGGGGGCAGCCCGGGTTCGTGTTGAAAACCGGCACCGCCGACCTGAACCTGGTCGGCCCGGCCTGGAACGTCCCTGCGGCCGCCTACGGCCCCGGCGACTCCAACCTGGACCACACCCCGGAGGAACACATCCTCATCCCGGAGTATTTGAAAGCGATCGAGGTTCTGGTCCAGGCGCTGGAGATGCTTATGGATTGAACGGAGAAAAAGAGAACCACGACCCAGTCCTGACGTTCTGGGTCAGGAAGACACGAAATTCGGTTCTCTGTTCTCGATTTTTCTTTTTAGGAGTAAACCATGTCACTGGATCATTTCTTTATCATCGACTCGACGCTGCGAGAGGGGGAGCAGTTTGTCAACGCGTTTTTCACCACCGAGCAGAAGATCCGCATCGCCACGCTGCTGGACGCCTTCGGGGTCGAGTACATTGAGGTGACCACCCCGTGTGCGTCGCCGCAGAGCGAGAAGGACTGCAAGGCGATTGCCGGGCTGGGGCTGCGGGCCAAGACTCTCACCCACACCCGCTGCGCGGTGCAGGACGTACGCATCGCCGTGGAGACCGGGGTCCAGGGGGTGGACGTGGTCATCGGCACTTCGTCCAAGCTGCGCGAGTTCAGCCACGGGCACAGCATTGACGAGATCATCGACATGGCCCAGGAAGTTTACGAGTACTTGAGCAAGCAGAACGTAGAGATGCGCTTCAGCACCGAGGACAGTCTGCGCAGCACGCCCGAGGACCTTTTCCGGGTCTACGAGGCGGTGGACCGGATGGGCTGGAACCGGGTCGGCGTGGCCGATACGGTGGGGATTGGCAACCCGCGGCAGATCTACCAGCTCGTTTCGGAGCTGCGCGCGCGGGTCAAGGCGGACATCGAGTTCCACGGGCACAACGACACCGGCTGCGCCATCGCCAACGCCTTCGCCGCGCTGGAAGCGGGGGCGACCCACGTCGACACCAGCATCCTGGGAATCGGCGAGCGCAACGGGATCACACCCCTGGGCGGGCTGATTGCCCGGCTGTACTCGGTCGACCCGGGGTTGGTCAGCAAGTACCACCTGCCGCTGATCATGCACCTCGACCAGGCTATCGCGCGCCTGGTGAGCGTGGACATTCCCTTCAACAATTACATCACCGGGTTCTCCGCGTTCACCCACAAGGCCGGCATCCACGCCAAGGCGGTGTTGAATAACCCGACGACCTACGAGATCCTGCGCCCGGAGGACTTCGGGCTGACCCGCTACATCCACATCGCCCACCGCCTGACGGGCTGGAACGCCATCCGCTACCGCGCGGACCAGCTCGGCCTCGAGCTGAGCGACGAGGAGGTGCGCCGGATCACCGAGAAAGTCAAGGTCCTCGCCGACCAGCACCAGATCACCCTCGACGAAGTCGACGGCCTGCTCCAGTCCGTCCACGAGGCGCAGCCGGCGAATGAGCAGGTGAAGGTTTAACGAGAACAGAGAACGGAGAACGGTAGATGGGACAGACATTCGCGGAACAGATATTGAGCCATGCCGCGGGGCGGCAGGTGCGGGCGGGGGAGTTCGTGGTGGTCGAGCCGGACGCGGTGATGAGCCACGACTCGCTGACCCCTTCGATTATCAAGATCATGCGCGAGGAGCTGGGGGTGCAGAACGTGAAGTACCCGGAGCGGCTGGCAATCGTCTTCGATCACGTCTCGCCGCCCTCCACGGTGGGGACGGCCGATTCGCAGAACCTGGTGCGGCGCTTTGCCGTCGAGCAGGGGCTGCGCCTGTTCGACATCGGGCGCGGGATCTGCCACCAGGTGCTGGTCGAGGAGAGCATCGCCGGGCCGGGCAAGATCGTGATGGGGGCGGATTCGCACTCGACCGGCTACGGATCGGTGGGCGCCTTCGGCTCGGGGATGGGCTCGACCGACGTGGCCCTGATCTGGGCGACGGGGCAGACCTGGCTGCGCGTGCCCGAGACCCTGCAGGTGGTGGTGAGGGGGCGCTTCCCGGAATGGGTGGACGCCAAGGACCTGGCGCTCAAGCTGTGCCGCGAGATCACCATCGCCGGGGCCAACTACATGGCGGTCGAGTACCACGGTCTGGACTGGCTGCCCCTTCCTGGCCGGCAGACCCTGGCCTCGATGGCGGTCGAGATGGGAGCCAAAGTGGGAATCGTCCCGCCGTACGGCGAGCTGCCCGAACGCTTTACGCGCCCGGAATGGCTGTTCCTCGACCCGGAGGCAAGCTATACCCGGACCCTGGCGGTCGACCTGAGGGACCTGGAGCCGCAGGTCGCCGCGCCGCACGCGGTGGATAACGTCTCGGACCTCTCGGAGCTGGCGGGGCGGAAGGTGGACGTGGTCTTCCTGGGCACCTGCACCAACGGGCGCTACGAGGATATGGCCGCCGCGGCGCGGGTGTTGAAGGGCAGGCGCATCGCCAGCGGGCTGCGCATGATCGTTACCCCGGCTTCGAGCCGCGAGTTGGCCCGCGCCGCGGCGGACGACACCCTCTCGACGCTGATCGAGGCGGGGGCGGTGCTGACCACCCCGGGCTGCGGGATGTGCATGGGCCGCCACCTGGGCACGCTGGGCGAGAACGACGTCTGCCTCTCGACGGCCAACCGCAACTTCAAGGGCCGCATGGGCGCGCCGACCGCGCAGATCTACCTGGCCTCGCCGGGCGTCGCGGCAGCGACGGCGCTGACGGGCAGGATTGCGGATCCAAGGGATGTAGAAATTGCTGATTGAGGATAGGAGATTGCTGATTAGGAAGAACAGGTACTCAGTTGATCCGTTGCTTGGGCACCAAGGCAAAAAGGCAGGACAGTCAGGGGCTCTTCCCTAAGTGCCTGAGTAACCAAGCAACTAAGCAACTGTTTCTACGGAGCAAAGGACTTTCAATGACTAGAGTATGGAAATTTGGATCGGATGTGGATACGGACCAGATCGTGCCGGGGAGGTACGCGCCGTATATGCGACCGGCGGCGGATGTGGGCGAGGCGGCGTTCATCGAGGCGCGACCGGATTTCGCCAGAAACGCCCAACCGGGGGACTTGATCGTGGCCGAGGAAAACTTTGGCTGCGGCTCCTCGCGCGAATACGCCGTCGAGGCGCTCAAGAGGCGCCAGGTGGGGGCGATCGTGGCGCTGAGTTTCGCGCGCATCTTCTACCGCAACGCGCTCAACCTGGGGATTCCTCTCTTCGAATCGCCGGAGATCGTGGCCGGGCTGGCAGATGGCGATCGGGTGCGGCTGGATATCCGCGGCAAGCGGGTACTGGTCGAGCGGGAGGATGGTACGGAGAATGAATATCCCCTGCCCGAGCTGCCGAAATTCGCCCAGGATATCCTGGATGAGGGCGGGATCGTGCCCTACATGCGCAAATACGGGCGCTTCCCCGGGCAGGAGTAGTGTATGCCGAAACTGTGCGTGATCCCGGGAGACGGCATCGGGCGCGAGGTAATCCCGCCGGCGGTGGAGGTGCTGAAGGCAGTTTTCCCGGACCTGGAGACGATCCAGGTCCCCGCGGGCTGGGACTGCTTCCTCGAGCGGGGGATCTCGGTGCCAGAGGAGACGCTCGCGGCGGTGCGAGCATGCGGCGCGGCGCTGTTTGGCGCGGTCTCCTCCCCCTCGCGGAAGGTAGAGGGCTACCGCTCGGCGATCCTGGTCCTGCGCCAGTCGCTGGACCTGTACGCCAGTATCCGCCCGGTGCGCAGCCTGCCGTGCGTCTCGCCCAAACCGGGGGTGAACCTGGTGATCGTGCGCGAGAACACCGAGGGGCTGTACGCCGGGCGCGAGCGGCGCGAGGGCGACACCGCCATCGCCGAGCGGGTGATCACGCGGCGGGCTTCGCAGCGGATCGCGCTGCGCGCCCTGGTCCTGCTGCGCTCCGAGGGGCGCAGGCGGCTGACCATCGTCCACAAGGCCAACATCCTGCCGGTGACGGATGGCCTGTTCCGCGACACGGTCCGTGAGACGCTCGAGGGGCAGCGCCAGGCTGGCGAGGAGTGGACGGTCGACGAGCTGCTGGTGGACACGGCGGCGATGAAGATCGTCAGCGAGCCAGAGCGGCTGGACGCGCTGGTTACGACCAATCTGTTCGGGGACATCCTCTCCGACGCGGCCGCGCCGTGGGGTGGGGGGATGGGGCTGGCCCCCTCGCTCAATTGGGGCGACGAGCTGGCCCTGGCCGAGCCGGTCCACGGCTCCGCGCCGGACATCGCCGGGCAGGGGATCGCCAACCCGATAGGAGCGGTGCTCAGCGCGGCGATGCTGGCTCGCCTGAGTTGGAGCCTGCCCGAGGCGGCTGATAGAATCGAAGCGGCGGTCAGTGCTGTGCTGGAAACGGGCCTGGTCCTCCCCGGCGGCCGCCTTGCCGATGGCGTCACCACCGAGGCGCTGACGAAGGCTGTGTTGGAACGGTTATAAAAAAGTGAAGAACAGAGAACGGAGAACAGTATATGGCAGAACTTTTTTACTGCTCTCTTTTCTCCGTTCTCTTGTTTCACGATGATCTTTTCCTGGGAGGCGATTCATGAGAGTCGGCGTGTTGTATTCGCGGGTGCGGGTGGAAGAAAAGTGGCTGTTCGAGTGCCTGGAGAAGCGCGGCGTCGAATACGACAAGATCGACGACCGCCAGGCGGTTTTTGCGCTGGACGAGCCGGAGCGCTGGCGGGAGTACAACGTGGTCATCGAGCGCTCGCTTTCGTACAAGAACGGGCTGTACATCGCCCAGATCCTCAACGGCTGGGGGATCCCCACGGTGAATAGGGCCGATGTCGCCGCCAACTGTGGGGATAAGCTGACCACCTCGGTCCTATTGCAGAAGGCAGGCGTGCCGCAGCCGAAGGTGTGGGTGGCGTTCACTCCGGAATCGGCGCTGGAGCTGATGGACCAGGTCGGCTACCCGCTGGTGCTCAAGCCGTTGATCGGATCGTGGGGTCGGCTGCTTTCCAAGATCAACGACCGCGAGGCAGCCGAGGCGGTGCTCGAGCACAAGGACGTCCTGGGGTCGTTCCAGCACTCGGTCTTTTACATCCAGGAGTACGTCGCCAAGCCGGGGCGGGACATCCGCTCCTTCGTCATCGGCAACCGGACGGTGTGCGCGATTTACCGCAGCTCGCCGCACTGGATCACCAACACGGCGCGGGGTGGGAAGGCCGAGGTCTGCCCGGTGACCCCCGAGATCGACGCGCTCAGCCAGGCCGCGGCCCAGGCGGTCGGCGGCGGGGCGCTGGCGATCGACATCCTGGAGGACCCCGACCGGGGCTTCCTGGTGAATGAGGTCAATCACACGATGGAGTACCACTCCACGGTCCCGCTGACCGGGGTGGACATCCCGGGGATGATTGTGGACTATGCATTGAACCTGGCCAGGGAATAAGAATTTATCACAGAGCCCACGGAGATCATAGAGAAAAAAAGAGAACAGAGCGCAGTTCAGGGAGAACAGTGACCAGTGGCCTCACTCCACGTCGTTGCGAGGAGGGTCGGTAGGGAGCTGATCCGAAGGAACGGTCTTTACATCCGACCCGACGTGGCAACCTCCAAAACAACCAAGGAAAGGGCTTTTTGTCTGGAGGGGCTATGGACGACTGGAGCCCTGCTTGGTGTGCTTGGAGATTGCTTCGCCCGGAAAAGCACCGGTCTCGCAATGACATGAATGAGGGCTGGCTGTAAAGGATAGCCTGCTTCAACTTCTTTTGTCCACGCTCTAAGTTGACACGTTCTTTTGGCGATTTGCGCCTCGCATTAAGCAATATATGCGAGGGTATTCTGAGTTGGAAACACTTTCAAAAATAATGATACACTCTAAGTAACTTCATGTCCTTTGTGTTTCAATGCAAAATCAATGAGGACTTCGACTCATGGATACATCCAAGCCTTTTCAAGTACGTTTTCATTACTCGCGAATTTATTCCATATTTTTTTGTCTGTTTTTTATCCTGACGGTTGCCGTAAGCGTCCTGGCCATGATTGGAGAGGCGCCGGTCGCCTTTGTTTTGAGCTCAGTCGGAATAGCAATCTTTACGCTTTACCTTATATATGAAAGTACGAAGACCCTATTGGTTGATGAAAAAGGAATCGCCGAATGGACCTTGTTTGGAGAGGATCTGCGGATCGGCTGGAATGAAATTTCTGGAATGAAGTCATCCGGTTTTTTTGATCCAGGGATCAAAGTCATTTGCCATAATGGTGATTGTATAAAAATCAGCAAAATGGTGGTGAATTATGACTTTATCATTGAATTGATCCGCCAGAAGAAAACAGACTTGTGGGGGCAGCCGCCGGCGTTCCATCCGGACCAGCCTGTTTACCAACCAACAACGAACCTGACCGGTGATCTGGTGTTCAAAGCCCCAGTTTGGGCCTGGTTGATTATCCCAGTCCTGGTGCCGTTCTCGGCATATATGTTTTTTGCAGCACTTCCTGGTGGAAATTTATTGTATATTCTTTTTGGGGCCTTTCTTTTATTCATAGCTTGTCCGATCCTAATCTGGCAGTTTTTACATGGACCGGTACGGATTGAAACTCAGGGTGAATACCTCTGGATCTATTTTCGGGTTAAACAGCTGCGCAAACCGATCCGCGTCCATGCGCGCTCAATTGAAAATATTACCTTCAAGCATAAAATGGCCTACTCTCAGCATGGCGCCCACCCAACGACGAACTTGACGATCCACTTACCCCAACAGATTAAGATATCGGTATCGAATTGGAATGTTTCGGATGAAGAAATGTACATCCGTCTTGGAGATTGGCTGGAAAAATATCATGGGGAATAAATAATTATGGCTCGCTTTCGCGTCGGTGTACAGCTTCACCCTCAAAATACTACTTACGCCTCGTTTTCGGAGGCGGTTCGCCAGGTCGAGGAACTTGGGGTGGACACCATCTGGACCTGGGACCATTTCTTCCCGGTCTACGGCGACCAGGACGCGCCGCACTTCGAAGGCTGGACGCTGCTGACCGCGATGGCGGTGCTCTCGCAGCGCGCCGAGATCGGCTGCCTGGTGACCTGCAACTCCTACCGCAACCCCAGCCTGCTGGCCGACATGGCGCGGACGGTCGACCACGTCAGCGGCGGACGGTTGATTTTCGGGATCGGCGCAGGGTGGAAGCGCAAGGATTATGCAGAGTATGGATACCCCTTTGGCACGCCGGCCTCGCGGCTGAGAGACCTGGGTATGGCTCTCCCGGTGATCTTCGACCGTTGGGCGAAGCTCAACCCGCCGCCGGTGCGCAAGATCCCGGTCCTGATCGGTGGGGGAGGGGAGAAGGTCACCCTGAAGCTGGCCGCCCGCTACGCCGATATCTGGAACGGGTTTGGCCCGCCGGAGAGTTTCCGCCGGAAGAACGAAATCCTCGACCGCTGGTGCGGGGAGATCGGCCGCAATGCGGAGGAGATCGAACGCTCGGTGCTCCTGGAGGGTGTTTCTATTCCCGCCAGCCTGGACGAGTTCGTCGATGCGCGGGCGGCCCACGTCATTCTCGAGCTGAACGATCCCTGGGATTTTGGTTTGGTCGAGCGGCTGGTGGGGTGGAGGGAAAACAGGGGGTAGAGGTTGCGCTGTGCAGCCCGGGTCGCTGCGTGCTGACTGTAGAGGAAGTCCATACTTCGCCCCTATGCCTGGACGGGTGGGTGTGGATGACCGGGCGCGGGGCAACCCCCTCCTGCCCGCTGGCGCACCAAAATCCAAAAACAGGATTTTGGGGGAGGAAAACCAGAGGCTCTAAAATCCACACAAACGGATTCTGGGGGAGGAAAGAAACGGTTCTCGGTTCCCGGTTTGACTCTATTCAGGGAATGATCAGATATGGATATTGGTACCATTCAACAAGTTGATATCGACCACCAGATGCGCACGGCCTATCTGGATTATGCGATGAGCGTGATCGTCGCGCGCGCCCTGCCGGACGCGAAGGACGGGCTCAAACCGGTCCACCGGCGCATTCTGTATGCGATGCAGGATATGGGCATCCGGGCCAATACGGCCTATAAGAAATCTGCGAGGATCGTTGGAGAGGTGCTGGGCAAGTACCACCCCCACGGCGATATGGCCGTGTACGACGCCATGGCGCGCATGGCCCAGGATTTCTCCATGCGCTACCTGCTCGTGGACGGGCAGGGCAACTTCGGCTCGGTGGACGGCGACGCCCCGGCGGCGATGCGCTACACTGAGGCTCGCCTGGCGCCCATGGCCGAGGAGATGCTCGCCGACATCGATAAGAACACGGTCGACTTCGGCGACAACTTCGACGGCTCGCTCCAGGAGCCGCTGGTCCTTCCTGCCCGCCTGCCCAACCTGCTGCTCAACGGCTCGGCGGGGATCGCGGTCGGCATGGCGACCAACATCCCGCCCCACAACCTGCGCGAGCTGGCGGCGGCGATCAATTACCTGGTCGAGAACTTTGAAGATATGGACAATATCCCGGTCGAGGCGTTGATGAAGTTCCTCCCCGGGCCTGATTTCCCTACGGGCGGCGTCATCGTCGGCCAGGAGAGCATCGTCCAGGCCTATTCCACCGGCCGCGGGCGGCTGGTGATACGCGGCGTGGCGCGCATCGAAGAACTGAAGGGCGGGCGCTACGCCATCTACATCACCGAGATCCCCTATCAGGTGAACAAGTCGACCCTGGTCGAGCGCATCGCCGAGCTGGTGCGCGTGGGGCGCATCGACGCCATCTCCGACCTGCGCGACGAATCGGACCGCAACGGGATGCGCATCGTGGTCGAGCTGCGCCGCGGGGCGCAGCCCAAGCAGGTGCTCAACCAGTTGTATAAGTACACCGCCTTGCAGTCGACCTTTGGCGTCCACCTGCTGGCCCTGGTCAACAGCGAGCCGCGCCTGCTGACCCTCAAGCGCGCTCTGCAGCTCTTTATCGAGCATCGCCAGGAGGTGATCATCCGCCGCTCGCAGTTCGAGCTGGAAAAGGCGCGCGCCCGGGCGCACATTTTGGAAGGCCTGCTGATCGCCCTGGCTAACCTCGACGAGGTGATCCGCACCATCCGCGAATCGCCCGACGCCGACCAGGCCAAAACCCGCCTGGTGGCGCGCTTCAAGCTGACCGAGATCCAGGCCCAGGCCATCCTGGACATGCAACTGCGCCGCCTGGCCGCCCTGGAGCGGCAGAAGATCGAAGACGAGCACCGCGTGACCCTCGCGCGAATCGGGTACCTGGAAGACCTGCTGGCCAGCCCGCGTAAGATCCTCGACGTGATCCGCGACGACATGAACGAGATGAGCGAGAAGTACGGCGACGACCGGCGCACCCGCATCCAGAAGGAAGCCAACCTTGAGTTCCGCCAGGAAGACCTGGTCGCCGACGAGGCGGTGCTGGTGACCATCACCCAGCGCGGCTACATCAAGCGGGTCAACGCCAACACCTACCGGGCGCAGGCTAGAGGCGGGCGGGGCGTCACCGGGCAGGGTATGCGCGAGGAGGACGAGGTCGCTATGCTCATCCCGGCGCGGACGCTGAATACGATGCTCTTTTTCTCCGACCGGGGCAAGGTCTACTCCGAGAAGGTCTTCCGAATCCCCGACGCGGGGCGCACCGACCGCGGCGTGCCGCTGGTCAACATCCTCTCTCTGGGCGGGGAGGAAAAGATCACCACGGCGCTCGCGGTCCCCGATTTCGCCCAGGCGGCGTACTGCACCATGGCCACGATGGGCGGGCGGATCAAGCGCATCCCGCTGAGCGAGATGGAATCGGTGCGCCCCTCCGGCCTGATCGCGATCAGCCTGGACAAGGGCGACCAGCTCGGTTTTACGCGCCTGACCAGCGGAAAGGATGAGATCATCCTGGTCACCGCGGAAGGCCAGGCGCTGCGCACGGCCGAGAGCGAAGTGCGCTCGATGGGCCGCCAGGCGGCCGGCGTGGCCGGGATTAAACTCAAGAAGGGCGACCGGGTGGTCGGCCTGGAGGTCGTCGAGCCCGGGGCGGACCTGCTGGTGGTCACCGAACGGGGCTTTGGCAAGCGCACTCCGCTCGATGAATATTCGACCAAAGGTCGCGCGACGGGCGGGATCGCCACCATCGCCCAGAAAAACCTGGATAAGATCGGTCGGATTGCCGCGGTCCACGTGGTCCGCGAGGGCGACGACGTGAACATCATCTCGACCAACGGGGTGATGCTGCGCCTGAAGGGTAAGGACATCAGCCCCAGCGGCCGGGCGACCCGCGGCGTGCGGGTGATCGGGCTGGGCAACGGTGACACGGTCGCTTCCGTGGCCTGCATCTCGGCCGCCGAGCTGCGTAAGGTGGGCGGAAACGGAAAAGTGGGGACGAACGGGAATGGCGAGGGCGGCGAGGAAATTGCAGAAGATGGAACAGGAGAATCCCCGGATGGGGAGGCTTCTTGAAGAAGAAGGGTTTGGGACGCAAAAAGTCCCAAACCCTTCTTCTTATTGTGATAGGAGCTTAAAAGGGCAGAGTGATCTTATCGGTCACCAGCAGGCAGAGGCTACCCAGCAGGCACACCATCATAAACAATAAAACGGCGATCACCAGGCGCTGCTGGGCGGTCATGCCCAGGAAGGGCCCACCACCACCGCCGAGCCTGCGGCGGATGCCGCCTTTCTTTTCTCCTTCAGGGGGTTCATCGTCCTGAAAAAATGGTGAGGAGCTGGCGTCTTCGCGTAGATTATCAAACATGATGATTACCTCCCTGGATTTAAAGCCTGGATTCCTGATAAGCCCATTATAAATTATTTTTGTTTACCGTGTTTTTACTTCTCAAAATTGTTTTTACCACCCTAGTCCCCCTGGACTATGCGTCCACCTGTGCCGCACCACACCTGTGCCGCACCACAGGTGCAGGCAGGGCAGGCTGTGCGCTCTGTGGTTATTCTTATTACGCTGGCCTCAGGCTGATTTCGCCAACGGAGATAGAGAACGGTAAGCCGTCTTCAGCGGTGAGGCGGAGCTGGCCGCCGGGGGCCAGGCCCTCGACGCGGCCCAGGCGGGTTGGGGAAAGGCCGTCGCCGACCAGGACCCACTCGCCGCGGAATGCCAGGCGGCGCTCCCAGGCGGCGAGGAAATCAGGCGCCGCCAGTTTTTCGCGCCAGGCGGCCATGCTGCCCAGGATCGCGCCCAACAGGGACCAGCGGTCGACCGGCTGGCCGAGGATCCCTTCGACGCTGTCCGCCGGGAAGCGCAGCTCCGCGGCGGGCGGCACCGCAGAGGGTGCAATATTAACGCCGATCCCCACCACGGCCGCCTCGATCTGCTCGCGCTGCCAGCTACTTTCCAGGAGCAGGCCGGCGACCTTGCGCCGCTCCAGGAGCACGTCGTTGGGCCACTTGATCTCGGGCTGAAGCCCGAGCGCCTCTAGCGCCTCGCAGACGGCCAGGGCTCCCCAGGGGGAGTAATAGGGGATGGTCTCCAGGTTGGGAATGTCGCGGAGGATCAGGCTGAAGGCCAGCGCCGCGCCAGGGAAGGTGATCCAGCCGCGGCCCAGCCGGCCGCGCCCGGCGGTTTGCTTGTCGGCGATGACTAGGGAAAAATCGGGCGCTCCCTGGGCGGCCCAGGCCAGCGCATCGGCGTTGGTCGAGCCGGTCTCGGGGAGGTAGCGCAGCTCCGCGATGGAGAGGTGCGCCAGGGACTGCCAGATTTGAGGCGTGGGATCGCTCATCTCGCCGGGTTTGCCTGACCCAGGCTCAGTGGACCACCGACCATGGATTGACGAAGCCGCCCATGTAGCGGACCTCGAAGTGCAGGTGCGGGCCGGTGGAGTTGCCGGTGCTGCCCGCGTAGCCGATCACGTTGCCCTGGGCAACGCTGCCCCCGCAGTACGCGGCGATCCGGCTGAGATGGGCATAGAGGGTCTGCCAGCCGTTGCCGTGATCGATCATGACCATGTTGCCGTAACCGCCGGAGATCGCCCCGGCGTAAACGATCACCCCACTGTCGGAGGCAAGGATCGGCGTCCCCAGGTCCGCGGCGATGTCGATGCCCAGGTGGCCGGACCAATAATCGTTGCCGGAAAGGACGTGCGAGCCATTGGTAGGCCAGCGGAAGTTCCCGCTGCCGATCAGGCCGCCCTGGCCGGTGTCGCAGGAGCCCGGGCCGGCGATATTTTTGTTGACCCCGGCTTTGCCGCGCGGAATGGTCGGGACGAACCAGGTGACGAACTCGCGCGAGCCGTTGGGGATCATCACCAGCGTGTCTTTGGGGATGACCGGGTTGGCCATATCCAGCCGGTTGCCCGGCCAGCCGAGGATCTCGGCGACGCTGGCTTTGAACTTGGCGGCGATCTCTTCGAGCCTGTCGCCTTCCTTCCACCTGTACAGAATCCCATTGGTGGGCGGGATCTGCAGCCGCATCCCGATCGAGAGCGTGTCGGGGTTATCGCGCAGGACGTCGTAGTTGGCCCATAGGATCGTCTCGGGCTTGATGTTGTAATCCTTGGCGATGGCGAACAGGGAATCCCCCGCGGCGACGGTATACACCTGGACGTCTTCACGGGGGCGATCGGGGATTGAGGTATGCACGTTGATTTCGCGCTTGAGGCCGCTGAAGCCCAACGGCTGGAAGGCGAACTCGGGGAGCTGGTCCAGGTTGATGGCCGCCGGGTCCGAGGCGGACAGCGTCGGCGTAAAAGGGGCGGCCTGGTTTTTTTGATCACCGGGGAAGGAGAACACCGCGGACGGCTGCTCGATAGCCACGAACAGCATCAGGACGACCATCGCTCCAGCAACCCCCCAGGAGATTTTCGGCAGGATACTGTCCAGGAGAGAAGCCGGTTTAGCGGTCTTCTCCTGGAGGGGTGGCTTTGATCTCACGAATCCTCGGCAAGGCTTTCCAGAAATTCCTGGTTGGACTTGGTTTTGCTGATCCGCTGCAGAATCGCTTCGGTCGCAACGGCGGGATCCAGGCCGGCGCCCTGCGGAGGCTGGCCGATCATCTGCAGGTACATGCGGCGCATGAGCCAGACGCGCTGGAGCTGGTCGGGGCCGAGGAGCAGCTCTTCACGGCGGGTGGAGGAGCGCTCGATGTCGATGGCGGGAAAGGTGCGGCGTTCCTGCAGGCGGCGGGAGAGGTGCAGCTCCATGTTGCCGGTGCCTTTGAACTCTTCGTAGACCACGTCGTCCAGGCGGGAGCCGGTGTCGATCAGGGCAGTGGCGATGATGGTCAGCGACCCCCCCTCTTCGAGGTTGCGCGCTGCGCCAAAGAAGCGCTTGGGCGGGTACAGCGCGGAGGGATCCATACCGCCCGAGAGCGTGCGGCCGGAGGGGTTGACCACCAGGTTGTAGGCGCGGGCCAGGCGGGTGAGCGAGTCCATCAGGATGACCACGTCGCGCCCGATCTCGACCAGGCGCTTGGCACGGTCGAGGGCGATCTCGGCGGTGCGGACATGCGAGGAGACCGGCTCATCGAAGGTCGAGGCGACCACTTCGGCGTCGACCGAGCGGTCCATATCGGTGACCTCTTCCGGGCGCTCGCCGATCAGGGCCATGATCAGGTGCACGTCGGGGTACTTGGTGGAGATGGAGTTGGCAATCTGCTTGAGGATGGTGGTTTTCCCGGCTTTTGGGGGGGAGACGACCATCCCGCGCTGACCGCGGCCGACGGGGGCGATCAGGTTGATCAGGCGAGTGGAGAGGATGGTGCGGTCAACTTCGAGGTCGAAGCGCTTCTCGGGGAAGATGGGCGTCAGGCTCTCAAAGGTGGGGCGATTGCGCGCCTCCTCGGGGGCAATGCCGTTGACCGATTCGACCTTGAGCAGGCCGTAGTGTTTCTCGGATTCACGCGGCGGGCGGACGTGGCCGATGACCAGGTCGCCTGAGCGCAGCTCGTAGCGGCGCAACTGGGCCTGGGACACGTAGACGTCCTCCTGGCCCACCTGGTAATTTGTGCGCAGGAAGCCGACGCCCTCGCTCATGATTTCGAGGATGCCTCCGCGCACTTCCAGGCCCTCACGCTCCGCCTCAACCTGGCGAATCTTGAGGATCAGGTTTTCTTTTTTCAAACGCATTGCGTTCTGTACGTTCAAATCTCTGGCCATTTGCCGAAGCGAGGCCAGGGGCGCGTTTTCAAGTTCAAGTATTTTCATGGGATTGGAATCTCAACTTATTGAATAGTCGTTTGCACGATGAAATAAAAAAATGTGTGCCACCCCTAACCTGCGAATCGCAGGGTACTTCCCCAACACATTGGTTGTTTGTTATCGATTGAAAGGTGACATCCCGGGAGAGAAATCGCTTCCTCTGGTTTGAACAGGATCTGGTTTGGTTTTAAAAGTTAGAGGAAACGTCTTGGGAATGAAAGACATGCCTGTCCGTTGAAGCGCCGTTATTATAGCATGCCTCTTCTATTCCTGCAAGCAGGGATTTCCCTCTATCAGATATATCCCTATAGCCCTTGACAAGAACCCCGGAAATCCGCATAATTCAGGCAATTGAAACGCCTTTCCAACAGCGATGATGGAGGAAAGTAGGCGGGCCTTTCGGCCAACAGGGAGGCGCAGGCAATGACTGAGACCTGCGCCGGGCGGAAATCCGCTGAAGTTCCCTCCGGAGCTGCTCAGGGGAACGCGCCGGCCCATTCTCACCTCGCGAGACCTGCCGGCGCCTGTAGTCTGAGCCGCGCTCCCGGCGTTAGCGGGAAGCCAATCGTCTGAACAATCAGGCTGTTGGTGACGAGTGGGCTGGGCGGTTCCCCCAGGGACCGGCAGCCAACAAGGGTGGTACCGCGGGAACAGACCCCGTCCCTTGCCGGGACGGGTTTTTACTTTTAAAGGCAGTTGCTAAGTAAATTGGTTGCTAAGGGAGTGGGAGCCTGCCTGACTTAGCAACTAAGCAACTTAGCGACGAAGTAACAGTCATTGGAAGGAGCAGTGTACGCCATGGAAGAATCAACAGAACTGGAGCACCTGTCCGCGATCGAAGAGAAAGCCCTGGCCGCTCTGGAAACGGTGTATGATGAGGGCGCCCTGGCGCAGTGGAAAACAACCCACCTGGGGCGCAGCTCGGCGGTGATGCAGGTCTTCAGCCAGCTTCCCCAGTTCCCCAAGGAGATCCGCCCGGCGCTGGGGCAGCGCGCCAACCAGGTCAAGGTGGCCCTGGAAACGAGGTTCAATGAAAAAACCGAGTCTCTGCGCCAGGCGACCCTGACCCACTCGTTGCAGTCCGAGCGCCTCGACGTGACCCTGCCGGGCAGGCCGGCGCCTCTCGGCCGCCTGCACCCGATCACGCGCACGCTGCGCCAGATCTACCGCGTCTTCGGCGACATGGGCTTCCAGGTCTACCGCACGCGCGAAGTAGAGACCGACGAGTACAACTTCGAGCTGCTCAACATCCCCAAGCACCACCCGGCTCGGGATATGTGGGACACTTTCCACACCACCACCCCGGGCGTGCTGCTGCGCACCCACACCTCGCCCGGGCAGATCCACGCCATGCGCGAGTTCTGCCCCGAGCCCATCCGTGTGATCCTGCCGGGGATGTGCTATCGCTACGAGCAGATCAGCGCGCGCAAGGACATCCAGTTCACCCAGGTCGAAGGGCTGGCGGTCGGCGAGCACATCACTTTCGGGGACCTGAAAGGCACGCTGACCAACTTCGCCCGGCGCTTTTTCGGCCAGAACGTGCGCACCCGCTTCCGCGCCTCGCATTTTCCCTTCACCGAGCCGAGCGCCGAGATGGACGTGGAGTGCTTCGTCTGCGGCGGGAAGGGCTGTAACGTGTGTGGGGGGTCGGGATGGCTCGAGATCCTGGGCAGCGGGATGGTCCATCCCACCGTGCTGCGCAACGGCGGTTACGATCCCGAAAAGGTCTCCGGCTTCGCCTTCGGCATGGGCCCCGAGCGGGTGACCATGCTACGCTACCGCATCGAGGATATCCGCTATTTGTGGGCGAATGATCTCAGATTCCTGGAGCAATTCTAAGAAAACGAGATCCGAGAACCGTAAAGAACGAGAACCGAGATTCGGGAACCGAAAATAAGAGAACAGAGAGCGGACTACAGGCTTATGACTACTTTGACAATGTCACATTAAGCATCCGGGCGACCTTTTGATTTGCGAAGATGAGATTTTCGAGAACGAGTACGGTTGACCAGATGGGTAACGACCAATTGGGCTGCCTCTTCTGAAGACAGTTGCGGTAAAGGGAGTGCAGCCCGCAGCAATTCTCGCACATTACCAACCGATAATTGTGGCAGAACCTCCACTTCATATTTTTCGAGAAGGGTTGGGTCTTGCTGGAAGCGCTGCATCCAATCCAGCCGGGTTTCAGCAATAAACCAGGACGCCAAGATGGTCAAGGCCAATTGGTGTTCCCAGGCGCGGTATTTGCGGGCCTGGAATTCATCCCAACCCAATTCATCTTTGGCATCTTGGTTTGAGCGTTCGATCAGATAGCGATGCGATTTGCGCCAGGCCATCGTTTCCAGGGAAATATCTTCGGGCGCATTGCTCAGGACGTAGGTGATTTGGACGGGATCTTTGCGGATCAGCAGCCATTCCTGGCGCAGTTGGTTGTCTGGATACACCACCCACACGCGACAGCGGGCAAACTGCGCCTCCAAAAAACCGCGTTCATCCGGGCGTAAGCGGATCGTCTCCCAGGCCAACGTTGTTTGCTGGGCAACTGCTTGCACTTCGTAAGGGTGTGCTCCTGCAAAAACCAAGTTCTTACTGGGAACCCCGCGTTTAGGGGTGAGCGGATGGATCAGGTGCGGCGGCTGTAAGTAGACCTGGGCGTTGGCAGGCACATCCCCATAGTACTCGATCTGTGCCTGCTGCAATCGTTGGCGCAGCGCTTCATTGCGACCATATAAACTGTCCATCAATACGGCGTGAAAGGGGATGTTCCGTGCACGGGCCCGTTGGATCATTTGCCAGCCTAACTCGGGCTTGGTTTGAAAGACCCGCTGGCTCGGAATGCCGACCGCTTGGCGCTTCTCCGTTGCGCGCTCCTCAAACCAATGAGCGGGAATAAACAATTCACCATCCATCCAGGTATTGACCTGCGGGGTAACCAGGGAAAGAAACACCCCGACCTGGCTCACATTGATCGTCCCCAGCCGTCCATTGTGCTGTCTCCCCGCCCCAGCACTGTGCTCTCCCGCTTTTGCATCGGCGCTTTCGTCCAGCACCAGCAGAGCGTCTTGAAACGCCGGATGCTCTTTGATCTCATTTTGGATCGCTTCGATCAAGCCCGAACCGGACCAAGGCGAGTTGCTCATAAAGTGCTGCAAATTCTGTCCTGACATGGCGGTTTTCCGGCCTACATTTGCCAGGTTGCGCCTGGTTTCCATCCGCAGCAACCCGCTGAGATAGCCCAGACCGTATTCACTGGTATCCCGTGTTTTGGTTTGGAGGTGCCCGCGAAACCGCCCATAAAATCGGGTAAGTCGTTCTCCCAGTTGATCCACTTCTTCCAAGGAGAGGCCCCATTGCTCAATTGCTGATTTTGCTTCCATCGTTCATTCATACCACTAATTTATGCCACATTTTATCCTTTTCGTCTAATGTGACATTGTCAAACTACTCAGGCATGAAGCCAGACGCACATTAACATTGTCAAAATTGCGAAACGCAAGCACAATTATGGAATGGAACCCTTCCAGTCACCCAGCGACGAGGAGATTGGCGCAGCCTATGATGAAAGCAAAGAGGCGGTGATTGCGCTATTTCATCGAACGGTAGGGCAGTTAGCTGCACGGGTACAGGCATTAGAAGACCGAGTTTCAAAAAACAGTCGCAACAGTGGCAAGCCACCGTCAAGCGATGGCCTTTCCAAACCGGCTCCCAAGAGTCTGCGGAAGCGGCATGAAAAGAAAACGGGTGGACAACCAGGGCATGAGGGAAATACGCTAAAAGCAGTCGGCCATCCGGATCAAATCCGTGTGCATTCCGTGAAGCAGTGCCATCATTGCCAGGCATCATTAGAGCAGATCGAAGTCAGTGCCATCGAAAAGCGGCAAGTGTTTGACCTGCCCAAACCACGGATTGAGGTTGTAGAGCATCAGGCGGAGATCAAGCGTTGTCCGAATTGCGGGGCTGAAAATCGAGCCTCTTTTCCTGAAGGGATAACGCAGCCGGTACAGTATGGGCCCGAAATTAAGGCCCTGGCAGTCTATCTAAACCAATACCAGATGATCCCGTTAGAGCGCGTGAGCGAGACTTTCGCCGATGTATTTGAGCATCCCTTAGCGGAAGGCACCATCTTTGATGCGGGTCAGGCTGTTGCTCAACAGGTTGCTCCCGTAAATGAGGCGGTCAAGAAGCGCTTGACCGAACAGGATGCAGTTGTGCATTTCGATGAAACGGGAACGCACATCAACGGGAAGCTGCATTGGTTCCATTCGACCAGTACCGCGCTGCTAACCTATTATGCTTGCCACACCAAACGGGGGCATGAAGCAACGGATGAGATCGGAATTTTGCCCAAGTTACACGGTCGGGCGATGCACGACGGCTGGAAGTCTTATTTCTACTACACTACGGTGTTGCATGGACTGTGTAATGCCCACCACCTTCGGGAACTGACCTTCCTGATCGAACGCTATCCTCAGGATTGGGAACAGAGCTTGATGGATCTACTTCTGGAGATCAAGAAAAGCGTAGATCAGGTGTGTGGCAAGCAGCCGCAACTACTGAAAGAGCAGCTCACTGACTTCGAACAGCGCTATGATCGACTGATTGAACAGGGGCTGCAGGCTAATCCACTACCTGATCTGGACGACAAATTGCCCAAAAAGCGCGGACGAACCGCAAAAAGCCCACCCAGGAACCTATTGGAGCGACTGAGAGACCACAAAGACGCTGTGCTGGCGTTTATGTACGATTTTAAGGTGCCGTTTGACAACAATCAGGCGGAACGCGATCTCCGCATGATGAAGGTCAAAATGAAAGTGTCGGGTGGTTTTCGCTCTAACGATGGTGCTGAGGCATTTTGTGCAGTTCGTGCTTACCTCTCGACTGCGCGGAAGAATGGGCAGCGCATGCTGGATGTTCTTCGTTTAGCTCTCGCCGGAAAACCCTACTACCCTCCTTTCGTCACCCAACTTGGCTGAAATGCTACCGCGGTTTTTTATTCGAATAAATGGGGACATGAATAATGGGATATGATCTTCACATCACACGAGTAGAAGATTGGTCTAATGACGATAACCAAATATCGGCTCAAGAATGGCTTGAATTAGTAAAGGAAGATCCAGAGCTAATACCATCTCCTGAACATGGAGAATATTTCGTTATTTGGCGAGGAACCTCCTACTACCCAGAAACTTGGTTCAATTGGCAGAATGGAAATATATACACAAAAAATCCAGATAAAGCTACTTTATGGAAGTTGTATCAAATGGCCCAGAAGTTGAATGCACAAGTACAGGGTGATGACGGGGAAACCTGGGGAACCCCTGATATTGAGGCATTTGTTGATCCGGAAATCCCTGTTCCTCCTTCTCAAACAAGAAAGTGGAATTCTGGCAAGATTAAAGCGATTTCTAAATATCGGCTGAGCAGTTACGTTTCTTTCTACTATTTGGAACAAATTTGGAGGGGAAAATGGCTGAAGCAGGAGATAAAGCGAAGTGCAAAAACTGCGGTGAAGAAATTCAGTACCTCAATAATCCAAATGCTCACTTCATGCCACACGGCCTGTGGTAACAGATATTCGGGTTGGGTCCGGGAAAACCAGGGGGAAATACTTGTTCCCGGGTTTTTGGGAGCCACCGAAGTAGAGCGGTCATAGTCTCTCCTTTCTGCATAAAAATCAGTATTTCATAGTATCCCGGTCGTTCTTTTCAGCCATCTTTGCCATATAGTCCTCGAACCCTTTGGAACACTTGAAGACCCGGACCAGGGCTACGTACGAGCCGAATGCGATCATTCCACCTACCGCCCACCCGCAATAGGAGAAGATCGTTGTCAGCCAGCCGCCGGGAATATAAAGCAGGATGTTTGGAGAAGCACCACATGCGGAAAGTAGAGAACCTGCCGCAAGCAGGACTCCTGCCAACCCAAGGGATACAAGAATAATGATCATGTGTGCCTTGCCGACAATACGCATAATGTCCTCCCCTTCAATGTTATTCGGTTGGAATGGTTCGGATACACCCGTTATGTAACGGATGAAGTGCACAATAATGCCGAGCGACTGCATAGAACTGACATGGTTATAGAATTTACGGGAGTCCCATCTGCGTCTTGATGGCGACCTCCGCCAATTCCTTGAGGATTTCGCGGAGGATGTCAAAGGCCACGCCGCCGACTTTGCCGGCGACAGACTTTGCTTTATTCCAGCGGGTATCATCCCGGGCGGCATCCATGAAGTCATGACCGTACCACGTTATATCAGTTGGTATAAAGTACTCGTCATTATTCGCGGAGATGTTTGCGGCTTCAATCAAACCAGCCTGGGTCATAAGTTTTAGATGATGATGGATGTCTAATTGAGAGTACCCCGGAATGTGGATTTCCGCGCCCAATTCTTCAAAGGACTTTCGCTCCATATCGAGCAAGATTTTCCTGACCAGGTCCATATCACGTCTCATAACCCCTCCTGTTGAACCGTCATTCCCAGTCGTCGCTAGGTAAGTTTAGCAACTGCATCTGTTTGGGTAGTTTTCTGGTGTTTGGGTGCGTTCTTAAAGGTGGCGTTTTGCTGGCTGGTGGCTGGCATATCCACCTTCACACCTTTCAGCAATCCCTCTCTAGAACCGAATCGTTGGTTTCTAAGATTTTCTTCAATTTGGAAAGAAAATCGGCGGAAAATACGCCAGCCTCAAGTGCCTTTTGAATCAAGAAAAGTAAATCTTCCTCAGGAACATCTAACGGGCGGGGGATCAGGCGGCCCTCGTTCCACCAGGAGAACCGAATCTCATCCTGTTTGAATTCTTTGACATAAATTCTTTCTATTTTAGCTTCCGAACTCCCCCAGAATTTTGAAACAGAAGCGAGTTCCCTGGCATATTTTGAGTCTCTCATTATTGCCTACCTTTGCTAATGCTCAAAATTAGTTTTGTTTTTCAATTTTGTGGCCGCAGTTCGGACAGACGATTGTTTCTGGCTCTTTATGGCTCATTTCCTCAGAAAACCCAGAAGCGATGATTCCTGTTGGTAGCGCAAAAAGGCCGATCCCCAAAATGGCAATCAAAGATCCAATGAATTTGCCGAGAACAGTTTTTGGATAAATATCCCCATAGCCAACCGTTGTCAGAGTAGCTACTCCCCACCACATAGAGTTGAGAATGCTGGAAAAAGATTCCGGCTGGGAGTCGTGTTCCAGATAATACATGATCGTGGATGCGATGATAAGAAGGATCCCTACGGAAAATACTGTTACCGCAAGATCCTCTTTTTTGGACCGGATAACATTCCCTAGTACCCGGATCGAGCGGTTATACCTGCCCAGTTTTAGCACCCGAAAAATCCGGAATAACCGGACCGCCCGAATAAATCGAAGATCTATCGCCAAGAATGGAAGGAAAAAGGGAAGAATCGCGATCAGGTCGATCAAGGCAAACGGAGTAAGAAGATATTTCAGTCGCCCTAAAATGGGATCGGAAAATCGAGGATCACAATCCGCACTCCATAACCGGAGAAAGTATTCCACAGTAAAAATGGTAATGGAAAAAATCTCAAAATACCAGAAAACCGCTTCGTATTTTGGGTAAAGGTCGGGTTCAGTGGCAAGGACCACCGCGACTACGTTCAATAAAATCAGGACCAGGATAAATAGGTTTAGCCACTTTTCTATCGGAGTATCAATTTCTGGCGTATGCAATAGTTTATAAAACCAGATTTTTGTTTCCACAGCAACGTTTTTCTTCAAGGTGAAATCCCTTTTTTCTTATAGACAAGTCAATTAAAGTTCGGACAACTAATTGCCCCGTAGCCATAGCGGTACAGAAAGGAGCTTTCAAAAGTAGCTTGATGCAAATATTCCTCAAACCGATCGGCTAATTGGGGCAGCTTG
>Ga0335070_10001478_pt1 | contig 27179 bp, 27 predicted proteins | sample Lox_Sample_13_FD_206722 | JGI IMG/M metagenome (GOLD analysis project Ga0335070, IMG submission 206722) | Soil microbial communities from Loxahatchee National Wildlife Refuge, Florida, United States - Lox_Sample_1.3 | ecosystem: Environmental > Terrestrial > Soil > Wetlands | place: USA...
GGCGGTTATCAACCAATCGATCAGAACAATTTAAACTAAAACTGGACACGTAATGACCCCGCTTGTGCTAGCAAATTACAATCTCACTTTGGAACATTTATTCAGAAAATCACCAATTAGGTTTACACACAACAAATATAGCCCTCAGACGATTGATATTGATGAGAGACACTTGGCCCAATCCAAAGGGCTCATGCGGGCTTATAAGGTAGATGTCCGCTTGGATCCAAAATGATCTAAAATACGGCTCATAACAAGCGGGTGGAGGCGAGCGTAAATAGCTCTGCCTGATTTTAGGGTGAGTGCCCGCCGCCTCACCCTTTTCGTTATATGTGAATAAATGAAAATAGAATACTTGCATAGCGGCTCTATCGATTGTCCTCTTATTCGCATTTATGGGAATGAACCAACTTCGATCAAACGACTCATAGATATTTGTGACCGGTTGTACAAGGGTGATAACAAAACATATGCAATACATGAGATCGAGGGTTTTGAACCGATTCATGATATCAAACTCGTTAAACATAGGAACGAAAATATGAAGAGACTGCTATTCGTTTTGCTGGCGTGTGCGACTCTAACGTCTTGCTTTCCTTATCACTATATCGCTTCCCCACATACCTATGGAAGAGTCGTTGACAAAGATACCGGCGAACCCATTTTGGGGGCGCGAGCGTATTTCAAAGAACATCCCAGCTTCCCCGCACTTACTAATTCTGATGGTACTTTCGATATGCCGCAACGTAAAGAATGGATCCTTGTACCCCTTGGTCCGTTTGACGCTGCTCCTCCTCGCGTTACCCTGGTGATTGAGGCTGACGGATATCAAACGGTTGAGATTGGAAATTTACGGGCGTGGGAAATATCAAAAGAGAAAATAGAATTAACCAAGAAATGAAGACCATGCTTAACAAGGGCATCCAGCGGATCGCCGATAAACCCGGCTCCCGGTGACCCGCAACGTTAGCCCAACGTTAGCCCGTGATTAATAACTGAAGACATGATAAAATGGGAATGGAGGTTTATGGTTATGGGAAAAGTAGAGAAATTAGAAAATGAGGTCCAGCAACTGAACCCAGATGAACTCGCCTCGTTCCGGGACTGGTTTCGAAGGTACGACTCTGATGAGTGGGACAAGGAGATTGAAAGTGATGTTTCGGCAGGTAGATTGGACAAGTTAGCAGAAGAGGCGATCGCGGCCCATAAAGCTGGAAAGACGAGAGAAATTTGAAGCATTTTGCTGCGCCTTCTTTTTGGGAAACCTACCAACGACTTCCCGTGAACGTCCGGAAACTCGCTGACCAGTGCTACGAAATCCTAAAATCGAACCCTCGACATCCTTCTCTTCACTTCAAGAAGACCGGAAAATACAGCTCGGTGAGGGTCGGCCTGCACTACCGCGCACTTGCGGTCCAGGTTCCTGAAGGATTGTTATGGTTCTGGATTGGAACACATGACGAGTACCAGAGAATGATTAAAGAGCAGAGCTAACAACTAAATCAACCCGACCGGGAACAGACCTTTGAGGTTCTGACTCAAGGTGAGTGCCCCGAGAAACTGGGGAACGTAGTTGAAAAATAGCACTTTACACATACGAGATGCTGGACCACAGGATGCTTCTTTTCTGGCAAAATCCATACTCATTGCAGGACGCGCCCATGTCACGAGGGGCATATGGGAAGTAATTCTTGGGGGCAGTGAGGAAGAAACTTTACGTTTCCTTCAGGTCCTATCCATCGCACAAATTCCCCACTTGTTTCACTATTCTTATTACCTCATTGCAGAAGAAAACGCGTCTGGTCCTGTTGGCAGCCTGGGCGGATATGACCCCAACATTGCTGGTTACCACGCTCTTCAAAAAGCAATCCCTGAAGTTGTCAGAAAATTGAACCTTCCTGCGCAAGTCTCCAATATTTCGAAGGAGGCAAAAAAAATACTCGCATGTTTACCGAAAGGAATAGAGGGTGCATGGATTATCGACAGCGTGGCTACCTTACCTGAACATAGAAGGAAAGGTGTTTCTGAAACATTATTGCATACCATATTGGAAAAAGGGAAAAGACAGGGTTATTCAAAGGCGCAGGTTAATGTGTACATCGGCAATGAACCGGCGCTGAAGCTTTATCGCAAGTTTGGTTTCGAAATAGTAGAAGAAATATTTGATGAGTATTTTGAGAAATCCATTGGTTCCCCTGGAATGTTGAGTCTTGTAAAAGATCTCCGATAGAAAGGTCATATATCGGAATTTGGGGTCAGACTAAATATTGACATTTTGGAGGAATTAAGAGGTTCAGGTCCCAACAATTACCAAAAGTTGTGACCAAGCTCTATTTCGAGACTCAAAGACTTTCAATGATGAAAAATGATTTCCTATTTTTGATCCGGCAGAAGAAGCAGTTTCTTGAGAAGTGACTTTTGGTGAAGGCTCTTTAGTAACAAATTATGAAGTAGTACAAGGAGGAGAAGAATGATCAAGAGAATCGGCTACATTTTATCAAGCTTTCTATTTATTTCCTTTTTAACCGTGGGGGGTACCCTCGCCCAATCAGATATCCAAGGAAGCAAGGATCACCCATTGATAACCCGCATGCCCGACTACTACATCAGCAAGTACAAAGTATCTGATTTTGCCGGATTCGATCCGACGGTGGTTGGAGGCAAGGATGTTCACTGGGAAGGAAAGGTATATTCTTACGGATATTCGCACAAAGAGGGAGGCCGGCCCATCAGTATGCTTCAGATCGTCCGGAACTACCAAACGGCGGTCAAACAGGCCGGCGGGAAGATCCTCGGCGGGGATGAAAGGCGGGTAGCAGCCGAGATCAGAAAGGGAGACGCCTTGACAGGGATCTATGTGGAAGCGTTCAATGATGGCCGTGATTACGACCTGACGATTGTCGAGTCGCAGACAATGCAGCAGGAGGTCGTCGCAGACGCCAAGGCGATGGGGAATGACCTCGCCAACACAGGCAGAACGATAGTCCATGGGATCTACTTCGACACCGCGTCCGCCACGATCAAGCCTGAGTCGGAGCCGGCCCTGGCTGAGATGGTGAAGCTGCTCAACGGCTCGCCCGCACTCAAAGTGTACGTCGTCGGTCATACGGACAGCGTCGGCAGTCTCGAATCGAACCTCAGACTCTCTTCGGCCCGCGCCGATTCCGTGGTCAAGGCGATCGCCGCGAAAGGCATAGGAGCATCACGCCTGAAGTCTGCTGGGGTCGGTCCATACTCGCCTGTAGCTTCAAACGACTCAGATGAGGGCAAGGCGAAGAACCGTCGGGTGGAACTCGTCAAACAATAGTCCACACCCCATCACCAGGGCCAAACATTTTCGATGACGCAAATTGTTCCCTAGTCTTGATCCGGCGGAGGCTTATCGACTGAGAAATAGAGTTTCCCAAAAAAAAGGCCATCGAAAGACATCTCATTCTCGTGAAAGGAGAAAGGACTTATGTCATATGCAATCGAACATGTGAGCATTCGGTGTCGAGATATTGAGAGTTCAGTCGATTTCTTCCAGCGGATGTTCGATGCAAAAGTCATCCTGAGACGGATTCCCGGTGAGGGGAGAAGAATCGTCTTTCTTCGCATAGGGGACGACATGCTCGAACTGATGGAGATGGGATCTCCCTCAGAGCCGGTGGACCCCTTAAACCATTTGGGAGTTCATCATATTGGGATCAAGGCCGAAGATTTCGAAGCTGCTTACAGGGATCTCAAGGCCAAAGGAGCTACCTTTGTCGGAGAACCTTTCGAGCCCACTCCCGGCATTCGGCTCGCCTTCTTAAGGGAGCCTAACGGAGCAGTCATTGAACTGGTTCAGAGAGATCCGAAGGTCTTTCAGAAGGCGTTAGCCAAAGGAGATGCCAACTGGTAGTGTTGCCTTCTTGGAGAAAGGATGTCTTACCATGCCTGTAGACAAGAGCTCGTTCTTTTATGGATCGATCTACCACAAGCTCTTAGATCCTCAGCTAGCCGATGCTCGTCAAACAGCCGTAGACCTCATCGCCGAGGGATCATCAGTCCTCGACATAGCCTGCGGCACCGGCCAGCTCTGCATCGCGCTCAGGGAGCAAAAGCACTGCCACGTGATCGGCCTAGACTTATCCTTACGCATGCTGGAATTCGCCAGAAAATCTAACCCCTTTCAGGACGTGGCGTTCGTCCATGAGGATGCCACTGATTTAAGCGCCTTCGGAGACCATTCTTTTGACTACGCCACGATGCTCATGGTGATGCACGAGTTACCCAGGCCGCAGCAGGTCCGCGTCCTCAAAGAAGCGCTACGCGTCGCCAGGAAGGGGATCATCATTGACTCTGCTGCCCCGCTTCCTAGGAACGCCAGCGGCATCGGCATTCGCGTAGTCGAAGCAACATTCGGGCGCGACCACAACCCGAACTTTAAGGCCTTCCTTGCCGCAGGCGGCATACACGGCATACTACGGGAATCCGGCCTACCACTCAGCATCGAGCGTTCCTCCGTATTCTGGAGAAGCTGCCGCGAGGTTGTACTGATCTCCACATGAGTAGGTCGCGCTCTCATGTGATGGGAGCGTCGCGGCACCGATAACGCAGAAGAAGTGATTCTTGGAAAAGTGCTTTTTTCTACGGGCTTATTAGGCCCGTTAAGAAATGTGAGGTGACCCATGGCTAAAGTCGAACAACGTCTCGCTGCTCTTGGTCTGGTTCTGCCGCCGCCGGTTAAGCCGCCTCCGGGCGTCGTTCTTCCGTTCCGGTTCGTCCGGCTCATAGGCACTCGAGCTTACATCTCAGGGCACAGCGCTCAGAACCCCGACGGCTCCATTGCAGGCCCCCTGGGTAAGCTCGGAAGGGATTTGACCATCGAGCAAGGCTACGCCGCCGCCCGTTTGACGGCGGTTTCAATCCTCGCCAGCCTGCAACGCGCCCTCGGCGACCTCGACCGTATTGCATCCTGGGGCCGTGTCTTCGGTATGGTCAACTCCGCTCCGGGCTTCAACAAACAGCCCAGCGTGATCAACGGGTTCTCCGATCTCATCCTCGATCTCTATGGCCCGGAGGCCGGCGCTCACGCGCGCAGTGCTGTCGGTATGGCGGAACTGCCATTCGACATTCCGGTCGAGGTCGAAGCGGAAGTCGAAATCCACTCATAGGCTGAAATACGCGCGGAACTTTTTTATTGCGGATGAAGAGCTCAGGTCTCAATAAGCTCTTCAAAAGTTGTCACCAGGCGAAAGCCGATTATGGAGGCAAATAGCGTGTGTAGAAACATCAGAATACTGTACAACTTCAAACCGCCGGCGACGGATAAGGAGATCTGCGCGGCGGCTCTGCAGTTCGTTAGGAAGATTAGCGGATTTGCTAAACCTTCCGCTGCGAACGAAAAGGCGTTCAATCGTGCGGTCAACGAAGTCGCAAAGGCGTCTTCCAAACTGCTCAGCTCGCTCGTGACCACCGCTTCTCCCCGGGATCGCGAGGTTGAAGCTGCCAAGGCCCACATGCGCGCGACTCTCAGATTCGGTTCGTAGCAGAAAATAGAAAATTGTGTGGTACCGCATGGAACATGGCCGACCTAGTGCAGTCCCCTGGCGACGGTGTAGGGCTTGCAACCATGTCGGGTACTTTTCCGGCAGAAACTTTGATGAAGACGGAAAACAAGCGAAAACATAGAGGGGGCAGGCTTGAAGAATCTCCACTTATTATAAGTTGACATGCTGGTTGGGGTCTGATAGCGTGTTTCCACCCAGGAAAGCAAAGATCGACCATCCTGGTGGAGTTCACCATCTGATCGTCCGGGGAATTGAGCGGGAGTTCTTATCATGGAAATCACTCCAGAAGAAAAAATCATGCTCAGCAGAATCGAAAATAATCAATACACCGGGGGCGCCTACAAACGCGCTACATTTATTAACAAGGTCTGCCGCAACAAAGCTGACAGGGCAGTGCTTGAATCACTCTGTCAGAAAGGCTTGGCCGAAACAGGACTGGGGGGAACTGTGGCGGGCGACACCTATCGGGCATGCTGGTTGACAGAGAAAGGAAAAGCGGCAGAAAAGGCAGGGTAGAGAGCTGGCGCCAAGTATTGAGCCTCTTCTGACCAGGCAGAAGAAACAGTCTCAAAAAATATGACTTTTTCCGTGAACTCGCTCGACTTTTCTATTCGGCGGGAATCATAGGGCCATCAGTCCTTGTATTGACGGAGGAGATATGAGCGAGAAGGAGCAAGCGAGCGCAGCAATTCTGAGGGCGCGGGCTGAACTCGAACAAGCGCTCCGGGAGCTTGAGAAGATGCCGGCATTTGATCCGGGAGTGATTGCCTTTTCGGCGCATGCTCTTAATAACTTTCTGTCGGTAACAGCGGGCACCATCGAATTGCTCCTCGAGTCGTTGGCAGACTACCCGGACCCCCAAATCCGAAGTTGGCTTGAAGGACTGGATCATATGACTGACTTAATGCGTCACACGGTCAGCCAGCTCATGACTTCGTCGGCGCCCAGGAATGCTAAGCTCCGGTTCCTGAAGTGGGACTTAGCTCCGCTGGTACGACGGGCATGTAATTATTACCAGCGGATCGCAGACGGGAAGAATATTCTGATTGTTTATGAGTTGGCCGGCGACGCCGCCCCGGTATGGACCGATCCTGTGGCAGTCGCTGCCGTACTGGACAACCTCCTTTCAAACGCGGTCAAGTATTCTTTTCCCGGAAAGAGGATTCAGGTTCAGTTGCGGGGGGAAATGACGAGCGTGGTTTGCAGAGTGTGTGATGAGGGACCGGGATTGAGCCAAGAGGATCAGATGAAACTGTTTCAGCCGGGGATCCAGCTCAAGTCCGTGGCCACCGGGGGAGAACCTTCGAGTGGCTATGGGTTGGCGGTCGCTAAGGAGTTGGCCGATAGGCTTGGGGGGGATCTGTGGTGTGAAAGCACGTTAGGGGCCGGGGCGTGCTTCTCGTTTCGCCTACCGGCGTATCGGGGACAAGAGTAGACCCACTGGCCCATTCTTGATCCGGCAGAAGAACCGATTCTTATCCTATTTGTGTAACCGCCTGAATGCTGGTCTTCGTCAGATTGCTTTTTTTGCAATGGACTTTTCTACAGCGTCATTAAGCGAGAAACTAACATTATCAAAGTAACCGAACCACGCTATGCAGCGTCCAAAGTAAAGATTGCTATTGAGACGTTTTTCATTGATGGAACTGACCCGGGGATCAACCTACATGTCCGGAACAAGCACATATCCGACAAAACAGTCTTCCCACCCGACAAAATAGTGCTTTTCGTCCATGGCGCCACCTACCCCTCTGAGACCGCCTTCGATATAGATTTGCCGGGCGGCTCATGGATGAACTATGCCGCCGAGCGCGGGTATGATGCGTACCTGGTAGATATCCGCGGCTATGGCCGCTCAACCCGTCCCGCGTCGATGGATGCCCCTCCGGATCAGAACCCTGCCTTCGCGACCACAGCCGATGCCTTAAAGGATGTGGGCGCCGCAGTCAATTTCATCCTCAAGCGACGCAACGTGACCAAGATCAACCTTGTTGGTTGGTCCTGGGGCACGGCCATTATGGGAGGCTTCACCGCTCAGAACAACGACAAGGTCGTGAAACTCGTGCTCTATGCTCCGCTTTGGACGCTGAAGGAACCTCCGCCTTTCTCAGGCACCGGGGCATACCGGACCGTGACCAAAGAAGCTGCACGAACGCGCGGGTTACGCGGCATTCCCGATACACGCAAGGAGGAGATAAGCCCTCAGGCATGGTTTGATAAGTGGTGGGATGGCAACTTAGCCACAGACCCTGTGGGAGCGAAACAGATCCCGCCAGTGTTGAGGGTGCCTAACGGTGTGCTCAAGGATGTTGCTGACTTCTTGGGAAAAGGTATCCCTTTGTACGATCCTTCCAACATAAGGGTGCCAACCTTAGTGATTGTGGCTGAATGGGATCAGGACACACCACTCTTCATGGCTCAGGAGGTGTTCAGCAGGCTCGTCAACACACCTTATAAACAGCAAGTCGTGCTTGCTGAGGGAACACATGCAGTCGTCGTCGAGAAGAACAGAATGGAGCTGATTAAAGAAGTCCAGCGTTTCCTGCTCGAAAAGCGGTAGACCGACGCAGGAGACAAAAACCAATCTGGAATTAAACATTCGGGTCAAATCTTTAAAGGCTTCTTTTCAACAGCCATTAAAGGTCTGACCCATTTTTCTTCCCATAGTAAAAAAGCATTTAATCCTTCCGGTCAAACGCCAATATCCTTTCCGCATCTGATTTGGTGGATAAATGTTTGCCATCCTTGTACAAAACATTTGTACTTTCTTTCCCCCCGCTAAAATTCTAATCTTCGGAGAAGCTCATAGATATTAATGAGTTGATCCCTTAGCTTCCTTTGGGCACACAAATTGCTCCCTATGTCTGCTCGTTGTCAAGACATTATTCTACCGAAGAAGGCATTCAAACGGGGGAGAGATTTATGAGAAGAAGTACTTTGTTTGTCGTGATTGTGGGTTTATCGACTCTTTTTCTCGCCGGCGTGAGCCATGGCTGGCAGGGAAGGATGGCCGGTATGGGGGATCCTTTCGGTCTTGTGCAGGATGAATCCGATTTTCTCATCCATCCATCAGAAATTGCCGATGGTAAAGGCGTTAATTTTTACGGTAACTATCGCTTCAACTGGCGAGATGTGACGGACTGGAATTATTCTTCAAATCTTTTCACCCCTGCTGGTTTAACTGAAATCTGGCCCTATCAAGGTTCAGGGAATGATTATGAACATAACGCTCTCCTCGGTGCGGCCTTTCCCCTGGGACCGGGAAGGACGGGGCTCTTCTTCGAATATTCAGGCAGACGGGATGATTATGACGGGGATGAGAAAGAGCATTTTCTTTCCGCCTTTTACTATCACACTTATCGCTTAAAGAGCGATTTGGACGCATTTTCTTTGAGGCTTCTCTACGGTCTCCCCATGGGTAAATTCAAGCTTGGGGGCGAAGTCCAGTTAGCTTACCGACAGGAAGAAAACGAAACATTCATCAATGAAGACATATCGCCTGGAATTCATACGGTGCGCGTCCTTCGTACAAACTACCCGCTTGGTGGAACTGCGCCCTGGTTAAATCTCTTTCCATTCATGACCCCTTATAATTCAAATTATTGGGAAGCCCTTTTCAAGGGCTCGCTGGAGGGTACCATCGGCTCCGCGAAGATGGCTTTCACGACGAGGGGCGGCTTTATATTCAGCGGCGAAAGTAAATATGATGCTATGAGTCTTTATCCGGCGGGAGCTCCTCCCGACCTCGCGAATACCGAAGGTGACGTTAAAGGTTGGAGGATAGGGGGCGATTTCTGGTTGAGGGTTCCCTCTTCGAATGGTCTCTCTTTCCCATTTCTTGTAAAAGCAGATTACCAAAAAAAGACAAGAGATGGAGATGGCCCCGGGGTCGGCTTTCCCTTTCCCCTTGGCACTGTGGTGGGCAACGTGGAGTATGCAAATCATGAGCAAACCCTCCAGATAGAGGCAGGGGGAGGCATCGATAAAGAGTTTGCCGGGAGGACACGAGTCGCCGCCGGAATTTACTACGGCTACCTGCAAAATAAGAACCATGTTGATTTCGCATGGCTTCAGGGTGTAACTTGGAGAAACGACGACTACAGCAGCTCCCCGGACCGCAGAGAGAACCAGGTCATCGTGAAGTTGTCGGGAGAGAAGGAAATCTCTCCGGCTGTTGACTTGAGGATGGGAATAAACTTTTTCTATGGCTGGGTGGAGGAGGATTCTAGATATAATTTTGCGACCTCTCTTTTTCCGCTCACACTGGGTAGTCGTAGCTCCTCAGACGGTTTTCACTGGGGCCTGGCGGCTTCGCTGGGAGGAACGGTCAGATTTAACCGATTCAGCCTTGAGCCCTTCATTATCGGCGGCTACCAGAAGTTGAATCTTACGGGAGATGGATTTGAAACGGTCTATATTCCGGGTGTCTTAGACGGAGATATGGTAAGGAAGGAGTGGTCCCTCGGCGGAGGCCTCTCCATCAGGTTTTAGATATGGAGCCCCACGGGCAAAGCCCGTGGTACCGTTGTAAGATACCCGCCTGCGCCCATGGGCGCTGAATCACTTCGGTGTGTAAGTGCCAGGGCTTCGGCGGGTTATCCGCCCATAGCGGAATCCGCCGTAGCATTGACCCAGGGGTACAGCAATGGCTTACTAACGGAGTCCACATTCATCCACGGGCGGAGCCCGCTGTCTTCTGCGTAGGCGGATAAAATCCGACATTGACCCCATTTTCTTTCCCCGGGCAGGTTAACCCTGAAATAAAGAAGATGATGACACCGTAGGGAAGGGTTTTAAACCGTTCCCTACGACGCACGCGGCAACAAGCCTGCCCAGACCCCCAGTTACGTCTCGCCCGCCTTTTTCCTAAATCGTTATTCCTGATTCCTCCCCTATAGTGATCAAATCGTTCTCAGAAAAAATACAGCGGTTCTCTCAAACAAATACAGTACTCATCCTATTCACTTTTCTAACCCTAATTGAATATCGTTGAAGGACAACGGGGATGACGGTGACATGAAAAATAATGTTCCGCTCCACGCGTTCGTAATTTGAACGAAAATCAGAATAATGTGCAAAAGAAAGGAGGAAGACCATGGTCAAAGTAGCATTGTTCGTCCGGCTTGAGGCAAAACCCGGCAAAGAAGCAGCCGTCGAGGAATTCCTGCGGGCAGGCCTGCCGCTCGTCCAGAATGAGCCGGCCACCACCGCATGGTTCGGAATCCGTCTTGGACCGAGAACGTTCGGCATCTTCGATGCCTTCCCGGATGAGGCGGGGCGGCAGGCACATTTGTCGGGCCGGGTCGCGGCAGCACTGATGGCAAAAGCTTCGGAGCTTTTTGAGAAACCGCCCGCGATTGAGAAAGTCGACGTCCTCGCGGCGAAGCTTCCCTCGTCGTAAGAAACGCAACATAAGGCATTGGCCTTCTTTCATCCCGCATAACGCGCGACCCATGTCATTCGGACGGGGTCCAGGATATTCTCAGCTTGCTCATCTACAAAAGGTTTCTTCGGACTTACGGATTCTGAGGAATCTCGGACTTGCCTCCGGCTCTTACTTTTGGTAGTATCCGACTGCAATGAACCCCGTTGTTGCATTAAATTCGGCGCCTGGATTCATCAAACCCTTCACAGAGAGGGATGGGCGTTGAAATAAATGCCATCCCATAGATCAATCCGAGGGTGGCCTTTAGAAAGTATCTTAAAGAGTTGGGAACCGCCCTTTTATGGAAGCAAACAGTTGAATCGATCACATCTTTATGCAACAACGGGGTGAACACACCTTCGTTCTCGCTTACTGAAGGATAAGGGGTAGCCGCGGCGCACCCGCCAATTCCAAATACGGATTATGCCGTCTTGATTTGCGGTCTGCGAGCGGCTACATTATCCTGACTACTGCCAGATCGGAGAACAACAATAGGATCAAGAATTCACTATGCCTGGGTTATAGCCCTCACCGGTATCCTGGCCTTCATGCTGGCCCACGGTTTCGGGAAGATGGCCTATACCGTGATTCTGCCTTCGATGAGGGATGGCCTCTCCCTCACCTACACGCAGGTAGGTCTCATTGCTTCCGGAAACTTCATTGGATATCTCATTATCAGCTTTGTGGGAGGGTTCCTTGCTTCACGGTTCGGGGCAAGAAACGTCATTTTCTTATCTCTTCTTGTAACGGGCACCGGCCTCTTTCTGACCGGGTTCTCAGATTCTTTCTCCTTCGCTTTCGTGACAAGGCTGATCACAGGCTTCGGGAATGGAGGCGTCCCGGTCCCGATGATCACCCTTCCCGCTATATGGTTTTCGATAAGAAAACGAGGACTGGCCATGGGTATCGTTAACATGGGAGTCGGGCTCGGGCTTTCCATTGCGGGACTTCTGCTACCGTACTGCATCAGCTATTACGGTCCGCAGGGCTGGAAATATGCATGGTATCTCATGGGCGTCACTGTCCTTGCCTGTTCCTTCGTCTGCTATGCCTTGCTGCGAGATCACCCGCGCGAAAAAGGGTTAACCATGTACGGCGGGGACGCTCACGAGGAGCAAGGGAATCGGTCGGAAAATATCACGCTGGGCTCCGCGCTGCGCCGGGTCGTGGGCGAAAGCCAGATATGGAAGCTCAGCTCTGTCTACCTTGCTTTCGGGTTCTCGTACATCATCTACCTCACGTTCTTCATCGCCTACCTGACGAAAGAACTTAATATGCCTACGACAGAAGCCGGCAGGATCTTTGCGCTCCTCGGCTTTTTGAGCATATTCTGCGGCCTTCCATGGGGAAGTCTCTCCGACCGGATCGGGAGGCGGTATGCCTCGACCTTCGGACATCTTACCCTCGCGGTTTCCTTTCTCCTGTTCGCGTGCTACAGACAACCTCTTGGCGCCTACCTGTCGGCCATCATCTTTGGCCTCACTGCTTTCGCAATCCCCGTCATTATCGCGGCTGCCGTGGGGGATGCAGTCGGCGGGCAACTCGCTTCCGCAGGATTCGGTCTCGTGACGCTGTTCTTCGGGATAGGCCAGGTCTTTGCTCCTTTCATCGGCGGCTGGATCAAGGATAGCACCGGGACATTTACCATGGCTTTTATTCTCTGTGCCACGGTTGCTATTCTCGGGGCATTCTTTTCTTACTTCCTGATGGGACGAACGAAAACCAGAGAAACGTAAGACAGAGGAAATGAATTGAAAATAGAATCTCGCTGCAAAACCTTTATGCTTGACGGCGGAGTTTGAAAGTCAAGGACAAACAGGCTATAAGGATTTGATCCTAAAACTGTCGTCACGGAGAGTGAACGGAGGAAGATCATGAAGAGTTTGGTGTTCGGTGTCATCTTGTCGGTTGCGTTATTTGCGCCCATCGAATTCCACGTGCAGGCTCAAACCTATCCCAGCAGGCCTATCCAGCTGATCATTCCCAATGTCCCAGGTTCGATCATGGATATCAACTCAAGAATGTTGGCCGAGGAACTGGGAAAGATCCTGGGGACTCAGATTATTCCCATGAACAAGCCGGGGGCCGGAACGCTGCTAGGCACTGAGACCGTGGCAAAGGCCAAAAAGGACGGCTATACCCTTGGCTATTTGAGCGGTGGCGCATTGGTTTACTCCCGGATTCTCAATCCGGAAACGGTTCACTTTGATGTCGATAAAGACTTAGACCCCCTTGGGTTACATATCCTCATCCCGATGGCTCTCGCAGTCCGGGCCGACTCTCCCTGGAAAACTTTTGGTGAATTGGTGGATTACGCCAAGAAGAATCCCGGAAACCTCCGCGTCGATACGATGGGGATCGGGACTGCCTCCCACTTCAACCTGGAGATCATCCAATCGCTGACCGGGGCGCAGTTCACCCATGTTCCCTTCAAGGGAGGAGAATCCGTCATCACCGCCCTCCTGGGAGGGCATGTGGAAATGACCTTCGATGCCATGAACAAGATGGCGCCCCATGTAGAATCCGGAAAATTGAGGGTCCTCCTTTTGACAAACAAAATGGCCGAATTCCCCAATATTCCGACGATGACTGAATTGGGTTACAAAAAAGACCTGATCCCCTCGTGGTTCGCAATGTACGCTCCAGGTGGATTGCCGGATGACGTCACCCGATTGCTGGTCCCGGCCGTCGAAAAGGCAATCAAGAATCCCGAAATAAAAGCCAAGACCGAAAGAATGTATTTTGTTGTCGATTACAGGTCTCCGGCGGAGTTGAAGAAGATGGTCACCGGGGAATACGAGCAGGCGCAGGTTATCGCCAACAGCATCGGTCTGGGTAAGAAGAATTAAGATTCCCTGGCTTCACCCACCGTTTCGGGGATCGTTTGACCAGGGGAGTCATTCGGCATCAAAACTCAGGCAGGTTTCAGCCTCAAGGCCTATCGCAACCATGCGGGCTAACCGATGATACCTCTTTCAACGTAGTGCGATAGTTCCTCTTCGGTGAAACCAAGCAATTCCAGAAAGACATACCGGTTGCCCTCGCCAAGCTGCGGTGCGGCCCTCCACTGAATCGTCTCGTCCCCTTCGAATCGGATCGGGGACCGATCTGAGACAATCTTTCCGAGGACAGGATGCTCCAATTGGACAAAAAAATTTCTGGCCATGAGTTGGGGATCTCTGGATAAGTCTTCTGCATTCTGAACCACCCCTGCCGAAACACCAGCCTCCTGAAGAAGATTAACCGCTTCCTCTGCCGTATGCAGAACCGTCCATTTCGTCAGGAGATCATCCAGTTCTTTTCTGTTTTCCTTTCTCTTAGCTCCTGTGGCGAACCTTCCTTCCCTGGTCCAACCCGGATGGCCCAATACCTGGCAAAGACTTTGCCACTCTTCCTCACCGGACACGGCAATCACACACCATCGGTCTTCTCCTGAGCATCGATAACATCCATAGGGAGCAGCTGAGACATAGTCCGGATGGTTGCCTTGAGGCGGAATCTCCTTCTGGTTGACCGAAGCATCCAAAAGGACGGGCCCCATTAACGTACAAATGGCTTCGTATTCCGAGAGGTCAATGTACTGGCCTTGACCCGTCCTGTCGCGGTGTTCCAGCGCTGCTAAAACGGCCATTGCGGCATAGAGGCCTGCGACGATATCCGCATAAGCGTAGCCCAATCCAACAGGAGCGTCCTTTTCAAAAGAGGTAAGAAAGGTTAGGCCTGAAAGGGCATGGAGCGTAGGTGCAAAGGCTACATAATCTCTCCAGGGACCCCCCTGCCCCATCGCCGACATACTGAGCATAATGAGATCGGGTCTTACTTCTTTCAACTTTTCATAATTCAAACCCCAATTGGGCATTACTCGCGGAGAGAAATTCTCAATCACGACATCACTTTTAGCCGTAAGCTTAAAGACAATCTCTCTTGCTTCGGGGCGGCTTAAGTCTAAGGTTATACCTCGTTTGTTTCGATTCCATGCATTGAAGTACGGTGTGAGGTTGGACTCAGCCCCTTTGGCTGTCTTTTTGGATTGAACCTTAATGACCTCAGCCCCAAAGTCGGCGAAGATTCTCGTGGCATAGGGACCCGCCAGCATCCAGGTAAAATCCAGAACCCTTAATCCACCAAGTGGCTTCTCATTCATTCCGGTTCCACAGATGATGACTCTTTCATTTCCCACTCCCCTAGCGAGAGAGGGTGGAGGTGAGGGGGAACATTCTGTGTCACCCCCACCTCCACCCTCCCCCGTCAAGGGGGAGGATAATAGCCGGGGACAATAGCTGTCGTAGGCGCGGTGGCTCGCTATGAACCATTCCCTCAAATGACCCCCAACGATGAAAGTCTTTGCAATTCCTCATCGGAAAAACCCAGTTCCCCTTGGTAGATTCGAACATTATCTTCACCGATGAGAGGTGCACGTTTCCATCGGTCTATCGAAGTATGGCTGAACTTATAAGGAGACCCTGGATAGGAAATCGATTTTTTCATTTCCGGGTGTTCCATATCGACGAAAAACCTTCTCGCCTTAAGCTGAGGGTTACTCAACACATCTTTGATGGACGAGATCGGGGCCCACGGATAACGCATGGCCTGGCCTGACTCAAAAAGCTCTTGAGCAGTGTGGGTTTTGGTCCACCGTTCTATCACTTCAAGGATATGATTCATGCGAGAACTCCGGTATTCCTCTTCTCGATATTTTTCATCCTTCAAGTCTTCAGCCATCCCCTCGTCTTCCATCCATTCAACCAAAGTTTCCCATTGTTGAAAGGGGGCCAGCAGAATATGGCCATCCTTGCAGGGGAGAATACAGAAGGAATGGTTCCAATTCACTCCCCCCAGCCTTTTTGCAATCGTATTTTCGTAAAAATATCGGACCATGACCTGATCCAGAGTTGAAACGGCCGCTTCCTGAAGTGAGATATCCAGATGCTCTCCCTTTCCGGTCTGAACTCTCTTCCGCAGGCCAAGGAGAATACAGACGGCAGCAAAAAGAGAAGCGGTGTAATAAGATTGGTCACCAAAGGGTTTGAGAGGAGGGGTGGAAGGAGAGCCGGAGACGTACATCTGTCCCCCGACTGCGGACGCTATCAAGTCACACGATTTATAGTGACTCCGAGGACCATTCTCTCCAAAGCCTGTTACTGAAACATAAATAAGTCTTATATTTTCAATATGTAGGACATCAAAACCTAAACCTCTTTGCCTAAGGTAACCTGGAAACGTTTCTATAAGGACGTCTGCCTTTTCGACCAATTTCAGAAAAACCTTTTTACCATTGTCGTGGTCAAGATTAAGAGTAACTCCTAACTTATTAGAGTTATTATAGAAGAAGGACAGACTCCCTTTCGGATGAGAAGAGTCACGCACAAATGGTTCGATCTCTCGGGAAGGATCTCCACCTGGTCTCTCTATCTTAATCACCCGGGCTCCCAAATCTGCCAAGAGCTTTGAACAGAAGCTCGCTTTCTCGTCCGCCAAATCAAGGACCTGGAGCCCTTCAAGAAGGTCCTTCCTTTTATCTTCTATGTTCAAGGTTCAACCCAAAGGAACTCACAATAAACGTTTTATTCCTTGTAGCGTTGGCATTTATTGCCGACGCTTTCTCTTCGCCCCCAGTGAATGGGGGCGCTGCAGACTACTTTACGCTCTCATAATGTTTCTGGATTTCCTCAGAAATCTCATGTAATTTTCTTTATAACTTTCTGATATCCCTCGATAAGTTCCTGAACCACTTCGGCTGCAGGAAGAACTTCCTTGATCAAGCCTGCAGAAGCACCAGAGTAAGCCTCGCCATTCTCCAGGTCTCCTTCAATCTGACCTGTCCTTGCACGACTATAGCCAAGGAAATTCCTGATATCGCCAGCAGAAGCACCCGAATCCTCCAACTCCAACAAGCGCCGCGTAAATTCCGTCTTCAGACTTCTTGCGGGAAGCAGCTTCCGGCATGTAATCGCAGTATCGGTATCTCCGGCGTTCAGGATGGCCTGTTTGTATCTTGAATGGGCAATGTTCTCCTTTACCGCCACGAACCGCGTCCCCAACTGGACCCCTTCGGCTCCAAGCGCAAAAGCCGCGACGACCCCGCGCGCATCGGAGATTCCACCCGTGGCGATGATAGGGATGGAAACCACGTCAGCCACCTGGGGGATCAAAGAAAACAGGGGGATCTCGTCAAATCCGAGATGGCCTCCTGCCTCTACTCCTTCGGCAATCACAGCATCGACTTTGCAGGATTCTGCCAGCTGTGCCTGTTCGGCGGTGCTGACGACATGGAGAACTTTAATCCCCTCTTTTCGCAATACCCCAGTATAATGATGAGGGTCTCCGGCAGCCGTCACCACGATGCCTACTTTTTCCTTTAGGATCGCATCGATCAGCATCCCGCTTTGGTCCAGATCAAGGGGGATATTGATGCCGAACGGCTTTTTCGTCAAAATTCTGGCCCTAGCTACCTGAAGCCGGAGGTTCTCAGAAGGGTCTCCGTGTTTTTCCATTCCGGCGTAAGGGCTGATGACCCCCAGGGCACCTGCGTTGGATACCGCTGCGGCAAGGTCTGCTGTGGCGAGCCAAAGCATCCCTCCCTGAAGAATGGGATAGTCGATTCTGAGGAGGGTACAGATCCTTGTTTTCTTCATCGTATTGTCTTCAGAGTATAACCATTATCTCCCTTTTCCCAATCTGTCCAGCAAAATTTCTTTATTGAGACGGGCCTTCTCGTATCGAGGATTGAACGCGATCGCCGCATCATAATTCTTCAGGGCTTCAACAAAATCACCCTTTTCAAAGAACTCATTGGCCATGCTGTGGTAAATATCCGCAATCAGTTCTCGATCCCCCCATCCGATTCTCTCGGGATGGGTTTGGTGGCCTCTGTAGTCGAATCCGTCCGGCAAAATATTCTCTACGTCTATGAAAGATGTTCCGACATTAAGGAGGGTTAGGATGTGAGGACCAGTTTCAAAAGCATTCTCGATATACAAGGCTTCCGCATCGATGTCCATTTTACGGAGGAGAGAATTATAAAGAAGTGTCAACCCCAGACAGTTTCCGACGGAATGGTCACCTTCCCTCGACTGAGCTTCGATGACTTTATTAAATCTGTAGCTTCCCCGGGATTTGTAACGGTTGGGTTTAGATGTCCATAACCAGGTGAACAGGGCTTTTGCCCTTTGCACCGGGTTGGGAGGGGGAATTATCTGGTGGAGGAATTGCCGGTATATCCACTCAAGCTCGGCCACATAGAAATCAATCTTACTCCTACCCTCAATACCCGAAGCCAGGAGAGCCTCCTCTTCCAAATTGAAAGCTCTCTTCCTGATAAGCATTCTCCTTCAGACTCTAGCGTAAGGGGTATCAGTCGGACGAAGGAAGCGGTTTGGGTTCTTGAATCTCCATTTCCTTGTCACAGCAAATTGTTTTCCCTTCTCCCGCTTTTGTACAGAGAATCTCCGTCCCACAGACCGAGCAGCGATACCGCTTTCCGAGCTGACTCATGACACGTACCTCCAAACAAAGGTATAAGGTTGAGGTTGAAGATTTGGAATAATGTTTGCCTTTCCTTTGCCTTATCCTCAGCCTTTAATAATCCTACTTCTTCAACTCCATCGGCTGGCCGCAACAATGCAGGGTTCCATTGCCGCCTTTGGTCACAATAAACTCCGCGCCGCATTTCTTACACACATATCTCTTTCCAACCTGATTCGCCATCTCACATACCTCCCCGGGATTTAAATCCGAAGCACAAAATCCGAAATTCGAAACAATCCCAAATTACTAAATATTAAATGTTCAGAAGAAGTAAGAGCAAGTAGGAGTTTAAGATATTCGAGTTTTGAAAATTCGAATTTGCTCGCCCTGCCCTTTTTGGCTCTGGCGATGCCAGATTAGGGTTGCCCATATTCTTCTCGGAGTTTTTTCCTCAAGACCTTGCCCATCGGGTTGCGGGGTAGAGCATCAATAAAGATCACGGACCTCGGCCGCTTGAAGCCCGCCAGCCTTGATCGGCAGTATTCCGTCATCTCCTCAGGGGTGGCGGATTCCCCTTTCTTAAGCACGACCACGGCTCGAGGCTCCTGCCCCCACTCCACATCAGGAACGCCGATGACGGCTGCCTCTTCCACCTTCGGATGCGAATGAAGCACCTCCTCCACCTCTTCGGGTGAAATATTCTCACCTCCGCGGATAATCATATCATCTGCGCGACCGGAGAGATAGATATAACCTTCTTCATCCATCCACCCCATGTCATTCGTCCGCAGCCAACCATCCGGCGTCATGACCTGTGAAGTCTTTTCCTCATCTTTCCAGTAACCGGCCATCACCCGGGGCCCTCGGGCCAATATCTCTCCCACTTCCAAGTGGGGCAAGGCTTTCCCTTCCTCGTCCACAATCCTGATCTCCACATCAGGCAGCGGTCTGCCGATCGAGGAGGTGAGCCGTTTGAGCTTCTTCGCTTTTTCCTCGTCGGTCCCCTCGATCACATGGTCATCAGGACCCAGCGTGGTGATCGTAGAGGCGGTCTCTGTCTGTCCAAAGGCATTGATGAACCTCGCCCAGGGCATGACCCGAATCGCTTTATGAATCACCTCAAAAGGCATGGGAGCAGCGCCATAGGTAATCACCTTTAAGCTCGACAGGTCATGCTTGCTAAAGTCAGAATCATCGATGACTCTTTTCAGCATCGTAGGGACCAACATCGCCCGGGTGGCTCGCTCTCGCTCGATTGTCTCCATCCACTCCTTTACTTCAAACTGCCTCATCAAGACCAGGGTTCTGCCCCCATAGATCGCCGCCAGCATGGCCTGAATCCCAGCCACATGGTACAGAGGAACCGTGAGCAGATTCCGCTCCTCGATCTCCGGGCTTGCGGGCTCCACATTTTCAAGGACATAGGTCACAAAGGCATTGTGCCTCAAGGGGACGCCCTTCGGCCTTCCCGTGGTACCCGAGGTGTACATCAGGATGGTGATGTCTTCGTCGCCGATTTCGGAGGACATCTCGTCCGCCGGAGCAGAACGGATGAGATCTTCGTAAGCGGGCTTCGTCCCGCCTTCGATCGAAATGACCTCTTGAACCTTCGGCAATTGAGGACTGATGGATCGGACAAGATCGAGATACCTGTCCCCCACGAAGAGAACTTTCACTTCCCCGTGACCGATCATATAGGCCAGCTCATCCGCCTTCGCCCTAAAATTGAGAGGTACAAAGATGGCTCCCAGCTTCGCCGCCGTAAAATAGGTTTCAACATATTGATTACAATTGACATGGAGCACGCCAATGCAGTCTCCTTTTCCCACTCCTTTTTTGCTCAAGGCGTCGGCCAATCGATTGGTCCGATCATTGATCTGCGCATACGTCCACCTTTTTCCCTCAAAGACGATACAGTCCCTTTCAGGACAGATCGCATTGGCGATGCTCAAAAAATCTGTGGTGTTCATCTCTTCCTTTCCCCTTTATACCCTCGAAGCCGCGCAGCAAGCCTTTTTTCCAACTCCAGCCCTTCTGCAAGACTGAGGTCCAGCCCTCTGAGGACGGCTTCCTTGGCTTTCCTCACAGCTATGGAATCAAAAGATGCAATCTTCCTGGCCATCTCCTCGGCAGTCTCAAGGAGTTTGCTTTTAGGCACGACTTGATTCACCAGACCCACGCTGTAGGCCTCATCGCTGCCAAGCCAACGATTCGCGAGCAACATTTCCAGGGCTCTCGCCACCCCGATTGCCCGTGGAAGAGTCTGGGTACCTCCGGCAGCCGGCAAGATGCCCAGCCCCACTTCGGGCAAACCAAATTTGGCATCCTCCGAGGCGATCCGGATATCGCAACATAATGCCATCTCGATCCCCGATCCCAGAACATATCCATGAACCGCAGCGATGACGGGTTGAGGAATGCTCAGGAAAAGCCCCCACACATCCCTTCCGAACCGAACCTGCCGTGCGATAATGGGAGAAGGCGCCGAGAGAAAATCACTCAGGTCTGCCCCCGCGCAGAAGGCTTTTTCTCCCGCTCCTCTGTAAATCACCACCTTCACCTCTGGATCGTCTTTGATGGCGCCAAGAACCTGAAAAAGATCGTCTCTCATCCGGATGTTGTAGACGTTTAACGCCTGAGGACGATTCAGAGTCACATAAGCGATGCCATCCTTTTTTTCGTAAATGACTGTCTCAAAACCGTTCAAAGAGGACTCCCTATGCGACACGTCTACTAAAATTCGAAATCCGAACCTGCCTGTGCAAAGGCAGGCGAAATCCGAAACAAACACTAATGTTCGAAACCCAAATGATCAAAACCAAAAAAGTTCTGGACTTGAATATTTGGATTTGTTTCGAGCTTCGATATTCGATATTCGAATTTGAATTCTTACCACTACTTTCCTTCAAATTTTGGAACTCTCTTTTCCCGAAAGGCTCTTATCCCTTCCGTGCGATCTTTCGTCGTATGGATTAAGAGATAGAGGTCAGCCTCCAGGCGCAAACCCTGTTCGAGTGTCAGATCCATCCCCTGATAGACTGCCTCCTTTGTATATTTTAGAGCGATGGAGCCTTTCGAGGCCATTTCCCGGGCCATTTTCATTGTTATTTCCATCACATCTTCAGAAGGGACCACCTGATTCACCAAACCAATCCGCTGGGCTTCGTCAGCACGGATGGTCTTGCCAGTAAGGATCATCTCCGAAGCTTTTCCTCTTCCCACCAGGCGTGTCAATCGCTGGGTCCCCCCATTCCAGGGAATCAAACCCGCCTGAATTTGGTCCAATCCAAAACAGGATGTCTTTGCTGCGATCCTGATATCACAAGCCAAAGCCATTTCCAACCCCTGTCCGATGGCATCTCCTTGGATCGCTGCAATGACCGGCCGATCTATTTTCGCAATCGGCTCCGCAACAGAGCAAAATTTCATTGCTTCTTCTTCGCCGGTTCCTGAATTCGTTCGATTCACGCCTACGTCTAAGGAACCGGTGAGAACGATCACCCGGACTTCTTCGTCCCAGGCAATATCCGCACAAATTTCGGCCAGTTCATCGGAGAGCCGAGGCACCCGTTTTGGGTCGTTCACAACGTCATTTAAATTGACGACCATCACATGATCCGCCTTTTGAAGGCTTACCGTTTCATAAGGCATGGCCCTACCCTCGATCTTCCTTCTGAGATAAAAGGGATTCTCCCTTTCGTCTTACTTTTCCAGAATGACTCTCGCATCTGCAGCAACGGCACCGTCTCTGTAGGCGAAGATGGGATTCAGGTCCAATTCCTTTATCTCCGGATTTTCATCCACGAACCTGGATAACTTAAGCAATATGTCTTCAAGGCGGGACACATCGACCCGTTCCATGCCCCGAAAACCCTCCAGGATCGGAAAGCCCTTGATTTCACGGATCATCTCCTTGGCATCGTCCTTCTCCAAGGGAACAATCCTGAAGGAGACATCCTTGAGGAGCTCGACTAAGATTCCGCCCAGGCCGAACATCAGCACTGGACCAAACTGGGCATCCTTGGTCATGCCGATAATGACCTCTGTTCCGGACCGAGCCATCTTTTGCACGGACACGCCGTCGATGACAGCTTGAGGATATTTCTGCTTCACCGCCGATAGAATCTCCTCATAGGCTGCCTCGACTTGTTTCGATGTCTTCAGCCCCAGCTTAACACCTCCCACATCACTTTTGTGGGTAATCTCCGGCGAGACAATCTTTAACGCCACCGGGAATCCGAGCTTCTTACTGATGGTAATCGCCTCTTGCTTTGATGTTGCCAACCTGGTTTCAACCACAGGTATCCCCGCCTCGCTGAGGAGCGCCTTGGACTCTATCTCGTTCAGTAGAGTGCGGGAAGCGCTTTTAGCCTTTTCAATAATCGATTGAGAATTCATGACCGTCCCTCCAGTTCCCGGATCACAAGTGGTTGGCACTCTCTTTCATCCTTGCCGATGAAACCTTTCTTGATATCTCACTACGTTCGTAATCGCCTTCGCGGCTCGATTCAGTGTCGGATAAACCGGGATGCCATGGGCCAGGTAATAATCACGCAAGCTCCTTCTGTCCGCTTCAAATTCTATCTCAATCGGCCCGGCATCGCTCGTCTCTTCGCTCAAGACGACGACCATCGGCTTGCCGTATTTCTCTTTCACCATCACGGGGACCTCTCTCAGCCCCTCCCGGCCCTGCTCAAAACTCTTCGGAAATCCGCCGACCAGGCTGGGTCCTTTCACCGAAAGAAACATCCGCCCCACGACGACGGTATCGATCTGTTGACCCCCGGCGATACTTTCAAGAATCGGCGCCAGCTTCTCAGCAGGGGGAATGGGGTCGCCGATGTCAACAGGATTCCGTATACCGGTGATAATCGGAGGAAGGTAAGAGGATACCTTCTGCTGGACTTCTGCTGAAAAAGGAGGCAACTCAAGGCCCGATTTCTCAAAAACATCGGCGCCGATCACCGCGCTTCCCCCGCTGCCGCTCAAAAGTGCCACTCGGCGGCCCCCCCGGGGAAGAATATGAAGACAAGCGATGGCACTGTCGATCAGGTCATCTATGGTGTCCACGCGAATGGCACCGCTCTGAGTGAAAAAGGTATTCCAAACCGCTTCACTGCCTGCCAGCGACCCTGTGTGCGATGTGGCCGCCTTCCTTCCGGTATTCGACAGTCCCGCCTTCCAGATCAAAACTGGCTTGACCCTAAGAGCTTTACGGACCATCTCCAGAAAACGCCGTCCATCCTTCACTCCCTCGATATAACAGGCAATGACTTTGGTCTCAGGGTCATCCGCCAGCAGTTCGATGAAATCGGTCTCGTTGAGATCACAGGCATTGCCATAGCTGATCGCCTCGCTGAATCGGACCCCCAGGCCGCGGCTTGCCAGGACGATCATTTCAGTAAACTGGCCGCTTTGTGCCACTAACCCAACAGGTCCGGTTTCTTTAGGAAAATCTTTTCCGGGTAATACCGTCAATCCACCGCGGGGGCAGTAAATGCCAAAGCAGTTTGGACCAATAACACGTATGCCTTTGGCGATGATACGGTTGACCTCCCCCTCGAGTTTCTTTCCTTCCTCTCCTGTTTCGCTGAACCCTGCGCTTAACACAATAGCGGCTTTGATGCCTTTCGTCAGGCAGCTTTCTAAAATACCGGGTACCGCTCGCCCGGGAACGCTGATCACTGCGAGATCAACGCTGTCCGGTATATCTCCTACCCCGGGATAGACGGTCAGACCGTAAAGGGATCCTCCTCGGGGATTTACGGGATAGAGCTTGCCTTTGTACCCGAAATTTAAGAGCGCCGTCAGGTATCGAGAACCGAATGCATTCTCATCGGCAGAAACACCTATGACAGCAAGCGACTTCGGGTTGAAAAACTGAGCCGTGAGGACCTTTTTCTCATCATTTATCATCTTGATTCTTCTCCCGAGTCGAAACCGCCACGAAGCTTTGCAGGTTGGAGAATATTCGCTGAAGCCCCATCTCACAGGTTAGGGACGAGACACTCATCCTATTTTCCTTTGAACACCGGTTTCCTTTTTTCTAAGAAGGCTTTCATACCTTCTTTGTAGTCTTCCGTTCTGAAGCAGGCGCTCTGGCCCATCTGTTCAAACTGCACTTGGGCGGCAAGCTGTGAATCTAAACCCTGATACAGGGCTCTCTTAGAGAGCTGGAGCGGTATGGGGGCCATTTGGGCAATTTCCGTTGCCATTTTCCAGGTAAAACTCATCAATTCATCTCTTGGAACAACCTCATTGACCAAACCGATCTCCTTCGCTTCTTTAGCCGTCACTGTTTTCGCATTAAAGATAATCTCACAAGCCTTCGCGATCCCAACGAGTCTCGGTAGATTGTAAGTTGAGCCGAGTTCCGGCATTAAACCAACCCGTAGGAACGGCGCCACCAGCCGGGCATCTTCGGAAGCAATTCTTATGTCAGAGGCCAGGGCAATAGTAAACCCGCCTCCTGCAGCAGCGCCATTCACTGCCGCAATGATCGGCTTCTTAAGATTTCTCATGATCTGGGGAATCCACGGCAGGCTGTCTTGGATAGGCGTAGCCTTCAAATCAAACTCACTCGGCCCTTTTTTTGCCTCCTCAAGATCCAGACCCGCGGAGAATGCGCGGCCTGCCCCCGTAATAATCACGACCCTGATCTCATCGTCCTGGTCTACTTCGTGAAGCGCTGCAATAAACTCCTGGAAAGCAAGAGCGTTCAGTGCGTTTAATATGTCGGGACGATTCAATGTAATCGTGCCGATACTTTCCTTTTTCTCGATGATCAGAGTTGAATAATTCATTTTGTCCCCTTCTTTCTTTATAACAAATAATGCATTTGCCAGGGGCAATTTTCTTACCCCTGGCAAATGTAACCTAATGCCGTTAGAGGTTCGACCGGGGCATTAACCTTTACCAGTGCGATTTCAAAAACTAACCCTCTGCTGATAAAGGAGCTATTTTTCAGACTGCTCAAAAATGCCCAGATGCAAGGCGCCCGAAATCCTGAGGAGTGAGGCGTACTCGGATGTACGCTGCAACGACGAAGGACAAGGGCAACGCAGCAGATGGGTGTTTTTCAGCAGCCTGCTAAATCTTCAAAATCGTAACACACGAATGCCCCAGTGCGCCCCTAACGTGACAAAGCCCTACCTTTGCGTTGGCAACCTGTCTCTTGCCTGCCTGCCCCCTGAGCTGGACAACGGCTTCGTAGATTTGCCCTAGAGCCGAGGCGCCCACTGGCTCTCCCTTGGAGATAATCCCGCCGTCCGTGCTGATTGGAAGTCTGCCTCCGAGTTCCGTGACCCCATCGCTCACCGCCGGTCCTCCTTCCCCCTCCTTGAATAAAAGGAGTTCCTCTGAAAACAGGATTTCTCCGGAGGCATCGGTATCCTGGAGTTCCACGAAGGATAGGTCTTCCGGGCTGATTCCTGCCTTTTCATATGCCTCTTCGGCAGCTAAAGTCGTCACTGCCTTATTCCCCGTTTTGTATCCGAAATAGTTTCCAACACCGAATTCAGGATAGGGATTCATCCGATGGGCACAGGAAGCCAGGATAACCGGCTTCTTCGTGTACTTCCTGGCTGCTTTCTTGCTGCACAAGACAACGGCCGCCGCACCGTCATTCGGAGCACAGAACATCAGAAGTGTGAGGGGATCGCAGACAACCCTGGACTTAAGTACTTCTTCAAGAGGTGTTTCTTTTTGATACATGGCATTCGGATTCAAAACTCCATTCTTGTGATTCTTCACGGAGACCATTGCAATCTGCTCAATGGTCGTTCCATACTTGGCCATATGCAGACGGGCATCCATCGCCCAATACATGGGATTTTCATCCAACCCGGCAAGCGCCTGCCATGGCTCGTATCCAGAAATCGTGGGAGCCAGGAACCCCTTGGGCTGCTTTTCGACGCCCACGGCAAGAACAATATCATATTCTCCCTGTTTGATCGCCATCTGAGCCATTCGAAGGCAGGCACCTCCGCCCGAACAGGCGGCCTCAACATTGACGATAGGGATCGTCGTTCTCCCGAACAGAAAGGCCGTCTTTGGCCCTATGCCCGGATAGATGGTCCCGCTGTTGGACAGGAACATGGCCTGTACATCCTTGAATTCGATATGGGCATCCGCCAACGCCATATCGATGGCGTACTTTCCCAACTCTTCGACACTCATATTGGGAAACCGGCCGAATTTATGTATCCCTACACCCGTTATGACTGCTTCATTTGCCATCGTTATCTCCTTCGTCTACCCCTTTAGAAAAGCCCGCCGTCGACGGCTGGGATTCTATCCGTCTTTTTTTCCCGTCACTTCCAGCGGGGCTTACTTGATTAATTTGAATTTATACATGATCACATCATTTCCCTTATCGTCCACCCAACCTTTGCCCAAGTCCAACTCCACCCGCTTGCCAAAGTCTAATTCATCAAGCCCGCATCCTGTGATCTCGGAAACAAGGACGAGTCCATCGTCCAATTCCACCCATGCCACCGGAAAAGGTTTGAAAGACTCCTGCGGATAGGGAGGAGGAGGAGCGTGGCGAATAACCGTATGGGAGTAGATCTTTCCGTACTTGCTAAAGACATAGTTCTCTACGTCCTTGCTTGTACAGTTGATGCAATATTTGCTTTCGCCTAGAGCAAGGCTGCCGCACGCCCGACATTTAATTCCTTTCAGGCGAACGTTTTCCAGCGGAGACAACGGCGTCGTCAGCAACCCTTCTTTGAAAGGAACTTGTTCAGCCATAT